>Ga0307935_1000496_pt1 | contig 17457 bp, 12 predicted proteins | sample OrgLakmetageno92_FD_201827 | JGI IMG/M metagenome (GOLD analysis project Ga0307935, IMG submission 201827) | Saline water microbial communities from Organic Lake, Antarctica - #92 | ecosystem: Environmental > Aquatic > Non-marine Saline and Alkaline > Saline | place: Antarctica: Organic Lake...
AATTTAAATTAATTATATCTGTAATTATAAATATGTCTAATAAAACTATTAAAATAAACCCGGATTTTTTTAAAGTTGGTGGTAAATCTTCTAAAAATATCAGTAAGAAAAATACTACAAAGAGAGATTCAAAAAAAAAGGATTATATTCAACATAAAAAAACTAAAAAGGAATTACTTGAAAAAATTAAACAATTCCAAAAAGAAAATAAAGAAAAAAATGATATTGCTGATATACCAACCGATAAAAGCATCATTACAAAGAATGATGATATTAATGAAAGCATTGATTATTTAGATAAAATGATGGAAAAAAGAAAACATAAGGCTAAATCACCTGTTAGTGCGCCTGTTGACGATTCTCTCGATAAACAGGAGAAAATTATTATTCATGAACCAATAATTGACACCTCAAACATAAATATTATTTCTCATAAATCTGATGTTAAAATACAACCTCATAATGAAACCATAAAGATTTCACAAGTTAAACCAGACCCTCCATATGGCATATTAAAAAAGGGAAAAAAACCAACGTTTTCACAATATTTCACTCTTAAGCATAGCAAAACAGGAAAACCAAATAGCGTCAAACATTTAGATATCAAAGACGGTGGAGCAAAAATTTTACAAGATAATACTGGACATACAGAGAGAAAAGAAAAATTAAAGACTTTACAAGATAAAGCAAAGCAAGAACAACCGAAAAAACGATTTAAAAAATTCAAGATTACAAAAACTACAAAAACATATAAAGTTGGAAAACATGAAAAGAATAGATCTGTTTGCATAATGTTAAAAAATAATGATACCAAAAAAAAGGTTTCACATGATATTCAAGTACTTCGCAAAACGCACATAAGAGACATTAAAAAGTATTTGAAAAAAAAGAATCTTATTAAATTTACCTCTTCAACACCTGAATATATATTGCGGGATATTTACATGAACTCTATGTTATCAGGTGACGTTGAAAACAGTAACAAAAGCAATCTCATATATAATTACCTAAATGAAACCATTTAAATATATCTCTCTAATACATGTATATCATATATAATTACAATGAAAGTCACAGAGTATTATTTTGAACGAGAACAATATTATAGAGAGAAATATGGTGAAAATACCATTCTTTTAATGCAAGTAGGGTCATTTTTCGAAGTATATGGCAAGAAATCACCTAATAATTCTGATATATTCGGTAGTAAAATATCAGAATTCACATCAATTTGTGATATGAATATGAGTGAGAGTTCAAATCAAAATCTTGAAAACATTGATGAACATGGAAATACAACACAATGTAATGTTATTAAAGCGGGATTTCGGGATTACTCTATCGATAAATATATAGATAAAATTGTCAACGCTAATTATAATTGTATTATTTACGAACAAGATGAAAATTTAGATCGCAAATGCACTCAAATCATCACTGCTGGAACACACTTTGATACAAGTAGCGAAGTAACTACGAATAATATCATGGTTATATCTCTATTTCATCAGAAACCAACTAAATATAATATTAATAATAATTTCATTTATGGAGTGGCAAATATTGACGTATTATCAGGTGAAAGCAATATTTTTGAGACAAGTGAGTCTTATTATAATAATCTAACCACATTTGATGAACTCGAGAAGAATTATTCTGTATATAGACCAAACGAACTAATCGTTATATATGAAAGTGAAAATATTGACACTAATATGGTAAATGATATTATTCAATATATTTCATGTGTTAGTAAAACATTAAGATTAATCAATCTCTCTGATACTACTAATCCTTTGTCAAAAGATGCTGTTTTATTTAAGAAAGAAAAATATAAAATCCAAACTATCAAACAATATTATCCCCTTAATTTCGAAAATATTGAACAAAATATGTATGAATCGCCTATTGCATACGAATCATTCTGTTTCCTATTAGATTATATTCATAAACATAACGAACATATGAGCAATAGTCTTATTGAACCAAAGCATGAATATTCTAACGAAAAAATGGTATTAGCAAATCATTCTCTCAAACAGTTAAATATTATTAATACATCGAGTGATCATAATGATAATAACAGTTCTCTATTGAAGTTTCTCAACAAATGTATTACGCCAATGGGAAAAAGACGATTCAAATACGATCTTGTTAATCCAATTAATGATATAGTTAAACTCGAGAGAGAATATAATATCATAGATGATATGATTAAAAATCAACCTTTTTGGTGTGAATTGACACGAAACTTTCATAATTTTAAAGACACAGATAAGTTGTTCCGCAAAATCACATTACTACGTGCCGTTCCATCAGACATTGGTAATATATATAATTCTATTTTATCACTTAAAGAAATACATAAAGAATTGTTGTGTCAAACCGAGTTTTTATCATTCTCTCCATTTGAACATATATTTGAAGTTATTCTGGCGGTGATTATTAAAATGGAAACTAAAATGCGTTCAACATTCGACATTACACGCCTTTGTTGTGGAGATGATGCCAACAATTTCGACATTAATTTTTTTAATACAATGTATGATACAGAGATTAACGATATTGAATGTAACTATATTGAAAGCGTAAATAAGCTGGACATGCTAATGGAATATTATTCTAATATTATTAAGTCAACTGAAAATAAAGCGAAGAAGGATTGCTATTTGAAAATCAAAGAAACAAATAAATCAGGCATATTTATTAAACTCAGCGATACGCGTTGTAAAAAACTTATTAAAAAGATAAATGATATTAGTAAAACAAACGATGTTGTTAATTTTAAATCTGATTATGACAATGAATCCAAATCATTTAACGTTTTTAACGGAGATTTAAAAATGGAGAAAAGTGGCAGTGATTCATTTATTAGGAGTAAATTAATCGATTCTATTTGTCATGATATCACGTTTTATAAAAAAGCATTGAAGGAAATATTAATTGATAATTTTAAAAATATCCTCAAAGACCTCTCAAAATACTCAGATGAATTCTCCGTATTATCCAAGTTTATTGTCGCTATTGATGTACGTTATAACAAAGCAAAACTTTCTGTTAAATATAATTACTGTAAACCTGTTGTTAGTAATATGTATCAAGGTGAATCCTTTCTCTCAGCATGTCAAATGCGTCATCCACTAATCGAGAATATTATAACAAATGAATTATATGTTCCCAATGATATTGACCTCACTCCTGATGAAAAAGGAATTCTATTGTTTGGAACAAATGCGGTCGGGAAGTCTAGTCTTATTAAATCAATTGGTATGTCTATTATAATGGCGCAATCAGGAATGTATGTCCCCTGCACCAGCTTCGTATTTAATCCCTTTAAGTCTATTTTTACACGAATTCTTGGAAACGATAATATATTTAAAGGGCTCTCTACATTCGCGGTCGAAATGTCTGAATTAAGAACCATCTTGAAATATAGCACATTAAACAGCCTTGTTCTTGGTGATGAACTGTGTTCTGGAACAGAATTAGGGTCGGCAATTAGCATTTTTGTAGCAGGATTAATGCAGCTATATAAACGCGATGTTAAATACATTTTCGCCACACACTTTCATGAAATAACTGATATGCCGGAAATATGTGATTTGGATAAAATGAAAATGAAACATATGAGTGTATTTTATGATGCCGCATTGGACTCATTAAGATATGACCGTATTCTACGTGATGGTCCAGGAAACAATATGTATGGTCTCGAGGTTTGTAAGTCTCTCAATTTACCCCAAGATTTTTTGGATTTAGCTAATAGTATTAGAGAGAAGAAGTTCTCCAAGATAACAAAGGTTAGTGATGCAGAAGGATCGTCATATAATATGAAAAAACTTAGAACTAATTGCGAAATGTGTGGTAAAAAAAGCAGTGAAGTCCATCATTTACAACATCAAAAAAACGCTGGTACAACAAATCATATAAATCATTTTCATAAAAATCATGTTGCTAATTTAATGAATGTTTGTGGAGAATGTCACAGCGAATTTCATAACACTGACACAGAATATAAAAGAGTTAAAACTACAAAAGGATATATAGTTGTCCCTATTGAAAATAATAAGGATTAAATAAATTAAATATTAGTGGCATTATATATAGAATGTTGTTTGTTTTTCAAATTTTGGATTATATAAAGTCAAATCTGGTGGATGTTTTATTGATTTCATCTTTAATTTCGGTTTTCTTTGTTGTTATGGTAGTTAATAATATTAATTTTAATGATGTTGAACCTATGACTTTAAATAAGATAGAAGGGCAAATAAGTCATTTAAGCGATGATGAATTAGATAAACACATAAAAGAGAATGCATTTCAAAATAAGGATATGGAAGCATCAGAACACTTTTGTAAAATAAATGATAGTGATAGTAGTATTTTAGAAGGAAAATGTAATTCATTAGGAGAGAACGTTTGTAAGAAAACAGGATGTTGTGTCTTTATGCAAAATGATAAAGGAAATAAAAAATGCGTAGCAGGTTCTAGTAGCGGTCCGACATTTCTATCAGACGATAATAATGCGTTAATAAATATAGATTTCTATTATTATATGAATAAATGCTATGGTAAAAACTGTAATAATTAAATTAAAAATTGACTTAATAATATATTGTTTAGATAATATAATAACAAACAATCATGATTATCCCTGTTAAATGTTTTACGTGCGGAAAAGTTCTTGCTGATAAATATATGTATTACACTACAAAGGTAAGAGAAATGAAAATCTCCAAGTCTATTGATTTAAATAAAGTCGTTTATTTAACCGAAAGTAATCTTGAAAAAACTCCCGAAGCCATTGTTTTGGATAGTTTAGGCTTGAAAAAGATGTGTTGTAGGCGTCATATGCTTACCCACGTTGATATTGAATAACTCATTTATTCAATACAAATATATAAATAGAAAACTATTTTTTTATATATATATCTTATAATGGTAAAAACTCGGAGAAATAATAATATAAAAAGACATCGTCGAAAAAGGAGAACTCCCACACTAAAGGGCGGGTTTACTCAGCTTCCGCCTTACCCCCCAGGCGGACCATATATCCCCGGTGATATTAATGGATTGGATGGTGGTAAATACTATTCATTAAGTCCTGATATTCACGCCCCTAATGGTGCGATAATTAATACAAGTGTCGCAAATTCAAATGCTAAATTGTTAAACGGTGGTGCGTATAAAAAACGCGTCAGAAGAACTCGATGTAAGCATAAAGGTAAGAAACACACACGTTCAGGAACTAGAAGACATACACGGCGAAATAATAAAGTTAGGAAACATAAAGGTCGCGCACACAGAGGAGGTGGTTTCATTCCAAGAGACCTTGTTAACTTATATAGGACAGCTGGAAATGGTGTAAAATCTCTCTATGCACAAGCAACAGGACAGCATTCAAACCCAAGTAACAATCCTAATCCGATGTATCAACCTAGGATGACAAGGGAGCACAGATTGAACGCAAGCTCACCCAATGTTTCTGATATTTTTGACAGAGCTAATCATAAGGCATCCAATGCTGGAATGTGATTCGATGAGTAACTTATATTCCAAATTATAATATAAAAATATGCTATATCTATATTATATAAGAATGGACGATGAAATTTCCTGGAAAATTATTGAAAAATATTTTGAATCAAATCCTGATTATTTGACAATGCATCATTTAAACTCATTTAATGACTTCGTCGATAATGGAATACCCCGTATATTTAGAGATAACAACCCCGTGAAAATTTTGAAAGAGCAAGATGAAAAAACGCGAGAATTTCAGCTTCAATGCAATTTATATTTAGGTGGAAAAGAAGGAGATAAAATATATTATGGCGTTCCGACAATTTATGAGGATAATGGAAGACATCATTTACTTTATCCAAATGAAGCCCGACTAAGAAATATGACTTATGCTTTTTCTATCCATGTCGATGTTGAAGTTGTCTTTAAAATAGCAAATAGTGAAGGAAAACTCGAAGAAACTACTTACACTATAGAAAAGGTTTATATGGGCAAATTCCCTATTATGATAAACTCCAAACTATGTATTTTAAACGGTCTATCAAGCGACGCCCGTTTTAATATGGGTGAATGTCGTAATGATCCAGGAGGATACTTTATTATTGATGGTAAAGAAAAAGCTGTTATTTGCCAAGAAATATTCGCAAATAATATGTTGAACATAAAAGACAAGGTAAATGATATTTATAGTCATGCTGTAGAAATACGAACTAAATCTGAAGACCCTTCTAAACCTGTAAGAACTTTAAGTGTCCGCATGGTAACGCCTACAACTACTCTAAAAAACGGACAAATTGTTGTCAATATTCCAAACGTTAAGAAGCCTGTTCCTCTTTTCATCATTATGAGAGCATTAGGCGTATTAAGTGATAAAGATATTATTAAAACGTGCTTATTGGATTTAGAAAAATATGATAACTATGTAGATGACTTTATTCCGTCAGTATATGACGCGGGGCAGATATATACTCAAGAGTCTGCATTACAATATATAGCCTCTTTTACAAAGACTAAAACAATACCTAATACACAGCATATATTAATGGATTTCTTTCTACCTAATATTGGAGACCTAAATTTCAGGAATAAATCATTATTTCTAGGATATATGGTAAAGCAGATGTTAGATGTTATTCACGGTGTTTCTCTCCCAACTGATAGAGACAGTTTCAAATTCAAACGCGTCGAACTATCCGGCAAATTATATTTCGATTTATTTCTTGAATACTATAAAATTCAAATCAAAGCGTTGTATACAAACATTGATTCCAAGTACTATTATCATAAGGGAGCATATGAGAATAACTTTACCGACCTCATCAAAAGTAATGAACAAGAGTATTTCGCCAAGAGACTTCTTGAAGAAGGTGTTAGAAAAGCATTTAAAGGAAATTGGGGTGCAGAGGCTCATACCAAAAGACCAGGCGTGGTTCAAACACTAAATCGTCTCTCTTTCTTCTCGTTTATAAGTAATTTACGGAAAATAAATCTTCCATTGGACTCAAGCGCCAAAGTTATCGGTCCTCGATTACTACATAGCACACAGTGGGGCATTATCTGTCCTGTTGAGACCCCTGATGGTGGTAATATCGGGCTTCATAAACATCTTAGTATTTCCGCCAATATAACATCCGGATGCAACTCGACGGATATGGTATCGTGGTTTAAAAAGCGGAATTTGAAGATATTAAACGAATGCAATTTTGAAGAATTAAATGGAGATATAAAGCTATTTATTAACGGAGCTTGGATTGGTATGCTTTCTAAACCTATAAGTATTGTTGATGAATTTAAGCTACACAGACGTAATGGTTTAATTCCTACATATAATTCTATCTATTGGGATATTCAAAATAGAGAGATTAATGTATACACAGATGATGGTCGTCTAATGAGACCAATTATGTATATAGAAGACGGTGTCCCAAGCTTACTTAAATCCAAATATATAACTAAGGATTTAAAAGCAGATTGGGAACAAATGATTTCAGGATTCTCTCCAAAAAAGAAAAAATATGATAAAAATATATGCGATGTTTATAGACCACAAGACCTTTACGACGTGTCTAAGGATAACCAAACCAAATTTCTATTTGAAAATAAAGGGATTATAGATTATATGGATACCATTGAGGCTGAAGGATCATATATATCCACAACAATTGAAAATCTAACACCACGTCACACTCATATTGAAATACATTCCTCTTTCATCCTCGGCGTTATGGGTAATATGATTGTTTTCCCAGAGAATAATCAATTTCCGCGCGACCTTTTCTCGTGTGGTCAAAGCAAACAGGCAGTTTCATTATACCATTCAAATTATCAAAATAGAATTGATAAAATGGGTGTAGTATTGAATTACGGACAAATTCCGATTGTTAAGAGTCGTTATCTTGATGTTGTCACTAAAGAACAGCACCCATATGGAGAGAATGCAATCGTCGCTATTATGAGTTATAATGGATATAATGTGGAAGACGCTCTTATTTTCAATGAAGCATCTCTCAAGCGTGGATTATTCAGAACAACTTATTTTTCTATGTATGAGGCACACGAAGAAAGTGAGAATATCGGTGGTGCTGTCGTTGATACACGATTCGCAAATATCAATGAAAAGAATGTTGTTGGATTAAAACCTGGATACGACTATAATTTCTTAGATAAACACGGATTAATTAGAGAGAATACTCCTTTGAACGATAAGAAAATCGTGATTGGTAAATGCACAAATTCCATGATTAACCCAGGAACATTTGTTGATTCATCTGTCGCACCAAAGAAAGGACAACTTGGATTTGTAGATAAAGCGTTTATGACGGAAGGAGAAGAAGGAAAACGTATTGCAAAGATTAGAGTTAGAGAGGAGAGAATACCAGCTATTGGAGATAAATTATGTTCTCGTGCAGGACAAAAAGGAACTGTTGGAATTGTTTTACCTGAAGAAGATATGCCTTTTAATGCCGATGGAATTAGGCCTGATTTAATCGTTAATCCACATGCTTTACCGAGTCGAATGACTATAGGACAACTTGTTGAATCCATTATGGGTAAAGCGTGTGTTCAATATGGAGGATTTGGAGACTGCACCGCGTTCATGAATAAAGGACCAAAAGAAAAGATTTTCGGAACGATGCTCAGAGAGAGTGGATTTCATTCGTCAGGCAATGAAATATTATATAATGGTATGACTGGAGAACAAATTGAGAGCGATATTTATGTTGGTCCTACTTACTATTTACGACTAAAACATATGGTTAAAGATAAAATCAATTACAGAGCTCGTGGTCCGAGAACACAACTTACACGTCAAACAGTCGGCGGAAGAGCTAACGATGGTGGGTTACGTATCGGAGAGATGGAACGTGATGGTGTTATTGCACATGGTATGACACATTTCTTACAAGAGTCTATGTTGGTAAGGGGAGATAATTATTATATGGCTGTTTGTAATAACACTGGAACAATTGCTATTTATAATAAGAGTAAAAATATATTTCTTAGTCCTCTTGCAGATGGACCATTAAAATTCAACAAGACCCTTGATGGGACATTAAATATTGAGAACGTAAGTCGTTTCGGGCGAAATTTCAGTATTGTTCGCGTTCCGTACGCATTTAAGTTGCTATTGCAAGAACTTCAATCAATGAATATTCAAATGCGAATTATTACCGAAGATAATATAGACCAAATGACTTCTCTCACACATGACCCTAAACAAATCAAACTTAATACAGGAGTTGATAGTTATGCCGACCTTATTAACAAATATAGAGAGATTCGTGAAACACACGAGGATGGTGCTAAGTTAGTGGATACAAACACATATGTCCCTAAACAGATTACTCCTTATGAGGATTATAACTATAACGCGACATCACCTCAAACTCCTGCCAAATTGGATAAAACACTTGTTATTATTGTTCCATTCAGAGATCAACCCAAGTTACATGGTATTGATGGACAGGATAGAAGAGTTCATAAGGAGAGATTTATTCAACATATGTCCACCGTTTTTATACCTGCTTTAATCCGACATTCAAACGATAAATATAATACAAACCTCGACGTTACTGTTGTTATTGTTGAACAAAGCGATGATGGAAAGAAATTCAATAGAGGTTCTTTGTTAAATAGCGGATTTATTCATATCGTGAAAAACATGAATGACCATGGAAAGTATTTGGATAATATTATATTGCACGATATTGACCTGCTTCCTCAATTAAACATGGTTGAATATTATTCTAAACCATTAGGAACACAATATAAGGTTCGTCATTTGGCACATAAATGGGGCAGATATAAAGATATTGGATTTAGTTATTTGGGAGGTATTACCATGTTTGATGCCAAGTATTTCGACAAATTAAATGGATTCCCTACTTTCTTCGAAGGTTGGGGCGGAGAAGATGATGCTCTAAGAAATAGAATTAAGAATATCGAAGGTTTATCAAATGCGAATAATGACTTACAGAATATAGTAGAGTATATTAACGATATTCCAGCAGATGGACTCATAGATTTAGAAAATATTACCGAATTCAAAGATAAACGAGATATTATTAAGAAGGATGATGAATTTGATAATAAAATTAAGAACGAGGCAATCGAACTTGATAATAGCGTATACACCGTTAATGGTATCAATAATCCCGTATCATATGGTAAATTATACACCACCAATATTGAGAATGTCGACCAGAATATTTTAATTCATACGGTCGAGTTGAACACTAACCTAACAAGTTATGAATTTGTCAAATCTAAGTTTGATGATAACACCATATTTAACGAACAATTGTCTGAATTAATTATTCAACAGCGACCTGAACCAGTGTCACCAGCATATGCACCAACATCACCTGCATATCCAGCACCAACATCACCTGTTTATTTCCCAACATCACCCGCATATGCAGCGCCAACATCACCAGCATATCCAGCACCAACATCACCAGCATATCCAGCACCAACATCACCCGATTATGTCCCAGCATCACCTGCGTATGCGCCAAGATCACCCGATGAAGCATCACCTGCGTATGCGCCAAGATCACCCGATGAAGCATCACCCGCGTATGCGCCAAGATCACCCGATGCACCAACATCACCCGCGTTTGCGCCAAGATCACCCGATGAAGCATCACCCGCGTATACGCCAAGATCACCCGATGCACCAACATCACCCGCGTTTGCGCCAAGATCACCTGATTATGTCCCAAGTTCGCCGCCATTTGTTCTCGGAACACCAAGCGAATATGCACCAACAACACCACCAATGCAAGGAGGAGCTAATAGTAATTTATTAATATTAGGAGTTGAAGAAATGCCAAATATCGAACTAAAGAAAAACACTGCACAAAAAAATGATATTGACAACGACAGCATTAATGATAGTTCTGATGACTCTCATATTAAAAAGAAAATTACAATTAAGTAATTAATAAAATTGATTTAAAATAATATTATAGGTAATTATATAAACAATAATATTATGGCTTCAACACATGTATCAAGTACTATTATTTCAAAGCTATACAAATCGCGCAATATCATTCTCGAGCAACTAGAAGAGCAAGGATATAATACCTCAAATTATAATGGATTTAGTATTAATGAAGTGAATATTATGTATAATAAAAAACAACTAGATATGTTGCTTGATAATGATGCCGAAAGCAAGATTTATATCAAATATCATATCACTAAAAAAATTAATGCTAACAACATTTATGAAACAGTAACCGACCTGTTTGAAATGGAGAATATTCTTAACAAAGAAACCGACAGAATTGTATTTGTTATTAAGGACGAACCAAATGATACGATGTTAAAAACACAGGAACAAGTTTGGCATAGTGATGGTTATTATATCTCTATTATTAATTTGGATCGACTACAGTTTAACATCACAAAACATAAACTCGTCCCAAAACATTTTATTTTGAATAAAGAACAAGAACAATTGTTCTTTCAACAGTACAACATTATCAACCCGAAATCACAGTTGCCTACTATTTCAAGATTTGACCCGGTTGCTGTCTCAATTGGACTTAGACCCGGTCAGATTTGTAAAATTAATAGAAATTCTCAAACATCAATCGAGAACGATTTTTATAGAATTTGTGTTTAATTAAATTTCTATTAATATATATAATCAAATGAATATAAATATTGATACAATTCAATCACAAATAGAGTCTGAAAGTTTTAATTTTTTTAAATTAATAACCAAATTGAGAACATTATATCCAAAGCAAAAGTTGAACCCAAGCAGCCAATTTAAACAAGAATATATTTCTCTCAACAATGAGATAGACCAAAGCTTTGAAAAAATGTATCTTATTAAAAACAAATTAATCAAGGCGTCTGATAATTTAGAGATATCAACAAATAAACAGGACGAATTTATATCAACTTTAAAGAGTAAAATAGATACACAAGAGAAAGAACTCAATACTGTTTTAGATTCTAACCTTGCTTCTGCTCCAAGAAAAAGGGCAAAGGAGAGAGAATACAAACTTCTATTAGCATCAGTTTCATTTCAAAGTAGCATAATAATATTATATGTTTATCTTTTTTATAAACTAATGAAAAACTAATAATCTTACTATAATTTATACAAATGTCAAATATAAATTATGTCATGAAAGGTAATTCATTATCTCAAGGTGTTAATTTTAACAATCATATGAGTAAATATATCGATATTGTAGGTAAAAAAAGCTTGAAACTTATCGAGCAAACCACAGGCGCCAATTTAGAATCTCTCCACGAAAATATGGATGTTATGGATAATCCTATCACAAAAAAAGAAGAACTTGAAATTAGCAAACTCAAAGCATTAGAGAGTGAATTCAATGTAACATTACAAGAATATAAAGATAATTATCAATTATATCTCACCCATGTAGCAAATCAAAGCGAAAATATAGAGAAAAATTCTAATATTAATGTTCAAGACCCAGGCGGTAAATTCTACTATGTTAATCAATATGGTTATACACGCGGATATTCAAATACAGCATGGGATAATAAACCATCAACATGCTTACAAAGTACTCCTGATAGCGCATCTAAAACCATATATAAAACACTAAGTAACGGCGTAGATTATAACTCTGGACAACCCTGTAATTTAGACGGAAAATTATTGAGAAACAGTCAAACTAACCATTTAGCTTGGATTTCACCCGAAGGAAAGCGTCATTTTTATCCTAATGAAAGCATCTATGAAAATGCTAATAAAAACGGCGGATGTCCTTTCGGAAATGAAATACTTGTTTCTAACGAAGTTTTCAATATGTTTCCTCCAGGAGACGATATGACAGACGAAACTAAATGCTTCACAAATAATAAAGACTCGAGTTTAATGAATACAATTGTCACATTAAATTCAAGATTAATGGCAATCTCTCAGGAGATGTATAATATCGTAAAGAATATGGATAAAGAAGACGATACATTAGATAATGTTCTTACAAATCAGAAACAAACATTGATGACAGAGATGACTACATTGAATAATGAGCGGAATAAATTTGTTGATTTAGAAAAATCAATGCAGAAATTAAATGGAGAATACGATAATATTCAATTGGTAACAAATATGGAATATTTACAGTACATAGGTTGGACAGTTGGCGCTGTAGCGACTATTATATTCGCGGCTAAACATATGACCAGTTAATTAGTAATAAGCAATATCAATATTTGTTTTCTTTTGTATTATTATATAATATAGATGGATACGAGCCAACATTTAAGACAGGGTAATGAATTATTGAAAAGTAGGAAAAAATTACACTCCAATATCGAAGGATTTGAAAATAAAGAGCTATGGAATGACGGCACTGAATATAAAGATAGCATTGACCAAGTGGTCCAAAAAGATTTAGATGAATTAAAAGCGTTGGAAGATAAATTTATGACTGCATTAGGTAAATATACTGAAACATATAAATTGTATATGGAAGACGCCCTTAAAACTGTTGATGGTGAATCGAGCAACTATTTAGGAAAAAACATTAAAACGAATGATGGTGTTATCTCATATATTAATAATTTAGGACTCGCTAGACCATACGAATCAAATGAGGTATTTACAGGCAGACATGAAACATGTGGTTCAAACGCTATTAATGTAAATGTCGCCAATGTATCTGCGCTTAATTTCAATAGAGGCGCTCCGATGTTCAAAAATGCACCATGTGGATTTGATGGATTGAATGTTTTTATTGACAGCAAATCAAGTAATACTATAAATTTATCTTCAATGACTGGTATTCAAGCTGGTCAATCAAGCACATTTCAAGAAAATACGTCTTCATATGGACCTTCTAAAGCTATCGACGGTAATATTAATACATTTAACCATACACACGTTGGTAACAATGAATCATGGTTTGCAACATTACCATCAGAATGTTTTATAGAGAAAATTTCGATAACTAATAGACAAGATTGTTGTCAAGATGGATTAAAACATTTTTCTATTGAAATATCCGATAAATCAGGTAATATTAAATATAATTATACAGAGAATATTGCAAGTGCACAAAATATATATCATTTCGATGGATTAGATGTTATTGGTTCGAAAATTACCATAACTCAATTACTTAATGATATGCCCTTACATATGGCAGAAGTGCAGATTTGGGGAACAGAGAAGGAATCAGTGGATCATGGAAATATTGGTTATGTTGATGGTAACGGTAATCTCCATGAATATCCTAATAACCAGATGCTACAAACAGGTTCATGTCCAACTGATAAAGTGGGAATTGGATATGATCTATGGCAACTATTCACAAAAGGGGCTGGTATGTCCGACTCAAGCGTTTGTAATTTAGGCAAAATTAACGCACAACTTTCTATTGAGGTCGAAAATTTAAATAATGAATTGATGAATATTACTCAGGAAATAAATAATAAAACTTTGGCAACTAAAGAGAGAATCGCCTCTATGAAATCACAACATTCATTGGAAACACAATATTTAAATGACCAGTTAACGCGTTTCACAGGAATGTATGAAAAATATAATTCAATTGATAATAAATCATATAATTCTCTCGACGCAATGGTTGGTGATACAGAATTAGTCAATAACGCTCTATTATTTAAATATATATTATGGACTATGATTGCTACTGGAGTAATTATTATTACGATTAGACATATCAGATAAATTATCTATATTTACTTTTTATTATTTTAATGTTAATATATATACTATATGGCAATGGATAAACAAGAATTCAACCAGATGCATGGGTCTTTGTTAAAGGAAAAACATGAGAACCTTATCACTAACATAAAAGAACTACAAGAATTGGAGAAATTTATGTTTCAAAATCTCAAAAAGCTTGAAGGTCAAAGTGAAACAGCAATACAACAAAGAGAGATTTTAGACAAAATTAATAATCTATCTAATATCCGTTTAGGATTATTTAGTGAATTAAAAAATATGTATAATTCTAGTGAGACTGTATTAAACTCAACACGGGACCAATTATCAGACCAAATCGCTGTCGTAGGAGTTGTTGAAAATGAATTAAATAGACTCAAGGAAAATATTAATACTCTTGAATCAGAGAAAGATAATAAACTAAGAATGGTTGAAATCGGTAATTATGAATCAGCACGATACAGCGCACATATCGGCGTTATGCAAACCCTTGTATTTTGCTCTATTGTTATCTTAGTCTCATCAGTATTATTGAAAAATAATATGATACCTCAACATGTATCATCCATAATTATATTAATTACTTTAGCATACGGACTCTTATCCACAGTATACACGTTATATGACTTATTCAGAAGAGATAACCACGATTATTACCAGTATGATTTTGCTTTCGATAAAGAACAGTATAATAGTAATTATGAGACTGTAATAGAACACGATGAATTGTTTTTTAATAAAGTATTCAGTGGTGTTAGAAGCGAATTTAATGACAGGAAAGAAGAAATTAAAAACACTGTTGGTGGATTGCATAAATTAGGCCTTTCAGCAGATAATAAAAAATCGACGGTTGTTGATAATACACCAAAAGGCGTGGAAAATTTCGCCAACTATTAAGTTAATGTATATATTATAATCTATTTATATATTAATATGGATCTATCTCAATTGTCTCCAGACCAGCAAGACTTTATGAACAAAGCTAATACTATGATTGATAAAGTAAATGAAAACAGTGAAATATCGTGTGATTCTGCTTGTCAACACGCCAGAAAACTTCAAGAATTAAAAGACCAATATTTACGTGCTCAAACTAATGTAGCTGATGCTCCAAATGAATTGATAGATAAAGAGAGAGATTATTATGTATTTAAGGAGGGGGATTACGAATATAATCAAATGATGGAAAAAAGATATAATAAACAATCTGATGCAATCATCGGCGTTCTATTTAAGAAATACCTGAATGAATATGAAGAAGTTGAAACAATATTAAATAGCGTCTCTCAGCAAAAGAAGATTGGTTCATATGTTAGCGACTTAGCTACAACATACACAGATAAAAATGAGTTCTTACACAATGAGGTAGAGGATAATGCATCATCTATAAATATATTCAATAGAGAAAGTTATTATTATAATCATTATAACATATTTATAGAGAGATTATATAAATGGTTTTATTACATTATTGTAGCATTAACTGTATTATTTATTATTTCTGTTTTATTAGCTAAAAAAATAACCATACCATATTACAGAAATCTCTCTATTATAATGTTCATTGTTCTATTTATTCCGATTAAGTTTATTATTTTTTATTTATTTAAGTAATTGCTTCTCATCAACACAGAGGGTTTTAATTAATGTTATGATTCTATTTTGATTTATAGAACCATATATATCCACTATTTTTTTGGTAACAACATTGGCAAATTCCTGTTTTTTTTCATTATCAAGCCAATCTTTATTAATATTTTTCCATTGTTGTAACGTATCACATTGTTCATTAGTTATTTTTTTCAATGAATCGATAATACATGTGTTTTCATTATCTCGCAACCATACGTCATTATTTTTAATGAAAAATCTACACCTTTTCGCATCTGTGCAATGTATAGGCCTTTTGTTTTGTTCCATGTTGAGAAGCCCTTTTACAAACGTATTTTCAAACGATTTAACGATACCATAATCATGTAAATATTGTAAATCATCAAATGAGTATTTTATCTGTTTAATATATTCGCTTAAATTCATAGCATCTTTACACTCAATATTCAAATAATTTTGTATGCTAAACGTGTTGTTTATTATATTTGTTTTCGGTTCGTTAATCGCCTTTTCGAGCATTTTCTGGTTTTGAAGCATAAATTGTTGGTTTTGTGATATAATCTCGAGCAATAAACTTTCTGTACATCCTATGTTTTTGGGTTTTATGTTTGATTCAACATTTGTTATTATGGTATCATTTATATATTGAATACACCTCTTTTTGTGTCTTGTTAAGCTGGATTTATGATTATATGATTTACCGCATATACATTTTGGGGTTTTTTGCGTTAGCATGTTTGAACATAAGTTAGCATTGTGCTTTATGGTTTGTAAATGTTTATTGTAATCTTTAATATTCGCTGTTATAAAGTCACATTTAGCACACACATATTTTTTTGGGGTTTTTTGGGGTTTTTTTGTTAGCATTTTACCCAATTTATATGCTAACTGTTTTTACCCCTTTAAATCAAAATCCGATTATAAAATTAAATTATGGTAACAAAAGTTATAAACACATAATCACTTTTATTACGAGTCAGTCACAAATTCACGTTTTTTCATACACTTGGGCTCGATTTCCAAAAAGGTACATAATAATTGTCCTTTTTTCAAATTTCAAAAACAAATCCAGAAAAAACGTGAAAAACTACTATATATATTATATTAAAACTACTTAAAGAAAAAAT
>Ga0307935_1000497_pt1 | contig 17446 bp, 18 predicted proteins | sample OrgLakmetageno92_FD_201827 | JGI IMG/M metagenome (GOLD analysis project Ga0307935, IMG submission 201827) | Saline water microbial communities from Organic Lake, Antarctica - #92 | ecosystem: Environmental > Aquatic > Non-marine Saline and Alkaline > Saline | place: Antarctica: Organic Lake...
CCTTAATGATTAAATAGCCATATGTGAGGCCGCCATCATCGCCGATAATACCTATGAAATCTTCACCGCTTGACGTTAAGGCAGGGGCGCTACCGCCCGCCCATTCATCAACGCCCGTCCATGTAATGGTGTGATCCCCGAAATTAACAGCCTGCAAAACATAAGAACAAGGCCGCCCCGCTATTGGCGTGAAATCAATCGTAATATCGCCCGTTGCCGTTACCTTCCGCATCACGCCATTATTTGCATTCAGCGTCACTGTGCCAGACCCCGCGCTTGTGTCGGCTTCTTGATCGTGACGAACAGCAATCGCCTCTTTAGTGCGTAAGGGTGTCATCAGCTTGTCTGTGGCTGTGCCAGCTTCCGCTTGGGCTTCTGTGGCTAAGTTATCAACACTGCCTCCCGCAAACTCAATCGCGTTGCCATTCACGTCCAAATCGCCACCGAGTTGGGGGGTTGTGTCTCCAACCACATCACCTAACGCCACAACGCTTGCCGCGCTTGCCGCCGCTGCTACCGCGCTTGCCGCCGCGTTAGTTTCAGAAGTTTCCGCGCCCGTTTCCGCTGTCTCTGCGCCTGTTTCCGCAACCAAGGCCGCATCACGCGCCGCAATAGCCGCATCACGCGCCGCTTGTGCGTTATTTGCCGAAGTATCAGCCGCATCCGCACTTGCACTCGCCGCCGCCGCTAATCGAGAAGGCGCAAACACATAAATATTATTTGTTCCAGTCGCCGGCGCGGTTGAAAACGTCAAGGCCGTTCCGACTACCGTGTAAGCTGAAATATTTTGTATTTCATACCCTTCATCACCACCGCCATCAACAAACACCATAAGGGTCTTTTCATCCGTTCCGAGGGCTTCTGATAGCGTGAACGATGTAACTGTGCCATCACCACTAAAAGTCTGGAAGAATGCGTCTGCGCTCTCCCCTGTGGCTGTAAATGATGAAATATTGTCCGTTTCACGGATAAAGTTACCAGCGCCATCATAAACGCGGAACTTATAAGCTCCTGATATCCAAATTGTAGCGCGGCCTGATGGGTCTAACTCCACAGGGTTTTTTTCTTCTGCATCACCGTCAGAAGTTGTGAAAGTTGCCTTGGGTGTGAGCGTGCCCGCAGCATAAGTATAAATCCTGCCGTCAGCCAAGGGGTTTCCGTCCGCGTCTAAGAATTGCAGATAGGGGGGTGTAAGCAATACAGCCATGTATTCCTTCTCCTGTTTCTAATGATTTAAGGGGTGTTATTCGAGCGCTTTGAGGGCTGCTTTTGCCTCTTTAGGCGGCATCCGCATAATTGCTCTGATTTGGTCTTCGCTAATTCGTGGAACTTTTTTTGCCATTCCAGAGCCGCGCGATATTTCAGCCGCCGCTCCTTTGGCCTTACTAACTTGCCGCGCTGTTCCCGCCGCTTTTGCACCTTGCTGCACCATATATGCGGGGATAGCCGCGGTTGCTCCTAGAGGGCCCGCCGCTGCAAAGCCGCCGCCGCCAGCAATAACGGGGCCTAAGCCACTGCCCGCCAGCCTGAAAAAATCAGTAACCACGCCTGTTTGTGCTGCTTTTCTTAATGCTTTAACTTCTTTTACCGAGTAGCCTTTGATTCGGTCTGGGTTTCTTAAAAGCTGTCTAAAGCCTGTTTTCAATGCCGTTGTGGGCTGCTCAAAATACTGTGCGTTATCAATAATGCGCTCAACATCCCTTAATTTTAAAGAAGAAGACCATAGCTTTCGCGCGTCTTTCAGGGCATCAAAGCCCTCTCTACCACCGACAAGCATTGTTTCGTCTGCGCTATCAATAAGGCCTCGAAGCTTTGATTGCATATCAAGAAACTTCTTGCCATCAGCATTCAGCTTCCCAAATTTATCCATTGTTCCATAAGCCAAATTACCAAGAGCCTCGTCAACCTCTTTAGCGGCTTGAAGCGTCAATGGCTGGCCTTTTAGCCCGGGGATCTCATCCATTATTTTAGACACAGGGCTTTCGCCTTTAAAGACTTTACCAGCGCTTGTTTGCGGCTGAACCTTCAAAACATCATCAAAGAATTTATCAGCTAAATCAGGACGTAATGCCCCGCCTTTTTGGTCTGCAAGTTGAAACAACTCACCACCCTTTTTGCGAAGCTGCTCCGATGAGGGCAAAACCTCTTTATAAATAGCTTTGTTTACTAATTTTTGAGAGGCTTCTTTGGCGGGCTTCGCCACAGTGGAATTGACAACACTCGCAGTTTTTGCTGGCTGTGCCGCTGCCAAGATACCCCCAAGATTAGCCGTGGCGTCGATGTTTCGAGCAGCACGGGGGTGCTTTTCCGAAAAATCTCCATACTTCGCAGCGGCATGTAACGCCATGTCACCCACAGGAGAATTGATAATATAACTACCCACATTTTTTGCCGCCCCCTTTATAGGGTCTTCTATAGCATCAGGAGTGATTGCACTCAAGCCCTGGCCGCCCTCTGAAATCAAATTTCCAGCGAGGTCATTCATAATGCCGCCGCCAACTTTACCCGCTTCTTGAAAGGCACTTTCAATCATGCCTTGTTCGCCACGAGATCGCGCGGCACGGATATCATCTCTCATGCCTGTACGTTTTTCAATGTCGAACTGAAGCCGCTCAAAGAACTGATTCCCTTTGTTGCTGGAAGGCGAGCCTTGTTCCGCTGGTTCGTTTTGATAAGACTTTTGAGACTTATCTTGAGATTGTTCTATTAATTTTCTTTTCCGCGCCGTGGCGATTGCTATGGCTTTTTGTTGCTCTGGTGTCATTCGAATAAAGCCCTTTCTTCTGGCGTCATGTATTCCAGCAAATCGCCAAAATCACCGCCTGCCGCTCCTTGTTCCTGTTTTGGAGTGCCGCCAAACAACACATAAAGATTGTCAAGCTGGTTTTTGTTGGCTTGATAAATGCCTGTTGGCGATCCGAAGCTGTCTAAAATAGATTTTCTCTCACCTTCGGAATCAAGTGACTTTGCGCCAAGCCCTGCTGCTGTCGCATAATATGGTAAGAGCGTGGCCTGAAGGCTTCTGTATTCTTCCGCAAGAGCCTGTGTTTGCGGGTCGCTAATCTTGCGGACGCCTTGGCCTAGTCCAGTTGTCATCATGGCAGAGTCTGCTCTCTGCAAAAAGCTTTGGCTATCCGACACCAAGCCACCTCTTTTTTGCAGCTCGTCATTTAATTGCCCCATGCGATCCAAAATATTTTGAACCTTTTGTTGTCCTTGGTCTGTTTTAAGCTCGGTATTGGCGAATTGAATCTGATTATCAAACTGCGCCATTTTCATTTTATTCGCTAAATCAATGTTTCCTTTGCCCTCGGCCTCGGCAATGCTCATTTGAACTTTAGGGCTTGATGCGGCGCGTGGGTCAATTTGTGGCTTTTGGACATTCATCATGCCATAAAAACTATCATCTGGTTTCATTTGCAAATCCTCGCGCTGATAAGGATTAGAACCAATTTGCGCCTGTCTTTGCATCACCGCATTACGTGAGGCTTCTACAGGGTTTTGATCTTGCCATTGTTGTGGCGTTAGCGGCGCTTCCATGTCCACAGGTGGGAAGTCCATGCCGCCAAACTGTCCCTGCTGGACAGGCCGCGCAGCTTCGCCCGCTGTATTTCCTTGTATTCTGTTTAAAATTGCCGCGTATGGGCTGTCTTGTGTCACCGCGCGGACATTGCCAAACTCATCAGGCTTATACTGTGTTTTGCTGCCATCCATAGCCGCAACCGTTTGCAAAGCTGCCATATCATCAGGGCTTAACTCCTGCCCTTTAAAATGACGAAACACCGCATCAGAAGCGAGGTTCTTAGGGTCATTCCTCTGGCTTTTTAATTTGTCGTGCAAGATTTGCTTTTTAAATAGGGCATCTTGCTTGCGCATATTGAACTCTTCCTCACTGCGCTTATACAAATCATTCTCGCGCGTGTAATCCGTGAAAGAGCGAAGCTTTGAAAATACGTTTGTGTCTGGCATTATCTGAATCCTAAGCTGTTAAAGATGTTGTCGTCCCCTGCCAAGAGCTGTGATAAGGCCGCATTCAGTGCATTGCTTCGTGTCGCTGTCGCATTCGCCCTAATATTGCCGACATTGTTATTAACGTTTGACAAAGCGCCAGCGGCATTCAAGCCCTGTCCGGACTGCCCTGAAAGCATATTATATGTCAGTCCCTGCGAATTTAAGTTTCGTCTGAAGGCATCATTAAATGTGGAGTCCGCAAGTCCTTGCGAGAACTGCTGCCCCTCTTTGAGCGCCGCACCTGAATACAAGCTACCCCGCGCCGATTGTGAGCGCCCTAGCGCTTTTTCGCCTTGCTGTAGCTGGAATTGATAGCCGGGGTCATTTTCCAAATCTTCGGGGTTAAACTGCCCGCCCAACTCGCCCGATGATAGCAACTCTGATAAGCGCCTGTTTGCCGCCGCGCCTGATTCATTGTATGGCGCAAACAAGGCTTGATTTGCATTTTGCTGTTCCAAAAGCATTTCTTCAATATCATCCGCCGCCCCTCGCTGTTGATATGCCGAGAATGCTGCGCCCGCTGGACGCAATAATGAGCTTAATTTCATACCGCCTGTTCCTTGTGTTCCTTGTGATAAACTACCGAGAAAGCCCGTTCCCTGTTGAGGCGGGCCGAATACGCCGTCTGGCATTTGTTGTTGAATGTTTCCCAGCCCGGGGACGTTACCGCCAGCCGATAGATAGCCACTACCACCGCCAAGCAAAGCCCCGATGCCCGCAGATTTAAAATCACCATTAGCAAGGCCACCTGACGCGCCCGTTAAAGCCCCTGTGAAGGCATTTGCGCCCGCACCTGATAATCCTATCCCAGACGCTATAGAGCCGCCAAAGCCCCCCGCAGCGCCGCCTAATGCCGCGCCTTTAAGAGCATCGCCTAAATCACCACCGCTTAGAAAAGAGCCTATCCCACCCTTTAAAGCGCCTGACAAAGCTGCTTTCGGCGCGAATGCCGATGAAAGACTACCTAAAAAAGATCCGCTTGCTCCAAGGCCAGATGACGCGCTCGATGCAAGAGCGCCACCCAAAGAGCCAGAGCCAGCCGCGCCGACCCCTGCCGTTGCGCCGCCAGCACTAACGCCAGTTGCTGTGCCTCCGAGAAGTGCGCCTCCTAATAACGCGCCCCCGCCCAACGCCATGACTGGCGCAGCCATTGTCAAAAATTTACTAAACCCGCTACGTTTATTTGCTGCCGCCCTTTGCTCATCCTGCGCCGCCTGTGCCATTGCCTGACCATTCGGAGATGCTAAAAAATTAGACCTATCCCAAGGGCTCGCCATATTGCTTGCAGGGTCAATCGTGATACTTGTTCCGCTGGACACACCATATCTAGGCTCTGCCCCGGGCGTTCCCGCAGGCACAGTTAATCGCGTGATAGGATCAAGATAATCAAAAAGAGGGTGTCCCTGCGCGTTCCTTAGTGGTGTGCCAAACTGATCCACACCATCTTGCGCTTGAATATTATTTGCCGACAAAAAAGCATTACTTCTGTTCATTTCCCAATTAGGGTCAACGGGACCTTGTATTGCCGCCATTTGGTCTGTTGCATAAAATCTTGACATTTTTATCTCGCTTCCGCTATTCCAATAATTGTCACCGGTACGCTCACGCTTGACCATGACGGCACATAAATTCTACTTGACCCCTCTTGGACAATACCCAAAGCACCGCCAAGATTTCCGCTCACACTTGCGCAAACGCCATTGCGCGTAACCGCAAGGGGGAAGTTATCGCAATATGTCGTACCCGCCGTTGCGCTTGTGTTTGAAGCAGGGACAATATGAATGGTGAAATAAACAAGCTGGCGTGAAATTTGATAATAACGCCCTGTAATTGATGGCGTCCCTGATATTCCCAGACTTACAAAAGTGGGTGTCCATGCCGTCCCTGTATCGCCGCGAAATGATTGGTCAAAAAAAAGCGTCCACGGTAATGTCGGGACGCCTTTACTATCTACAACCTGTTCTGTAACGGGCGGTGGGCTTAAACTCATTTTAAATAACTTCCGATAATTGCAATCTTCACAGGGGCGGTCGTACTTACTTTGAATGTGATGTCTTCACACGTTCCCAGTCTGCGAAAGCGAACCTTGTTTTTATATTCTCCTGCCTTGCCTATTGAGGCTGTCATGGAATTAGACCATGTCCGACCCAGATCACGGCTGATTTCCAGCGAGCATGTAGGGTTCATCCCTGCCCCTGACTGTGTACCAACGCCCGCCTCAAACCCAACCTCAAGCGCATTATATCGCTGTCTTTGGCTTTCGTTCGATAAGTGCGTATATGTCCGCTCGCGCAATATCTCCTCGCCTGCATCCGTATAGGCATCCATCCGCATCTCATAAAGCTTGCCATTGCGTCTATCGCCAACAATGTGTTTGCCAAATGCCACCATATGACCCGATGACAAGTGCGGCTCAATGCGCCCGTTATCATTTAAAAACCCGCGCTCGTGCCACTGTCCTGTTGTCAAATCAAGAACCAATGATGTTTTAAGGCCGCCGCCCGTGAGCATGTAGAATGTATGACCGTCTATTTGATACGTGATGGATTTGATATTTTCCAAATCTGTCGCGCTCTGTATCGCAAATTCAATCGCGTTGTTCGAAAGTCTTTCTGGGCTAAAGCCGCTTGCTCTATAAACAATCCCGTAACCAAATTTATCACGCCCAAGCCACATTACGGCGCCACTCACGGCCTCAACAGTGTGCGGCGCCAGAATACCAACCTCGATCTTTGCGCCCGCGATTCGCTCGAATGGGAATAGGCTTGACCCCGTGTTTGTCCATATCTCTGTCGTGCGCTCACCAAACAACCAAAGCTGACCAAGAGCATTATAAACACGAAGCAATTTATCAGGGGAGCTTTCAGCCGTAGCAAAATCAAGCGCCGCCCAATCTGTACCATCAGCAATATTAGAGATAAAAAATTGACCAGAATTAAGCTTGTTCACCACAAAATATTCATCAATAACCGTGAGCGTTCCCGCTTCTGGTAGATCAGTGTCAGTCACTCTTGCAAAGCTATTATCCGAGTACGTCAGCGTATAAACATTAACACCATCGCAAATTCCTAATTGCCCTGCGTTCTCTGCCATCGACACGTTGCCCGTGCTTTGATTGATTGTACCGCGTGATGTCGCATTGCCCGCCGCATCTATCTCATAAAGCGTAGAGCCTGAAACAACAAAGGCGCGACCGTTTGCCGCATAAAAGGCTTCACGAACAGGCCCCACCCCTGTATCTGCAAAATCAATAAGCCCGGGCGTTCCATATAAGGCCGAAACCTCTTTTCCCTCTTGGTCAAGAACAGGAAATAGGTTAAGCGTTCTTTGAGCATTGAATGGAAGCGATCTGGCTTGGTATGATTGACCGACAAGCCCTATCTTCATGAAAAGTACCCCGTATAAATATCACGGCTTTGATTGCTGCTTTTCCAGTCCAAGCTTCTGTTTTTTGAAACCTGACGCTGTATAGCCGCTTTCGATTCCTTTGCAGCCATAGCTAATTCTTGCCCGACAGATACGCCATATTCGTTGGCAATCTCCATCGCGCCGTTTGAAATAATGGCACGTTTCCAGCCAGCGGGAAGACTGACCTCACCGCTAAGCGTTAAATTTTGTAACGGCTTTTCACTAACCACAAATAATCTGTAGGCAGATGACGGCACAGGATAAAGCCTGACAGTGCCTATCGGGAAACCGCCTGAATGATTCAAAACAGCCGGAATGCCCGTTGTGTTCTTTATTGTGATATCGGCAAAATCTTCATCAGATATCTCTTTAACTGGATAATCAATCGTCCCTTGCCGCACATAAGCGCTGATAATCTGCATGAACGGGGTCGTATTAAAATCTTGGCCAACGCCTACCGAATACTGCGCCGCGCCCGTAAGCGCAAAATCTTCGTGTGTTCTCTGAAACACCATCAAGGAATCATTCGCCCACGATTCCAGCATGTCGTTAATCGCTTCCAATGTGTCGTTGGCCTCATCAGCCGTTGGCGATTCGAGCGATGTAATAACACCTGCGCGGCGAAGCGCAGACGTTACTATTTTAAGACCAGTCATCATTATGCTGACGCCGCTTCTGCGATAAGCTCTTTAAGCTTTGCGCTTGAGATGTTGCCCGCAAATTCCAGCTCCAACTCATTCGCTCGTGCAATTAAAAGCTCGCGTTCTGTTGCTGGCTTTTCTGCGCCAGCGTCTTCCCAGCCCGCAGCCTTTAAAATCTCTGCGCGCGCATCATTTGCGCGAATCTGCTTAACATCATTATTTTTGGTAAAAGTAATCATTTTGTTTTCCTGATTGAAATTGAAAAAAAGGGGGCAACGAATGCGCCCCCTTCAATAATTTAGCTCGTTAAGCGGGCAGCCCAACGAGGACGTACTGGAACGATGCCGCCCAAGAAATCAAGGCGTGTCACCCAGCGGCGCTTCATCACATCAAAGTCACGGATTAGGGCAATGTTCATGCCGCTTTCTGTAACTTGTTCTGCAAATTCAGCATTTGTCGGCATTGCCAAAGGCACAGACAACACACGGAACGCCTCCTTGTGGAACATCAGTGATTGCGTGTAGGACGTATCAGCCGCACCAACAATGACGATGGCCGCTTCGTCCGCTGGCATCGCTGACACATTTTGCAATGAGCCGGATGTTGCTGAATAGACCTTCTCACCAAGCGTTAATTGTGCTTGACCAGATCCGCTGGCTGTCACATCCGCGCCTGTATGAACAAAGTGCTTCAAATAAGGCAAAGCCGCCTTTGTTTGAGGATGCACCGCATACACGCCCGCAATCGTAAAGACAGTGCCTTTAGTGATTGTGCCGGTCGTATTTGTTAGGCCATCAACACCAAGGGCTGTCATGCCTTCTGCAATCGCTGATACGGACGCTTCAACCGCCACGCCTGTAACATCAGTGCCGTTTGTGTGCGTATGGAGCAACTCGTTCTCAAGCCATGCAAAGCCGTTCGCATCACCAATATAGCCCTGCTCAAACTCTTTGCGTGTTTGTGTAAACAGGCCTTTGTTTGCGTTGACCGCACCGCGCATAACCGTTGAATCCATCAAGAAATAACGCTCTTTGTTTTTCGGGCAAAGATTTTTACTCAAGATTTCACGGCCTGCTAAAATAGTGTCAACATCAGCGACTGTAGAGCCAGCTGTTCCGACAATGTTTGCGGTGTGCTGTGTTGCTTCACGAATAAAGCGAGCCTCAACATTCGCGGCCATATCAGCAACGTATGTTTTGAAGAAACGCTCATACACTTTGCCGAGATCAATGTCATGCGCCAGCTCGTTTGATGTCAGCGTCAGGTTCATTGTCGCGCTTTTATCAAGGGTTAGATCAACTGAATCTTCCTTGATGTCTTGCAGGCTGCTTGTGATATCAAAGTTATCTTCAATCACCTCGCCTTGCGCTGGGATGCGAATTGAAACTTTACTGCCCGGCGAATGGCCAGACGCGTCAGCTTTAAATTCGCTTTTATCAACTTTGCGAGCCACTTTGAAAAAATGAACTTGATCGGCTAGATCAGCCGCCGCCATTTTCACCAGCTTTTTAGCATTGTCCTGGATGGTTTTGATTTGATTTGTCATTGCTACTTTCCTTTAAATTAAGATTTGACCCCATGTTTTTTCAAAAGCTCTTTACCGCTCAATTCCTCATCAGGAATCACGGACGAAGAGCCTTTAACGCCCGTCATAGGCGCAGGGGCATTTGTTGATTTTTGCTTTTGTGACTGGATCAGTTGCTGTCCTTGCAGTTCTGCACGGGCAATAGCCATTGCGGCTAAATGCGGGGGCATGGACGTTAAGGCTTCGAGCTGTCCACTCTTTGCGAGCGCATAAAACGCCGCTGGAGCGTCATCAGTGTCCAAAAAGGCTTTCTGTGTCGCTTCTGGTAGGTTGTCCATTACGTCTTCGTATTGAGCATGAAGGTGTGCGTAATCTGGCACCTCCTGCGCTGTTTTTTTGGCCTGCGTGTGCATGGATTGGGCGCGGCCGTTGTAATGAGTTTCCTCTTGTACCTGCCTGTAAATTTCTTCACGGCTTAGAGGCTTTTCTTCACTGGCCTGATTAGGCTGGCTTCCAAACTTGGCAACCGCCTTTAAATAATCTCCATAATTTTCAAAATCATCTTCCTGCGGCTCTTGTGGAGCAGGGTTTTTAAGCGCTTGGAAATCTGATTCCATCTTTTGGTAAGATGTTCTTAATTCTTGAATCTCCGATTGATATTTTGCCCGCTGTTGCTTTAAGCGATTGACAGCGTTCTCGGCTGTTTTAGGCCAAGGCGTAAAGGCTTCTTCTGGCTGCTCTTGAGGCGCTTCTTCTTGCCCCTCTGTAATGTCTTCGTTCTCTTGGGCTTCTACTGGCTGGTCTGTGGCTAGACTATCGTCCACCATTTGATCGACTGAATCGGTCATGTCGTTTTTTCTCCATAAAAAAAGCCCCCGAAACGGAGGCTGTGTGGTAAAGGGCTAGACGGATTGCCTAGATTGTGACGCGTGTCGCAATGTCGTTGGGCTGCATATTAAGCGCCGATGTTTCTACAGCAAGGCGGGCGCGGTCTAGCTGCTGTTGATCCTGCTTCACCCGAAGCTCTTCAAGCTTCACTTGCATGTCCATTTGTGACTTTTGCAGCTCATACTGTGCTTTCTCGCGGTCGATCTGCATCTGCATTGATTTGTCCTCAAGCTCGGCTTTCATCTGCGCCATTTGCTGTTGCATTTGCTGCATCATCTGCGCCATTTGTGCGGTCTGCGGGTCTTGCCCCTCATCCTCTGCAAATAATGACGGGTCCATAACTTTCTTCATTCTCTCCGCCATCATGTCCGCGCCCTCAATGTCTGAATTTTCAAACATTAAATCTCCCATAACCTCCATAAGCTGTGGGGAACGGGTAAATACATTCTCAAAGAATTTCGCGGCCTCTTGCCTGCGTGTTGTAAACGGCGCGCCTGTAACCACGCGCACATCGTAATCACCATCATTAAAGAAATAATCCCGCTCTTGCCCATCAACACGCGCCCCGTTGATGCCGATTTCTTTCGGGTTATCTTCACCATCCATAATGCGCGTAACGCGCGGTGTGTCGTAAATTTCCTTAAAAGCACAAACCAGCACTTTCCCAACATGCGTGATGGACTTCACCAAATTGTCAGAAAAATGGTATGTCGCCGTATCGCTTTCGGTCTTACGCGAATCAATCGCAACGCCTGACACTTCATTCGTTCTATCGCCAACACCTGCGCCATATATGCCTAAGGTTGCCCGAACGTCATCAGCCGCCATCATTGACGCTTGAATAACGCCCGTGGGCGGCATAGGTGGTGGAATTTGAATAGGAGCACCAACGGGAACACCGTTTAGCTCTATAGGCCTATAACGCAATACAGCCGCTTTGTCGGGGTTGGCGTAGTCTTCGAAATAATCATCAACTTGCCCTTCCGCTGCCATAAACTTGGCTTTGGGCTGCTTCATCAAAAGTTCTGTTTCCAGAGACTTCCAATAATTGAACATCTTTTGCGCTTGTTTTGATTTACGGATAAGTGAGTAAAGCCGGCGCTTACCATCGACAAAATCTTCTTCACCGTAAACAGGGATAAGAGGTATATATTTGCCGGGGAAAGTACCCTCTTCTAATATATCCTGACCTGATAAAACATAGCGGCGAACAATGCGCTGCTTTACGCTTCTTGTCTTGCCTTCCATGCCATCTTTAAAGTCAACCAAAGCACCATCAGAAAAAACCTTCTGAACCGTCTTTTCTTCAATTTTGAAATACTCACAGATTTGAATGGTGTCTTCGCCTTCAACTTCGCCACCCTCTTCCGAGCCGAACGAAACAGGCGTTTTGCCTTTGTATTTTTTCTTAAATTCTGCTGCGGATAGTGACTCAAGAACCCAGCCTTCCATCGCATCAGAGCCGTCAATCTCCATTGAATCAGCGTCCAAATAGCAAGAGAGCGGGTTTAAGACGCGCTTGATCTTCAGCTCTTGGTTCATTGTGCTGTCATTATCGTAATCGTGGTCAACCCGTATCCAGCCGAGCGAACACTTCACAGAGTTATTGATTGCCGCGTCATAAGCATTATCCGCATTCGATCGGTATTCAATATCACGGATTTTGCCTTTGATTTCGTCCGCTGTTTCCTTATCGCCGCCCGTGGCAGGGATAGGGTTAATAGACGGCGTATTCATCCGCGCATCGTTCGTGACCTGATGCACATACTGATTGAGCAAATCAATTTGAAGAACGGGACGGCCTGATTCCTGCCGCGCCGCGACATCCTTAGCATCCCAATGGCCAAACTCGTCATCACTCAAAAAACGAAGGTCATCGCGCGCGGATTCATAGATACAGGACGACCTCTTTTTTGTTTTAATGAAGCTCTCTTGAGCTAGTTTGACATCCATGATCCGCTTTGCATCTCTCTTGATAGGGGTTTTGGTTTTATAATTTTCTGCTTTGTAGATAAAAACTGCGCGAGGTAACGAAACGCCGCCGCTCCATCAAGCTCGTGAATTTCTCTGTAGTGGCCTGTTTTTTCATCCTTCACAGATTTCTCGTGCCGAAGAGCCTGAATCCCATCCCTGCATTTTTCTGCGTCTATGAATGATTCTTTGATTAAACTTTTTGCCAGCCTGCGCCCTGCATCTTTGGAAATAGCGGGCTGTGTTGAAATCTTGACCAGTCCCATTGATCGAAGCTGGTCTTTTATTGAGCCTGTCATGCCCAAGCGCTCGTGCGCCCCATCATGAGGAAGGCCGTGAAAGCCGTTGTAGTTATTGTCCTTGATCCAGTCCGCGTAATAATCAAGGTCTTTAAAGCTGTCCTCGATGTAATCAATAATTCGTACTTGAAGCCCAACAACCTGTGCGACCCATATCGCTGTGCTGTCTGCGCGACCTAAATCCCATGCGGTATAAATATCAACACCACTTTTGCGCGGCACTTCTGTTATGCGCCCGTCCGCTTTGGCATCTTCTAAAAGCTTGGCGTAATAATGGCCATGGAATGATGTATCGTATTGACCGAGCCAAATATGCTCAAAGTCCTCTGGCGCGTTTTTCTTATCAAGCTCAACGTCCCTTTTTGTCGCCGAGGTCACGAAAGGATTGTCAGTGTAATTGGCATGGATGACCAGAACATCAGGCTCGCCGCTTACGGCATTGCAAAACTCATCAATGGCATCATCAGGGAATTTAGGATTCCAAGTGAATATAATTTGTGAACCCTCCATCCGGATGGTGGGACGTAGAATTTTTAGTGTTTTGCGTGTACAGTTTTGAGCTTCCTCAAACCACGCAATTTTAAAACCTTCTAGCGATTTAATATTATCCGCTGTCAGATCGTTCATGCCCTGAAAATAAAAAAGGCCACCATCATTCTTGGCTGTCTTGCGGATTTCGCTTTGGATGGACTTGTAAAGACCACCTAAGCCCATCGCCTTTATTTTGTCGTCAACAAGGCTTTTAGATGATTTTTCGATTGATTTCTGTATTTCTCGCAAACAGACAATCTTTAAATCTTTTTCGGATGCGGACTTTTCGCAAAGATATTGCGCGACCTCATGGGATTTGCCAGACGAGCGCCCGCCCTTTATAAAAATATATCTGTATTTTGGGTCTAGTACCTGCGCCCAATCCGCAGTCGTAATCTCAACATCAATCTGTGGCACTATGGATGATTTTCTTTATCGTAACTTGAATATCGCCGCCGTCTTCGCCTGTTATTGCGATAGGTGACTTGCCATAGGCTCTATCCAGTATCTCTTTCGCCGCAATATTGCGCACGCTCGCGTTCTCATCAGTCAGGTTGCCTATCAGTGCCTTTATCGCTTTTGCAGCGTGTGGCTTCATAAGCTTTTGCAAATGAGCCTTCGGGCTGTCAGCCTGACCTTTTTTACGCCCTGCGTTGGGACGTTTCCCGCCGCTAGGCATTTTTGATACTTTTCAAAATAGATTTTTTAATACAGTGCGTTACTGTTTTCATTGCATCACCTTTCTTGGGGGTGTGCTACCCCGCATTTATGCCGTTCGTGCGGCGATTACGTTATTGTCTTTTGCGTTGATTCCTGTGAACAGAATCTTCTCATCTTCAGCGCAGTATAATCCTTGGCTTGCCGTTGTCGCCGTGATTGACCCTTTACCAAACGCAAAGAACACGGTTGCTGTCGCATCGGAGGATAGCTTGACGTACTTCGTGCCTATCGGAATAGCTGCGGATTGTGATGTGCTGGAAAGCGTTGTAATGGACACCTTGCCCAAGAATTTGTCTTGAAGCTGGAAATTGCCTTCATCGGCTGTTGATGCGTAACACTCAATAATTAAATCGGCCATTATTCGTTCCTTGATTAAAATTGAATGCACCGCGCGGAATCGTGGGGGATAAACGCGCGGTGCGTCATGCTGTTGGAATAGCATGGGGGGAAGCTTAAATTTCAGTCATAAAAAAAGCCCCGAGAGGTGTAAACCTGTCGAAGCTTGTAATTCTGCTAGACGCAAAAAATACATCATGGATTAAATATACCTTTGATGGGGAATTTAATCAATACCCTTTTTTGATATTTGATTCCCCCACCCACGCAAGATGCAATATTCATTGAGCGCGGCGCGTAGGTAAAACATCACGGTTTTGTGGTCACAGCCTCTCTGTTTTGCCACTTGCCGCGCCGTAAAGTCAAAGGCACAAACATCAATGGCGATGTTATACAGCAAACGGCCTTTAGGCATTTTCTGGATATGCTTTGCCCATACATCCAAGCGGTTGATCTGATCTTGCTGCCATGCCTCGTCCCCATCGCCGCCGCCGCCTGTGTAGCTTGTCGTTCCCGCCATCAATCGCCCAGCGATGATCTTGTATGCCCTGCATATCTCATCAAACGCGCGTTGCATGTCTGGTGTAAGCGCTTTGCGTGTCTCGATGACAGAACGCCGCATGATATACCCTTGTTTTGTGCGCTCCCCTGATATTTTCAGTTCCGTGATTTCGATATCGTTATCCATGGCAATCCCTCACTGTTTTATTGATTTGGTCTAATGTCCATTCAGGCTCGAATCCGCATAGCTGTGCATACTCGGCAAAGTTCTGTGTTGTGAACCAATGCTTTGCCCTGTGCTGCTCGTTTCGCGTTGGCGCGTCTGCTACAGGTGTTCCGTAGAATGCTTCGCCCAGAGTGCTATCAAACACAGCTTGCCGAACCACTGCCAAAAACAGCGTCTTACACTCCTCGGGCAGCGGCACAGCGTTCCAGCGCGGGTCGTCATCGGCGTAAATTTTCTTTGCATTCTTGAGGATTTTGCCGTTTTCGTTTTTTAGGATTATTTGCTGGCCTGTTGATTTTTGGAATACAGCGTTTTGCACCTCACAAGCCCACTTGCGCATTGCAAAGCGTGTAGCCTTGCGTTCTTCATCCGTGGTGCATTTTTCAACATGCTTTGCGTCATCCAGTTCCCGAACCTTCTCGCCATCGATGTAGATAAAATATTTCATTCCTTGCCCTTATTTTTGGTTGATTGGCCCTGTCTGTAAATAATTCAAATATTGATGCGCCCTTTCTTTGCCAGATGTTGCTGTGAGGTCTTGAAGATGCTTTTCAACTTCAGGTAAATACCCCTGCTTTCTAATCTCGTTCCAAGAAAGCCCATCCCAAGGCACAGCGGAAGTTTTGCTTTTCGTGGTTGTTATTTTGTATCTTGGCCTTTGCTCCATTTCCTGACGGTGCTTGGCTTGCTCAATACATATTTTTCTGATCTGTGCCGGCTTTGGCATGTCTTCGCGCTGTTTTAGCCAAAAATTAAAAGCAAAGTTGATGTCTGCCGTTTCGCAATCGTCCAAAGCCAAATTGAATGACGAAAGGATGTTTGCCAGCGCTTCCGGCTCTTTGCCGTAAATATTGAAGGTGTCAAAGCTTTGCTGAATCAGGTAGCGCAACTGGCGTACTCTCTCGGGGGATTGCTCTACAGATTTCATGCTCTGCGCGGTCCAGGGCGTCATTTGCCCGTTGCTGCTTTGTTTGCTTTCCACCAGTTCCGTGGTTATTTTGTTCAGTGCTTCCATCGTAAAAACCTTCCATGAGTTTGATAAATGATGATTCTTGGCATAAAAAATCAATGCTGGGCTTCCATCCCCTGTCGTTCTTGCCGTGCAGAAACGGGCTTCCTCGTATTTTCATCAGCGCCGCTTCCCAGCCCTCAAGCCCTCCGCAATCAGCCAAACGGGCTTTCAGAGCTTGCTTTCGCTTGCTGGTCAGTTTGCTACAGCGTGGCAGGCCAAGGCTTTCCGCTAGGCGATTGAAGCTTTCTGCCGCTTCCTGAATTTCAAGGGGGGAAAACCTTTCTTTTGACCCCTTTAGGGGGTTTTCTTTGGGAAAGGGGGGATTTTCTTTTTCTTTTTTGGTTCTTTTTTCTTTTTCTTTTTCGATTTTCTGCGGCGTAACAAAAGCGTTACTATCCGTTACGGTTGTTACGTTACTATCCGTAACAAAAGCGTTACTATTTTCTGCATCACTTTCTTTGCAAGCCTTATTGGCTCTGTATCTCGCCTGTCTTTCGGCATTTTTTGTGCGCGTAACAAAAGCGTTACTATCCGTAACGGTTGTTACGTTACGCTCTGATAACATTTGTGCTGTTCTGCCGATTAAAGAAGGGCAAACGCCAGCGCGAACCATATCTTCGATAAGGATGGCTACATCACTCATTTAAAGCTTCCTTCTCATACTGCATAGCGGTTGTGTGGAGGCGGTTGATGGCCTTGCCGATCGATGGGTATGAAAACCCGTGCATTCTCGCTGTGCGAACGAATACATGACGAGCATTAAGCCACTTGGATTCACAGCGGCGATCTGACCGCACCTGCTCTGGCGTGACGTTCATTGATTCACATACCAGCGTCATAATTTCATCGAGCGTCATAAATTTCGATCTCCACTCTTGGGTTTTCCTTGTCGTAGCCCTGAAAAATAGCCGCCACGCCGACCACAATATTTTGATTGTCGTCCTCGATAACATCCTTTGCGACAAGAAAGTCCTCGGGCAATTTCAGATAATTTGTAATGTCGCGCTTGCGTTTGTCCGGGTGAAAAAAGCGGTAAACGACCCGTACCGGAAAGGTAATCATGCCGCACTCTGGCAAGACCAGATCAGGGCAGGACGCAAGCCACGCCTTGTAAGCGTCCGACTTAAACCGCTGGTGATTTGGCCGCTGCCCGAACGCCGCATTTACGCTTGGCGGGAAAGGCAAGGAACATTGATATATTGTGATTTCCATATTTTTCTTGACCTTAACGATTTGTTAATGCTACCTGTGCATAATTGTGTGGATAGATTGATATGATTGAAGGTGCGTCTTGATTGCCGCGCCTGTGATGTCGTGTCTTATTGTCCCCACAATTTAAAAAATAAAACCCCGCGCCGCGTCAACGGCTGGGGGTTA
>Ga0307935_1000498_pt1 | contig 17397 bp, 17 predicted proteins | sample OrgLakmetageno92_FD_201827 | JGI IMG/M metagenome (GOLD analysis project Ga0307935, IMG submission 201827) | Saline water microbial communities from Organic Lake, Antarctica - #92 | ecosystem: Environmental > Aquatic > Non-marine Saline and Alkaline > Saline | place: Antarctica: Organic Lake...
TTTGTAGAAATGAATTAACAACTTTAAAGAAAACAACAGTTGTAACTTTAATATCAGAAGTATTTCCTGCATTTGGTTTAAAGAAAGATGAACACTATAAGTATAATCCAATAGAAGGTAAGATAACCTTTTTTAATGGTTCTGAGATAGTCTTTCAAGAATTAAGATACATACCATCAGACCCAGATTATACTCGCTTAGGTGGACTCCTATTAACATTTGCAGTAATTGATGAAGCAGGAGAAACAAGTCAAAGAGGAAAAGAAATTATACAATCAAGAATAGGTCGATGGAAAAATGATACACACGAAATCAAACCATTATTAATTATGACTTGTAATCCATCTCGTAATTTTCTATTTGAAGATTTCTATGTGGCTAATAAAGAAAAAAAACTCCCAAAATATAGAAAATTTATCAATGCAACCGCAATGGATAATCCTTATCTAAGTGATGCATATATACAGAATCTTAAAAGAACTCTTTCACCAGCAGAAGTTAGTAGATTATTATTTGGTAATTGGGAAGCACAAGATGATCCAAATAGTATTGTAACATCAGAAGACATACTTGAAATGTATGACCATTCGATTAATAATAATAATAGTACAACAAGATATATATCTGCTGATATAGCTTTTAAACAAGATGGTTGTGTTTTATTTGTATGGGAAGGAAACGATATTATTGATATTATTAAGGTTGGTAAAGAAGAAATTGTATTAGATAAGATTAAAGAAATCGCACAGACTTATAATGTTCAAACAAGAAATATTTGTTATGATTCAGATGGTGTTGGTCAATATATCGCACAATATCTAAGAACAGCAAAGGCCATTATTAACAACGGTAAGGCATTAAAAGGAGAAAACTATATTAATCTAAAGACTCAGTTGTATTATAAGTTAGGTGAACTAATAAGAGATGGTAAGATAAAAATTAAAACACTTAATCATAAAAAAGAATTAGAAAATGAATTGTTGTGTATAAAAAGAAAAGATAGACTTACAACTCAAAGTAAAATGGAAATAAATTCCAAAGCAGATCAAAAGAAAATTATTGGTCATTCTCCTGATTTTTCAGATGCGATGGCTTATAAGATGATTTATGAATATACACAAGGTAATTTCAGTAGAGTTGTATAAACATTAATAAAACGAATATATATAAGAATATGAAAATGAATATTTCAATACCAACGGAATGGGAAGATGTTACTTTAGGAGAATTTGTCGCTTTAAGTAAATTAGATATAAATGATTTTAGTAATGAATTAGACTATTATGTTCGTATGTTAAAAATATTTGGCAATACTGATATAGATGATATAATAGAATTTATTAAAGTATCTGATATTATAGATATAAGTAATCAAATGTCTTTTATGAAAGCAGCACCAAGAGTTTTAGATAAGAAGAATATTAAAATAGATGGTGTAACTTATAAACTCATTGACAATATGAATGAAATTACACTTGGAGAATATATTACTATTGAAACTCTTATAGAAAAAGATAAGTTAAATTCAGTTAGTGCTATTCCTGCAATATTAAGTGTTGTTTTAAGACCCGAAAATGAGGACTTTGATTCTAATCTATGTACGAGTAGGATAGAGTTGTTCAAAGAAAAGTTATCAATCGAGGATGTACTTGGTATGAGTGTTTTTTTTTGGACTGGCGTAAGGTAATTTCATTTAATTTTCAAGGATTATTTGGTGGTGTAACTGAAGATGATATAACAGAAGGACCAGCAGCACCAACGTTTAGTACAAGGTGGAAATGGTTTTCTATTATAGAAAGATTAGCTGGTGGTGATATAACAAAGTTTGAAACTGTTTATAAAGTTAGTTATATAAGTGCTTTGAATACGTTATCATATTGGAAAGAGCGAGATGATTATCAAGTAAGATTACAGAAGCGTCAAGAAATGATGAAATCACATAAATAAGAAATAATCAATGAGAGTTAATATGTCAGTATCACGAAGAGAATTAAGAGTCTTAGAAAGACGTTTAGTGAAGATAGTGAGAAATCAAATAATTAATCAAGGTTTAGTAGATACTGGAAATATGTTAAGAAGTATAACAGCAAAAGTATCAAGAAATTCAAGAAACCAAATGAAAGTTGAAATAGGTGGTATAGACTACTTGAAATATGTTAACGGTAATTTTGATTTTATTGGAAAAGCTAAAAGAACAAGAGCATATATAAAAGTTGAAAATGACTTTAACGAATTAAATAAAATATAAATATTATGAGAATCCAAACCGTTCAACAATTAATCAGCGTATGGAAAGACATTGCCACAAGACATTATCAAATCAATGGGTTTGGGATTGGTGATGATTGGGAAGTTGGTGCAAGTGAAGCTAAGATGCACCCAGTGCTATGGATTAACCCAGTTAGTGCTACGATGCCAGAAAGTGAATTTGCTGGTTACAAGACCTTTGAAATTGATTTTGAGATAAAAGTATTTGATTTAGTTAATAAAGATGAAACTAATGAAAATGAAGTTCTTTCTGATACTATTGATATACTTAAAGATTGTATTACAGAATTAAAAGGACATCCTTATTATACTAATAGTCAATTAGATATAGTTGATGATATTACATTTGAACCATTCACAGAAGAGTTTGATGAAGAAGTAAGTGGTTGGAGTGCAGAAATAACATTTAAGTCTCCAGTATTAAGAAGCTGGTGTGGATTACCAATGGAAGATATTACAGGATTTGAATTTCCTGGTAATGATTGTCCAGATGTAAATGTATTATGTCCTGTATTTGTACAAGATGTTATAGGAACTTATCCAATTATAGTTACTAATGGTAACGATTCCACAAAGATAGTAAGTATAGACCAAGACGCTCTTGTAGATACTTATGTTACAGGTCAAACATTTAGTGGTAATAATCTACAAACTACTTTAAATAATGGTGATATAATTAATACAGATATTAACGATTTTGATAGTCTTAATGTTAATGGTACTATTATAGCAACAACTTATAATGGAGATGGTTCTAATTTAACAGGTATAGATAGTACAAATATTTATAATACTTCTAATAGTTTAACAGATAATAGAATAGTAGATTTAGATAGTAATACTTTAAGTTTTGATGGAGATGGTGGTAATATTGCTATTTATAATCCAGATGGGTTAGCAACACTTACAAGTGATAATAGTAATATATTTAATGCAAGAAGTAGAGATGGTATAAAGGGAATTGAACTATATGACAATATAAGTGTTATTGGAACCAATGGATTAAGAATAACAGACGACTTAGGTGCTATTAATAACTTTCAAAGTTTTAAATCAACACCAGATAGATTAATTAGTAGAAAATTTACAGGTGGAAAAGACCATTATTATTTTAGATACACTCCACTTAATTCAAGATTTTTAGTATTTCCCGATGGTATATTAGGTGATGGTGTTAATATAGGTGGAGATACGAGTTTAGGTTGTGCAAATATTAGTTTACACGATGATACTACTATTGGTGGTAAATTAACATTTGGAATAGATACAACAGAAACATCGGATGGTTGTTTAATAGATGATAGTCTATCATTTCATATTAATGGTACTGATGAGTTAGCAGGTAGATATAAGGATAATTTAGGAGTTGTTAGAGATTTAGTTATTGGTAGTGCTACTATAACAGGTGGTTCGTATTCTGTTCCTGATTTGACCTTAAATGATAGTAATGGTGGTAGTATAGTTATTCCCAATATTACAGGTGAAAATATAGGTAATACTGATTTAACTTTAAGTGATAATAGAACTTTAGATTTTAATGGTAATAATTTTTTATTAGAAAATACTGCTAATATAAATACTGCTTCAATCAGAATATTAAACGGTCAAGGTTTATCTGTAAATAGAGAATCAGGTTCAGGTACAATGGTTGTTAAAAGAGCAGGTGTTAATAAGATGACAATAGGTAGTACTACTGATTGGTGGGCATCAAATACAATTATTATTGGTCAAGATTCCACAACGAATGGTGGATTAAGATTTAGAAAAGGTCCAAATGATATATCATATTTCGACAACACTGGAGTTATTCAGCACTTAACGAGTAACCTAATACAACAATTTTTCAGATTTGGTTTTAGTGCTGGGGAAAAACTAATAATTGGTTCAACTACTGATTTATTAAATGAAGATATATCATTACAAGGTGAAACAACTATAAGTGACCAGTTCGTTCAACACGTTGCTTCAACAGCAACCGTAGATGGTGACTTAATAGATGACAGTCTATCATTACATATTAACAACACAAATGAGTTAGCAGGTAGATATAAAGATAATTTAGGGGTTGTAAGAGATTTAGCAATTAATGAAAATATATTTAATACTAATTTAACATTAGGTGCAAGTAGAACCCACGATATGGATGGTAATTCAATTAGTTACGTTGAGGGTCAACATTCTTTTGGTGTACCTATTGGTGGAAATCAAAGTAAAGTTCAGATAGTTGACGATGGTTCACCAACATATACTAATTTATTACAATTAAAGAATAGTTTTAACGCTAATGTTTTTAGAATAAACCCAAATGGTAATATCCTCACAATGGATAAGCAGGGTTGGACAGGAACTTTTACTAATGGTGATGGTGATACTGTTACAGTTACTAATGGGTTAATAACAAATGTAGTTTAATTTATGGGAAGTTTAAGAAATGAGGTTAGGAAGTTAGCTAAAAAGTTTACTATAATGTATCAAAAGGAGATTATAAAGAAAGACCTTATTGATACTGGTGACTTAAAGCGTAGTTTCAAGACTAAAATAGATATAAGTAGAAAGGGAGATGTTAAGATTAATATCTCCTCATTATACTATTTCAAATACTTAGACGAGCCTTTTGAAGTTACAGAAGATATTATTAATTCAAAGTCATATAAGAAGTTAGAAGATGAATTAATAAGTCTTTTAACGACATTATTATATATAGATATACCAAAAGATTTCAAATCAAGTGACAGTGTTAGTTATACATTTAAGTTTCCAAAGAAATAAACACTACGCATCTCTATATATATATTATTAGAAATAAATCAATATATATATGACAACCACATTAACAAGAAATACAACTACATTAAAAGTTAGACCTACGTTTATAAATCCAGTTTACAATGAAACTATGGTAGTTTTAGAAAGTCCTAATATTATTAGTGATAATTTTAAATGGATAATAGACGTATGGATAGATGGGTATGCAGGAGAATCACAAGCAACTAAGATTGCAACAGTAGAAGTGTTACCTAATCCTGATGGGTTTGGTGTTATAGATTTTTCAAGACATATACAAAATTACATTACATCAACTTTTCACCCAAGTGATAAACAAACAGTTAAATCTGCAAAAGAATCTTATAGGATTTGGAGTTTAGATATTAGAGAAGAGTTTGAGAATCCAAGATGGAGATTTTATGATAACTATACGTTAGATTCTAATTTTGTTGGTTTTACAAATGATAGTGCTATTTATGGTAGTGCTCCTGATATAGAGCATCCTTATATTGATGGTGATACTATTAAAATTGAACAAGACCCTGGATTTGACAACGCTTCTTATAATGCAATATCTGTATTTGATATTGATGGTACAAAGAGTATAGTAAGTAGAACAGTTGCTTGGGTTAGTGATTCTGCTACTAATGGTGGTTTAGCAAGTCTTGATTCAACAAGAACTGTTAAAAGAATATTATATCAAGAAACTATTAGTACTAGTTTTTTATATAGATGTTTCAATGGTGTAATTAATTATCAAGATTTTAATGCGTTTGATCCAACTAATTATAGATTATTAGATGGGAGTAAACGTTTCTTAACAAATATACCATTTGATTATAATTATAAGATTAATAGAAATCAAAATTTATGGTTAAACGCTTGGACAACAAGTGATAATACGTTTAAATATCTTTATGTTGTAACTAATAATGGTGGATTTTTATATACGAATCCTGATTCTTTAGTCGATACTTATCCAGATATATTAAATAATGAGTTTTGTCAACTTAAAGTAGGTTATAAAGATTTATTAGAAAGTACAGATACACCATCATTACAGTTTGGTGCTTTTCCTGTTGTAGATGAGGACACAACTTTTATATCTTTCTTTGCTGCAAATTCAAGTGTGAGTGATACTTCAAGAACATATACTATTAATGTAGAAGATGAGTGTTCAAAATACGAACCAATTGAATTCCTATTTTTAGATAGATTAGGTTCTTACCTACCAATTAGTTTTTCATTAGTCAATAAGACCTCTGTAAGCAACGATAGAAAGAATTATAGTCAGAACTATGGAAGATACGATTCAGTTGCTGAACAGTGGGGATTTACATCATACGATAGAGGAATAACAACTTATAATATAAATTCAACAAAGAGTGTTACAGCAACATCAAATTGGTTGACAGAAGAAGAGGCAGAGTATGTTTATATTATGTTAAACTCTCCAGATGTATATTGGGTTGATAATGGTGTACATAGAGCAATTACAATTACAACATCAAATTACGATATTAAAACAAGAGTTAATGATAAATTAATAAACTTTGTAGTATCGTTTAATATTAGTCAAAAAGATAGAAATCAAAACGGATAAGATATGGTAGAATTAATAATAGGTAGTGGAACAAATCAAATAAGTTTAGATTTAACATCTAATACTATTGATATTGCTTTACAATATAGTGTAGATGATGTTAGGAAGATTGAAAGTAAGAATAGTAATTATTCCAAGAATATTAAATTACCTGGAACTAAAAAGAACAATGATGCTTTTGGTAATTTATTTGATGTTAACAGTACTTTCGATGTATATGATGTTAATAAAAAGATAGATGCAAGAATAGTTGAAAATGGTTCTCTTTTATTAGGTGGATATTTACAATTAATATCTGTAACTAAAAATAATTCTGATGGTTTACAAGGTGGTTCTATTAGTTATAATGTAATTGTATTTGATAATTCAGTTGATTTCTTTCAAACAGTTGGAGATAAGCTACTTAGAAATTTAGACTTAGCTGATTATAATCATACTTATGAAAAAAGTACAATACAAAATGCTTGGTATACACATACATCAGAAGATATTTATCAATATCCTTTATTAGATAAGAGTAGTGAAACTATTTATTTACTTAAAGATTTCAAACCTTGTTTTTACCATAAGGGGTTATTGAATAAGATTGCAACAGAAGCTGGATATACACTTAGTGGTTCATTTATGGACAATACAACTTATGAAAATGAGTTAATTTTATGGGATGGTGACGAACCAAAGATAACAGATGAAAATGCTGATTTAAGAAGTTTTAGTGCTGGTATGACTGGTGGTACACAAACTATGGGTTCTTATATTTATGCTAATAGAAATGAAAGTTTAAATAGTACAATTAGAAATAGTCTTAATTTTCAAGATATTACAGACCCATTTTTTGATAATACAGGTGATTATACATTTGATATTAATGCTCCAGCACCTATAAATGATTATTGTCAATGGGAAGTTGCTAATAGTGGTAATTATAGTTTTACATTAAATGCTAACATAAATATTACTTATCAAAATTTATTTGATGGGGCAATTAAATTATTTATTAGAGGTGAGGATTTTGTCACAGGTGATGATAGACCAATGGGTCAAGTTATTTTTAGAATTTTAGATGCTGATACCTTAGAAGATTATTCTAATGGTGGAGCAAGGGTAGATATTAGAAGATTTGAAAACCTAAGTAATTTTCAGACTAAAGCGATTAATAATGATATAAGTGTAACTATAAGAGATGTAGATATACCAACAGGTGCTAAAGTAGTGCCTACATTAGACATTGCAGCAGAACACAAATTTGCTTGGTTAACTCAGATTGGTGCTGGTGGTTTTGAACGTGATGTAAATATTACCTTAGCTGTTAATCCAACGTTAGCTGCAATGGGAGGTGGTCCTTCTAATTGGGAGAATGAAGCCGAAAGAAGTATTACATTAAACCCTGGTGATAATGTTGAAATAGGTTCATATTTACCAAATAAAATTAAACAAAAAGATTTATTTTCTGATATTATAAAAAGATATAATGTTTACATCACACCAGATGTTACAAATAGAAAGAATTTAATACTACAAAGTAGAGATGATTATTATAATACAACAACAGTATTAGATTGGACACAAAAGAAAGATTATTCACAAGAAGATAATATTAAGTTCTTAAATGAATTACAAAATAAAGAAATATTATTTACTTATAAGGCAGATGATGGTGCTGAGGGTGCAGATGGTAATAAATACTATGGTGAGTACTCAACAAGAACTGGTGATATTTATGGTCAAAAGAAGTTAGTATTCGATAATGAATTCGTTAAAGATACTAAGACTATTGAAAGTATATTTAGTTCAGCACCATTAGTATATAGAGGTTCTGATACTGATTTCAATAAATATGTGGTTGTACCTGCTGTTAAGTCAACAATCGGTAAACGTAATCCTGTTTTAGCACTTTGGGGAGGTAATTCATTAATACCTGTTAAGAAAGCAGATGGTACTACTTCAACTCTTCCAATTAACTGGGGTACAAGTATTGAAAATATTAGTTTATATCCATACGCTGGTCATTATGATAATCCATATACACCAACTGTTGATATACACTTTGGTGAAGTTACTTTTGAATACTATGGGAGATTATTAAATAATATTATAGATAAGAACCTTTTTAATATCTATTGGAGAAACTACACAAACCAAATAAGTAATGGTAAATTAGTTACATCTTATTTTTATTTAACAGAAACTGATATTAACTTTATTAAAGACAATCTAAACGCTCGTATCTTTGTTAAGGATAGTTATTATAATATCAATAAGATAATTGATTACAAACCACTTGAAGCAGGTTTAACTAAGGTTGAATTACTAAAGATAGATAAAGGTTCTACATTTGAATCAACAGATAAACCAAGAACTGAAATTGAAAATTATGTAACATTTACAGAAACAGACCAATTCTTAACACCACAAGAATCAAGGACAAGTAATAATAATGGACCATTTCAAACTACAAATAACAATAGAATACTAAGTAGAGATGCTGTTGTTGTGGGTGAAAATAACTATGTTGGAGAAGGTTCTGTTGGTTTTATAAGTGGAAATAATAACATAGTTGGTCCTAATGTTAGAAACTTTAATATCAATGGTGATGATAATACTATTGAATCTGGTGTTGAAAATGTTGTTATAAATGGGGATAATGAAAATGTAATAGATTCAAATACTATAATAGGTTCAGATAATATACTTGTTAGAGGTTCTGGTACTAATTCTGCTATGCTTGATAATACTGGTAATGATGCAAGTGGTGATTTTAGTTTTGCAATAGGTTTTAATAGTCAATCAAGCGGTCAATCGGCTTTTACAAGTGGTGATTCTAATATCGCTGCAGGTGATAATAGTTTTTCAATAGGTTTTGGTGGTCAAGCAAATGCTCAATCTTCTTTTACAAGTGGTAATGGTTGTATTGCAAGTGATAACAACGCATTTGCTATTGGTGATGGTTCTCTGGCTAGTGGTAATTCTTCTTTTTCAAGTGGTAGTAGTATTGCAAGTGGTAATACTAGTTTTGCCGCTGGTGATTCTAATACAGCAAGTGGGTTTGTATCATTTGTTATAAATGGTAGCAATACAGCATCAGGACAAGGTTCGTTTGCTGGTGGAGATACTTGTGTTGCTTCTAACTTTACTTCTTTTGTACATTCTATAAACTCTACTGTTGATGCAGAAAGAGGTGCTATATTAGGTGGTGGTGACAATACTTTATCATTAGGTGCGAATAACTCAGTTATAATAGGTGGAAATGGAATTACAGGTACTGCAACAGATACGGCGTATGTTCCAAATATTGTAATTACAGAAAACATTATTCCAACAAGTTCAGCTGATACGGCAGGTGAAGAAGGTCAAGTTTCTTTTGATGCAAGTTTTATGTATTATAAGTCGGCTTCTGGTTGGAGAAGAGTATCAATGTCAACTTTTTAATATTAATAGAAAACAATAAATTAAAAAATATATATATAATTATGAATGCTAGAAGATTTTTTGAAAATATTAAATTAGATGAAAATGGAAATATTATTATAATAATTGAAGATGTTGTAAATCCAATTAATAAGGGTATTAGTCAATATAATACATTTCAAAAATTACAAATAACAGCACAAGGAGAATTAAAAGTATATAACTCATAATATGGAAATAAATAATCAATACGACTTTTTTAAGTTTGTTAATATAGATGAAAATGGTAATTTAGGAGTAGTCTTTTCTGGAGGTGGTGGAGGTTCTTCAGCAACTCCTTTTTCAATTGTTGCAACTAATAGAACTGACCTATTAACTAAAACTGGTATGGTTAGTGGAGATTTAGCCTATGTTGAAGAATCAGAAGGTACTCAATGGTTACCAGGTTCTGGAGGTGGTACATACTACCCAGCAGGATTATACTTATATAATGGAACTAACTGGGTATCAGATAGAAACGCTATTGCACTTCAATTTAATTTAGATGATTCAAGATTAGATGACTTAGAAACTGATAAATTAAATGTAAGTAATCCAACTTTTACTGGTGTAATTACAGGAGATGGTTCTGGTTTAACAAATTTACCATCAACACCTGTTTCAGACGGTGATAAAGGAGATATTACTGTAAGTTCAAGTGGTTCAACTTGGACTGTTGATAATGATGCAGTTACCTTTGATAAAATACAAAACATTTCTACTAATACATTTTTAGGTAGAAGTTCATCTGGAGTTGGAAGTGTTCAAGATTTAACAGATACACAAGCAACAGCATTGTTAAGTTTATTCAATACTGGTGATAAGGGTTTAGTACCAGCATCAGGCGGTGGAACTACTAACTTTCTTAGAGCGGATGGTACTTTTGCAGCACCAAGTGGAGGTTCAAGTGCATATACTAATGTAACACCAGTAACAGGATTTGGAGTAGCAGGTGCAGGTTTTCAAACTTGTGCTTATAGTAAAGATACTAATACATTATACTTAACAGGACTTGTTACAAGAACAGGTGCTGGTTTAACATTAACAGATACTCTATTATTCACATTACCAGTTGGTTATAGACCCAGTACTGAACAATTAATTCACGGAAGTATGGGTTCAACACCAGATACTTATAATGGTACTACAAGAATCAGGGTAAAAGTTAATGGTAATGTAACAGCATCTAATGTTAATTTTACAAATACGAGTGATACAGTAAGAATAAATGGAATAATAAAATTATAATAATATGGCAGAAATAGATAGCGTTACACAAGAAGAAATTTTCATTTGTATAAATGATATGACAATATCAAAATCAAATATGCAAGAAATAGCAGACCACATAGCACTTAATCCAACACATATAAAATGGGTTAGTACTGGTTGTCAAGTAGTTACAATAAAATAAAAAATAAAAAATATGAAAATTAATATTAACAAATTAAGACCAGAAGCACTAAGTGCAACAGGTGAACAAGTATATGGATTAGAAGAATTCATTTATATTAAAACATTCTCTTATGATGATAACAATTCTATTAAAGTTAGTTTTTATAGACTTTTAAAGACTTCTGAAACTGAATTTGATTTAATTGCAGATATTTCTAAAGCGGAGTTCAGTTATTCTATCGCAGATGGTAAATCATTTGTAGATAAAGATGGTTTTAACGTATATGTTAAAGACGAAGATGGTGATGTTATATATGAAGATGTAGTAACAGAACAAACTGATGAAGAAGGAAATGTAACTGAAGTAGTAATTTCAACCCCAAAGAAAAGAGATATTGATTTCACAAGAAACTTTGTTGGTTTTTCTCAAATGATTATACCTTCAATTTTCGCAGATGTTAAGAATTATTTAGGCTACCATAATAATGGTGGTGGAGCGGTTGACAATGGTGAGTAATGGTTTTATCATATTAGATAAGTTTTCTTTTAAGAGATACCCTTTTATAAAGGAAGGTATAATCTTAGAATCATTTTTAAATGAAATTGATTACAACAATTTAGGATATGAAGTAAAGGTTGTATTAAGGGATGCTTGGAATAGTAGATTTTGGACTACAAGTGGATATGATAGTTCAACTTTTGTTAAAGACCAATACGAACCAAGATTAGCTCCTTTCTTACACGATTACTTGTTAAGAGAAGGTTATGGTGGTTACAAAGCTGACTTTATATTTAAAGAGATTATGAAATTAACTGGTTCAAGTAAGTATAGATATATGAGAGATTATATTGGTGTAAGAATTGGTTGGTTTGGTTTCTTAAAATGGAATCATAAGATAAAGGGTAATGTAAAAGAAACTAATATCAATATTGATGCTTTATATTATACATTTAAAATAAAATAAGATTATGGCTAAAAAAAACGTTAATGTAACGGTAGATTATAAAGTAAAGGGAGGTAAAGATGTTAATAATGCATTTGATGGTATAAGTGAGTCTGCTAATGAAGCATCTACTGCTGTTGATAAAACCAATAGTGCTATGGAGGACACTGGTTCTTCAGCAAAGAAAGCCAAGAGTGGTTTAGGTGGTGTATTAGATGGTTTTAAAGCGATTGTAGCTAATCCTGTTGGTGCTACTATTGCTGCGTTAGTTGTAGCATTTAAATTCATTAGTTCAGCTATAAGTGGTTCAGAAGAATCATCAAATAGTTTAGCACAAGGGTTTTCTTATTTGGAAGGTTTTATTTTACCATTACAAAAATCTATTAGGGTAGCATTCGATGCTATTGGAAAGGCAATCGCTTCTCCAGGTGAAACTTGGGATGCATTATTAGAAAAAATTGAATCTGGTGTATTATATTACAAAGATAATATAATTATGCCATATTTAAATGTATGGAAATTAATGGGTTTGGGTATTGCCAAAGTTTTATTAACCTTAAAATTAAAGATTGCTGAGTTTTTTGGTAAAGATGATGCTGCTGAAGTGGCTAGAAAACAACTTAAAGTCGTAGATGATAGTATTGATGAATCTAAAAAGGTTATAGCAGATGCAGCTAAAACAATTAAGGATGATGTAGTTGATGCAGTTGACGCAGTTGTAGATACAGTAAAAACATATGCAGATGAAGCAGATAAATTAGGTGATAAATTGGCTGATTTAACTAGAAGGGAACAAGAATTAGTTAAAGTTAGAAGACAACAATCTATTGAAAATGCAAAAGCAATCGCTGATATAGAGAAATTAAAGGTAGTTAGAGATAATGAAGCAAATGCTCTTGAAGATAAGATTGCAGCAAATGAAGAGATAGGTAGAATAGAAAAGGAAAGGGTTGCAAGTGCTACTTCATTAGCTAACCAAGAATTAGCATTGATTAGAGCGACTATGAAAGAAAGGGGTGATTCAACTGAATTATTAGATGCTGAAGCAGATAAACAATTAGAGTTACAAGAATTACGAAGTGAGAATGCGGGTATTGAAACCGAACAAGCAAATGCTAAAACTGCTTTACTTACAGAATCATTCGACAAACGTGCTTCTTTAATTGATAGAGAGCTAGAATTTAACGCTATATTGGAAGAAGATGCTGTAAAATTAGCAGATGCAAGAATAAAAGCGGAGCAAGATAAATTAAATGTATTAACAAATTTAGGTCTTCAAGAAAAACAAACATTTATAGACCAACAAACAGCTTTAAAATTGGCCCAACAAGAGGGTATTAAAGCAAGATTAGATGCTGATAAAGAAGCTGCTGATGAACTTGAATCTTTAAGAGTAAGTGATAACAAGAAACAAGAAAAAGATGCAAAAGAATTGGCAAAACTTAAATTAGATGTTGAAAAAGATGTTACTGACCAAACACTTAACTTTGCTAATTCGTTATCATCTGCATTAGGAGAAAATAGTAAAGAAGCATTAATTATCCAAAAAACAGTTGCACTTGCACAGATAGGTGTAGATACTGCAAAGGCAATTAGTTCTTTAACTGCAAACTCACAAGGAAATCCTGCTAATGCGGTTACCTTCGGTGGAGCTGGTATAGCCCAATTCGCTGCTGGTATATTACAGATAGGTGCTAATATGGCCCAAGCATATACGCTATTAAAACAACCTGCTCCTCAAATTGGTGATGGTGGTGATGCTGGTGGTAGTGCTCCACAAACACAACAAACAAGTCCTGCTGATATATCATTTAGAGGTCAAAGTGCTGGTGCTGAACAATTTGGAGCACAAACGACTATTAGAGCATACGTTACTGAGAGTGATATTACAACTTCGCAGAACAATGCAAATAGTATTCAACAATTAAGTCAGATAGGATAATTAAACAAATAAGATAAATTTATATATAATATTATGGAAAAGAAATTACTAATAGAATTGTTTATTGACGAAACAGATGGAGATAATGCTTTGGATTTAATATCATTTGTAAGTGCTCCTGCCATAGAATCTAACTTTATGCATTTCAATAAAGAAACAGAAAAGTTTAAATTTAAATCTACGGATGATGAAAAAAGAATTGTTACAGGTCCAGCTATGATATGTAACAAGGAAATTATAAGAATAGATGGAGAAGGTAATCCTTACTTTGTATTCTTTACAGAAAAAACTGTTAGGCAATGTCAAGAATTATTTGCAAAGCACGGTAAGACTAAATCTACTAATTTTGAACACGAGGGTTTATTAAATGATGTAACTGTTATTGAATCTTGGATTGTTGAAGATAATACTAACGATAAATCTAATGTTTTAGGTTTTTCTGATATACCAAAAGGAACTTGGATGGTATCTTATAAGGTAGATAATGATGAATTATGGGAAAAAGTTAAAGATGGTGAAGTTCAAGGATTCAGTATTGAAGGTATCTTTTCGCAAAATTTAATTACTATGAGCGAATCAAAAGAAATACAAGAATTTCAAGATGTTGAAGATGAACATATTAACAATTTAAGACAAATATTATTTGATGATAACCTTGATTATGAACAAAAATATGCAGAAGTTCAAAGATGGAAATCAAAATTAATATAAAAATTAATATAAAAAGTTGAACAAATAAAAAAATATATATATATAATTATGAAAAGAAATAAATTTATTGATACACTAAAATCTGTATTCTCTTTAGTAGAGGATAAAGAATTGGAAGATGAGACTGTAATTAAAATGGAAGATATGATAACTAAAGATGGTGCTACTTTAAGAATTAAAGAGGACGAATTATTAGTTGGAGTTGAAGTATTCTTAGTCAAATTGGAAGATGAAATCGAAAGTGAAGAAGTTGCACCAGATGGTGAGTATTCATTTGAAGATAAAGTAATAACAATTTTAGAAGGTAAAGTTTCTGAAATAGTTGAAGTTGAACAAGAAGAAGAAGTTGTTGAAGAAGAACCAAAAGAACCAATTGCTGAAGTTGAATTATCACAAGAAGAAGTTTCTGAAACTGAAAAAAGATTAATTTCAATTGAAAAAGCATTATCTAATTTATCAGAAAAAATGAGTTCAATTAATGAATTAGAGAAAATGGTTACTAAGTTATCTGGATTACCAAATGATGAAGAAATTAAATTATCAAAAACAGAATCAAACAAAAAAGTTCCTAACGCTAAATTGAACGATAGAGAACAAGCATTAAATTTCTTTTCAAAAAGAAAATAACAATTAATTATAAATAAAAAAAAACAATAAAGATGAGTTTAAATGTAAGTGGATTATCTGTATATACAGACGAAAATAAAATGGAATTGATTAGAAAATCAGTTTTAGAAGGAAGAACAATGGAATATGTAACTATTCAACCAGATATTAAATCAAGTGCTACTATTAATATTATTGATAGTACATTAGTTGGTCAAGCTGGAAGTTGTGGTTGGAACGAAGATGGTTCTACTGTATTATCACAAAGAGCATTATCAGTTTTTCCTATTAAAGTAAACGAAGCAATTTGTTTAGATACTTTAGAGAAGTATTACACACAAAAAATGATGAATCCAGGTTCTTACAACGAAGAAATTCCTTTTGAGCAATTGTATTCTGAAGATAAAAGTGCAAAAATTGCTTCAATGTTAGAATTAATTATATGGTCAGGTGATACTGATGAAACAGGAAACTTAGCATTAGCTGATGGTTTCTTAAAAGTTATTGATGCAGAAGGTTCAGTTATTGATGGTAATGTTGGTTCTGAAACTTCTATTACTGCTGCAAATGTTATTGATATTGTTGATGGAATGGTAGATTCAGTACCTGCAGATATTATAAACGCTGACGACTTAGTATTGTTTGTTGGTTATGATACTTACAGAACATACGCAAAAGCACTTAGAGATGCTAATTTATTTGCATATAGTGGAGCTGAAAATCAAGGTCAAGAATTTTCTCAAATGGTTCCAGGTACTAATGTTAAATTAGTTGCTGTTAAAGGAATGAATGGAACAAGTAGATTAGTTTTATCAAGAACTGCTAATATGTATGTTGGTGTTGATATGTTGAATGATGCAGAAGATTTTAGTATCTTTTATTCTAAAGACAATGACGAAGTTAGATTTTTAGCTAAGTTTAAAATTGGAACACAAATTGCATTTCCAGAATTTGTAGTTGAATACACTAACGCATAATCGAAACAAAGATTAAATAAATAAATAAATCAGAATATGGGGGATGTATTCATCCTCCATTTTCATTAATAAAAAAAAAATTATAAAATTATGAGTTGTATATTAGATAATGGCTACCAACTTGGGTGTAAAGACTCATTAGGTGGTATCAAGCAAGTATATATCGCATCTTTTAACGACGCTGAAGTATTTACATACGACGCGGAAGATGTTATAGACACTGCAACAGGAACGGAAGATTTTTATACTTTCGAACAAAGAAACGAACAAGGAGAATTTACACAAACAGGTAATCATTCAGTTGAAAACGGTACTAATTTCTGGGAACAAGTTGTTTCTTTGGTTTTTACTAAAAATGACGCAGCAGATAGAAATACATTAAAAGTTCTTGCACAATCTACTTTATTAGTAATTGTAAAAGACCAAAATGGAATCTACTGGTTAGTAGGAGAAACAAATGGTGCAGATTTAACAGCATCTACAGCATCTGCTGGAAAAAGTTATTCTGATTTGAATGGAACGACTATTTCTATTACAGGAAAAGAAGCCGCTCCAGCAAGAGAAATGTCACAAGCTGCATTTGACTCGTTGACAGTCATTTAATTAAATAGGTTTGATTAAAAAGAAAGGGTAACTAAATTAATAGTTACCCTTTTTTGTGTTTATATATGTTTTTCTTATTAAATATGTTTCCAAATCTTTCTTTATTTAATCACCCAAAAAAAAACAAAAGTATTG
>Ga0307935_1000499_pt1 | contig 17397 bp, 15 predicted proteins | sample OrgLakmetageno92_FD_201827 | JGI IMG/M metagenome (GOLD analysis project Ga0307935, IMG submission 201827) | Saline water microbial communities from Organic Lake, Antarctica - #92 | ecosystem: Environmental > Aquatic > Non-marine Saline and Alkaline > Saline | place: Antarctica: Organic Lake...
GTTTTTCCAGGGCATATGCCCAGTCTAATGTGTAACCTATGTCCTCGGTTTTTTTGTTACCTATGTCCTCGGTTCATACCGGTTGCCAAGGAAGGCATCAGCGTTCCTGCAAGCAGCGATCGTAAAAATAAGCGCCGTCGATATATCCAGATGCCACTCCCACTGACGCGCTGGCTGAAGACTTATCCGATCGATAAATACGTCTGCCCACCGAACTACAACCGTAAGCAGATCGCCTTGAAACGACTTGCCGGATTCGGTGTCTGGTCGGACTATGTTGAGAAATTCGGCCTTGAGGAAACCCCCGACGAGAACTCCCCACAATGGCCACAAAACGCCTTGCGACACACTGCTGCGAGCGTGGCGGTCGCATTGAAGAAACCACTCTCCGACCTACTATTCGAACACGGACACGGTGGCGGTGAAGAAACCTTGAAAAAACACTATCTTGGATTGATGCCAAAGTCGGAGGCCAAGGCAATTTGGGCAATTGTCCCAACTGGCAAATAGATGAGCGTCGAGCATTCCACGACGGAGTCTCCATATTTAACAAAACGTGCTATCGATCTAACTGCATACATCTAAGAAGAACGCTATCGTTGCTAGGCTTCACGGTACTATCGAATCACGTTTATCATCCGATGAGTAACAGCAGCCGAATCGTATTTTCGAAGTGCCCATCAATCCAGATCACTCCCCAATAATAAGTGCCCGCGCCTCTCGGCGAATGATCCACGTGAATATCGTTTCCCCATTCGCATATCGACCCATGAACGGGTGCTCTTTGGAAAGATGCTTAGGTGGAAGAAAAGTCTCGGCTAGATCAAGTTCCCTCTTGGCTTCATCGTTGTTGCCTAGGTGGTGATGCGCCATTGCCATGAAAAGAGATCCCCAGATTTTCCTATCATGCTCAAGGTATGCGAAGGATTCACCTTTATCGACAGACGTGGGTATTTGCAGGGCTTTATCCATCACTTCTAGCGACTCTTGGTATTTCCCAGCTCGGTAAAGCACCATTGCCCGGATCTCCTCTTGCAGTGAAATCGTATGACGTTCATAAGCTCCTACCGAGAGACTTGCCCTCAAGTTTTTGATATGATCGAGAAACGCGAGTAATTCGCTCTTCTGATTTTCGTCATCCGCATCGGCCATGCAGCTAATCCATAAAGCTCGCTCGAATTGGAATGCCGTCCCCCTCCCATTAGAAAGATTTTTACTCCAATATCGTATCAACTCACGCCGAGTTTTTCGAAATCCCTCTATGTCTCCCAACCAGAGTTGCAGTGCCCCAGCGTTGAAATTCACAAACGTATCGTCGAGCATGTTTTGCCCACACTGGGAATACAGTTCCAAGGCTTCCCGGGTTCGTTCCGTTTTTCCATAAATGCGCGCAAGTCCTGCCATCGCATCGGCAGCAGTCCGGTTGTCATTACCCCACTCTTTTTGAAGAACTAGGATCGCGTCCTTGATTGTCTGGATTGCTTCTTCGGGATTATCTCTGTCATACCTTAGCGATGCAATGTAATAGGAAAACTGCGCGGTTTTGGCGTTGTCCTTACCCAACAGTCTCTGCCTCCTTTCGAGCAAATCATCCAGCAAGGCATTATGTTCCTCAGGCATTCTCGCATAGAAAAGCGCCCGCTCTAGTTTATCCTCAGCCACCATGGTCGTCGCTGCAATATCCCCGTCGCGTCCGCGCAAAACATCCACCACAGCCTGTAGCACCCTTACCCCATCCTCTCGACGGCTGACCTTGGAGTAGAGCCAGGCCAGACGCCGTTGTGCATCCAGGGTGCGATCATCCAGCGGGCCGAAGACCTGCATGGAGCGAGCCTGCACCTGCTGGAGGTGAAGGAGTGCCTCGCTAGTGAGGCTAGCATTTAGGAGGCTATTTACGAGCTTGCTTTGCGCCGCAATAGTGGCGGGATTCGTGGCTCCATGAGCTTCCATCAGTTTCCCGAATTCTAGTTCGGCACTCACTACATTGATCAAACTGGTGTTCGGCGCGTCCGATTTTCCGGTTACCGCTCCGCCTTTTGAGCGCGCCTCATATTGGCGTAGTTCCCAATTTGCACTTGCCTCCTGAGGTGAATCGATTCCGTAGAATTTGCGGCAGAAATCGACTAGGTCGCGTTGAGCCTCGATGGCGCGTTTCCTTTCCCCAACTCCGAACCAACCTTTCACCTCAGCACGCATGGCGGCTGCCATTTCGCGAAATGGTGTTTCGATTTTCAACTGTGCGTATTTCAAAACCGCTTTGTTTTCACCCGTCGCTTCTGCGGTCTTGATGAGCTTGGACAATGCTTCCCGGGTGGAGACATGTTCGCGGCCGTAGATTTCCTTATACGTTTCAAAAATCATTACCCGCAGCGGAAAACTCCGGTCGGGCGCTCCGAGGCGCTCATAGGTATCCGCAAGCACGTTTCTTAGCACCGCGCTGCGTTCTGGCTGGCTGGCGGCCTCGTCATCAACCGTTTTCACAGCAGTATCGAGAGCTTGTACCACGGTGACGCTGCGCCCATCGATGCCCGGTTGGGGGCGCTGGAAGACATCGGTGAGAAGGCGCGTGACTGCCTCTGCCTCATCAAGCGCGCGGTCTCTAGCGTCGCGATCTTGAAGGGCTGTGGCAAGCCGCTCCTCGGACAGGTGCTCTGCGTTTCGCGCCCGGACTGCGAGCCAAGCACTCAGGACTACCGCGCCCACGAGTAAACAAATGAACGCACTTCCGATACGGATTCCCGTCCGGTGCCGGTGGGCAAACTTTGTCAAGAGATAGCCTCGGCTTGGTGGCCGCGCCGTTACTGGCTTATCGGCTAAATATGACTCGATGTCATCGATGAAAGCGGCGGCCGTTTCGACTTCATCACGACCCAGTCCAGCTCTCCGACAATGGATTTCTGCATTCGTGCCGAGTCAGAGGCGGGAGTTTTTTTGCTCTTGGAAACGATCATCCTTACCGATGGGCGGGGTGGCTCCTCTTCACGAATGATGCGCCGGATTTCCTCATAGCCGCGCTGCATCAATGTGCTTGGATCAAACGGAGTTTCCCCAGTGATGAGTTCGTAAAGTAAGACGCCAAGCGCGTAGATGTCACTGCGGGTGTCAATGTCGAGATTGTCTAGGCCGGCCTGTTCTGGACTCATGTAAGCGGGTGTGCCGAGCAACTGCTCTTGGCGGGTATGCAAGGTGGCATCTGTCAATTTTCCTTCGATCGCCTTGGCCACTCCGAAATCGATGACTTTGACCAATGGCGAGCCACGATCATCGGTGGCGACGAGTACATTGGACGGCTTAATATCGCGGTGAATGATTCCTTTCTGGTGCGCATGGCTGATGGCGGAGCAAGCTTGGTTGAAAAGCGCGAGCCGAGCTTTGATGTCCAGACCATGCGTTTTGCAGAAAGCGGTAATCGGCTCACCATCCACCAGCTCCATCGAAAAAAACGGCCGCCCTTGGGGAGTCGCGCCCGCATCAAGCACCTTGGCGATGTGCGGGTGCTCCATGCGCGCCAGAGCCTGCCTCTCCGCTTCAAAACGCTGCAGCACCTCATCAGTATCTAGTCCTGCCTTGATCACTTTGAGCGCGACTTTTCGAGAGATTGGCTTGGATTGCTGCGCCTCCCACACCACTCCAAAACCACCTTCACCTAGCTCGCGTATTAGCTCGTAGGGCCCGATTTTCTCGCCCGCCTTTTCCAGCCGGAGCTTAGGCAACGGCTTCGCAAAGTCCCTACCGCCGAACGATCCGGAGAAATAGACCTCGGCATTACGCGCATCGGCCAAAAGCTGCTCCACCTCTCGCCGCAGTGCATCATCCCCACCACAGACGCCGGACAAATAAGCATCCACAGCTTCATCGGGCAACTCGTGTGCCTCGAAGAAAATGTTTTCTGCCCGTTCGTTCATACCTCATTCAATCATGCGCGAAACACCGTCACCAACGGACATTTTCTTTAATCATTCGTTTTCCTTAATCTCGCGATACAACCAGACTTTCGCTAACTCCCAATGGCGGCGCACCGTTTTTTCGTTCACTCCCAGCAACGCGGCGGTCTCCTCGTTTTCAAATCCACAGAAGAACTTATATTTCACGATCGCCGCTTTCACCGGATCTGTTTGTTCTAACTGAGCCAGTGCCTCATGCACCTCTATCAAGCGCTCCGCCTCATCCTTGGATGGGATTTCAAGATCATCGATGCAAATGTGGGCGGCACCAGCACCTCGTTTTGTGGCAAGGCGCTTGCGTGCTGCCTCTACAAGGATACGCCGCATCGCCTCAGACGCAGCGGCAAAAAACTGAGACCGATCCCGCCAGTGCTCCGGCGAGGATTTCTCCAGCCGCATCCATGCCTCGTGAACCAGTGCGGTGGTATTGAGCGTAGCGCCCTTGCGCTCGGCACTCATCTTTCCCCGCGCCATGCCCTTGAGCTCGCCATACAGCTCCGCGAAGAACTTTTCGAAGTCTTCTCCATCCTTAACCAGATTTTCCCAAACCGTATGCACGCCTTAGGTAAATCCAAAACCCGACAGTGTGTCGAGAGTGGATTCTCGAAGGTTTAGGGTGTGGGCTGTAAACAAGTCGTGCCATCTCCTTTGGCTTATCCGCAGCGCTCCTTAGAACTGCTTTATGGCTTGGGTTGCAGACGGATATTCCAAGTTGTATTGTTTTTGATAACACCAAAAAGTCCTTCGTCAGTCGGGCTCAAGTATATAGTGGAATTGCGCCAATAAATCGCCAAAATATCATAGTCTTCTGGTTTCTTTGATTTTTGGCTGAGGACAAAATTATACCCGCTAGAATTCTGATTCTGCTTGTCATCAAAGATAACTTCACCGGAAAAGACACATTTTTGCGAAGTATCATCGGGATTACTGAGTTCCGCCTCGATCAGGAAGCCAGATAGCTTTGTGAACACCAATTCTACTCTTCCTCGCTGGCCTGAATTGTTGCTATCAACGGTTCCTTCGTAGCTCTTTCCTACGGCGACGGCATCGAGAAGCTTCTGGCGTCTGGCCGCCTTTTCCGCTTTTTGCTTCTCTATGAGCGCAAGGCGAGCCTCTTCGTTTTTACGTTGATTCTCTTTCTGGAGCCTTACTTCCTCCGCACGTGCTTCCTTGATGTCTTTCAGTTTTCCCTTAAACGCGGCAGATCCCTCAACGACTGCACTAGCTCGAAAGGCTCCTCTAGGGCGGCCTAATCTCGAAAGGCCCGAATTGAACTCGGGAGTGGTGGTATCCCACTTGTCCATCGTGCGCTTGGCAAACAGGCTGCCGTAAAGAACTTCTTCCGTCCCAGCAGACTGGGTGATCTTTAGGGTGTCAAATCTCTCCTCGCCTGCAATATACATAGCACCGATGTAGAGATCCTCCGATACCTTGACCTTAGCTTTGAAATTTATTTTTACTTGGTCTTCCTTCACCGGAATGACTTCGGTTTCCATTTCTACTAAAGCAACATAAGGCGGAACATGAATCTGAACTGCAGATTGAATATCGTCCTTTAGCGGTGCTACCCGTGGATCCTCACCAGAGCACCCTATAAAAAGCAGGGCTGCGGCGAAAGCCGGGATAGGCAGGCATGTGAGTTTCATATTTTTTGGTAATTTCATGGATGCGTCTGGGTATGGGGTTGTATCAAGTAATGCGAAAATTATTAATCTAAACGGACATCCATTTTTTTCACTTAGCTGGCTCTGAGTCCCTATGTGTCTGTCCGAAACGTTCAGCAAAGTAAACTGCTGCAAAGATCTGGCGAAAATTCCGTTTGAAACCTGAATATTTGAGGGAAAAAAGCCAACCACATTATTCAGCGACTTGTTCGTATCCTTTGATTCGCCAGCCCGAATTTGTTTTCACCAAAAGAAACTTCAGATCCTGCGTCCATTGTGGTGCGGAATACCGCACAATGATTTCAGCAGTGCCATCGCCATGATTCTTTTTTTTCGTGATTTTGTGATTGTTCGCCCACGCTTCTTCGTAGTTTTGGCCGACAAACGGGACTGCTCCATACCCATGCTCGCTTCGCTGACTTTTCCTCCATTTTGCAAGTGTATCACTGTCGATGAAATCGTCCATCCGTTCGTCTAAAATGACGTCTGAGCCGATTTTGAACGAAACTGGAAGATACCATTTGAGCAAATCGAGAACGACTTGATCTGGCTCATCATTTTTGGCTGCCGCATCATTTGGAAAGCCTAGCGGCGGGGTGATTTTGGCGTAGCGGTAAGGATACGCCCCCTCTGTATTTTTGAGAACGAGCAACTCCTCATCCGCTTCGATAAATAACCTCTTTGTTTTGCCCTCGATTAGATTTCTATCCGTAATAGACCATGTGCCATTGGTTCCGCCTAATTCAATCGGAAGCATCTGCCATGTTCCATCGGGACGGTATACGTAATCGTGACGCCCGGTCGTCCATGTTCCCACCATGAGCTTGCTAAGTTTCTGATCCGACATCGTCACTACCTTATCTGAGGCATTTAGTAATCTGAGTCGATCCAACTCTTTCGGGGAGGTGCCTAGTCGATCTTCGGCTAGAACATTGGGGCCGATTATTAAGGCGAAGCATACTAATAATGATAAATATATTTTCATAATTGCGGACTACTCACTAGAGTAGTCAATGGTGGTAGCGTTACCAAGAGGACGAGCGCCGGAGTGGGCAATTCTGGAGGCACGTTCATTGGGCTTTGCTGTATTTAGGAGAAGCGAGGCGAATTTGTATGCCCTCGGCCATCAGCGTTGTGCCAGCATCTTTGGTGGTCTGGAGTGACAGATTATCGTCGAAATCCTCGCCATGCACTAGCGAATCATCGACCCTTCGAAAGACGTAGGTTTTTACGAAATCATCCACCTCTTCTATTCTGCGATGTTCCGAATCGGAACGGTAGAACGTCCAATCTTGAATTTTCAAATCTGTGTGAACATTCTCATCACTGATTTTCCAATTCCCTTTTAGAGTGACAATGGTTTTACCTTTTGAAGACATAAATGTCTTATTGGTGTTGATTTCGAAGATCATTTCACAGGAGCCGTCCTCCGTAAGATCCATTTTGCTTGAGTATTTCCCATGGCTGTAACCCCCTGCTGATAAGGGGCCTTCTGCTTGCCAGACCCCAATCGAATCCTTGAATTGTTGGTTGTCAATGTTATTGCTCTCGTCTTGGCTCTTGTCCGCCCCACCGCCGCACGACGCGAGAGAGATGCAAGCTGCAATGAACAATAGTGCGATCGAGTTCCGATATATATATTTTGTTTTCATGGTTAATAGGTAGATTGGTTAGGCGTGAGCAAAATTAGCTATTCTGTTTTTTCAGGATTTCTTGCTTCTGAGATATAAATTCTTCTTCGCTCAAAAGATTGGAATCTAGTAGGCGCTTGAGCGAATTCAGTTCGTTTTCCAAAGAGGACGTTTGGGGCACAGCTTGTATTGGCAGCAGGGATGGCGGAGAAGCAGACCACACTGGTGGCAAACGGAACATGAATGAGGATACAATCAGGACTACGATTAAGGCCATCATAGCAAGAAACCATAATGCCCCGAATATAAGGTGCATTAATGGGAGTGATGCCACTCCGAAGCAGATGAATATCATTCTCCAATAATACTTACCGCATCGCTTCGCATAGGATGCTTGAACAAAAAGCCAGATAGAGATAAAAATACTGAAAAATGAAATAGATGAATTGAATCCAGATGAACTCCCAATAGCCCATTCCGTGGGGACTCCGACTGCCCATCCCACGCTGTTCATTCGGTCTAGTTCATCTGCTTGTATAAAAAAATACAACATACGTAAGAGGATCGTAACCGCGAATATGTTTAGCAAATTTTTTGTCCGGTTTCTCATCACTCCCCCTGGAACTTTCGGTGATGGAGGAACCAATCGCTCGAACGTCCACGCAACAGCCAGAGCGAGTATAGCTCCGAGGGTATTGAGTAGGATAAGTCCCAGTAAAATGGATAATATGAAAAACGGGTAACTTGGTTTGTTCCGCAGCTTGATCTTGTTCCAGAATCTTATTAGTGAATCTTTCATAATTTGAGATGTTTACTTCGCATGACCAGTGAGAAATTGTTGATACAATTCATCCAGCTCATCTTTCGAGAGCACACGGTCATAGACGCGAACTTCATCGATGGCTCCTTTGAAAGGGGCATGTCCACCGTTCCCGCCTAAAAGAAATGAACTAGAACCACGAAAACTGTTCCCCTTACTCTCAAAAATCTCGTCGTTCACGCGAAGGGTTGCGTCCTGAGTGTCTTCATCATAACTCACAGCCAGAAATACCCATTCACCGACTTCAAGTTTGCGATGTCCAAAGAGACCCCACCTACCGCCTTTTCCTCTGGCACTCCAACCACCAGCGATTTGGATAGCGCGACTATGATGCATACCAATCATATGCCTAAACTTCCCTCGGCTATCCGCACGTGCCCATGCGATGATTGTCACCTGCGGCATGATCAATCCTCCGATCTGCAAGGGGCATGACACAAACTCTTCGGAACCGTCCATGAAGATAGCCGAGTTTGGATTGCCGTGCTTGTCGTCTGTCCATTGAGTATTTTCGTATATGGAATGATTTTCCATACCACCGGTGTCTTTCGTGTTTCCATCTAGCGCGTAGTGGGCGATCAAGCCATCAACAGCAACGAGGTTTTTCCAGCGCGCGTATCCCCACTTTGGCGTTTCCTCGATCATTACGAAACCATTTCTGCGAACACTAAGATCAAGCCTGCTAGACCTGTTGCTCCGTCGGATTCTCCGCTGATCGTCATCTTGAAAGAGCCAGCCTTTTTCTGGGGAAAACAATCCTGCGGTATATTCGCCCCGGACTGCGATCACACCGGGAGCGATCCATGCCATGCCACGCCATTCCTGCTCCAGCGCAACTTTCCCAGAATCATCGACGAGCCCCTGCAGACCTCTCGAACTTTTTGAAACTGTCCACATCCCGGCGAAAGAATTTTCCGTTTTCTCCGGTTCCTTGTAAAATTTTTCGATTTTGTTTCCCTGAGCGTCCCAATACGCAGATGAGTTTTCCTTACTCCATAGATAGATTGTTCCTTCCCCATCCAGATTCTTCCGCCAACGTCCATCCCAATTTCCCTGCCTATCACCAACTAGAGGGATGACCAGATGGCCTTTTTCATTGATGTAGCCCCATTTACCGGACTTGCACACGGCGGCAAGTAGCGGTGCTTTAGCTTCTTCGTCCGTGGAGGCGATGAAGAAGTCTCCAACCTCATCGTATTTGCAGGCGATCACCTTCTTACCATTGGTATCTATAAATCCCCACTGTCCGTCTTTCTTTACGGCGACCAAACCGTTTTTGAAAACACTGGCATCATCCCATTGCTCGGAGTTGAGTCGCTTACCGTCTTTGTTCACGAAGTAGCACTTGGCGTCTTCCCACATGATTCCGAATCCTTCGTCAAAAAACCAAGCATCTGGCTGCGTTGCCATCTCCAGCCCTAGGCGGGTGCCATCGACTGAGCAAAAGTGCCAACGCTTGGTGACCTCGTCCTGCAGCCAGATACGCTGATGATCCGCAAGACTCTTGACCCAGTAGATCCGGGAAGCTCCTTCAAAACGATGTAGCTTCCTCGTTTTGAAATCGGCGCGCCACCAAGCTTTTGGAGCTTCTTTGCTGCCTTCTCGAAAGATGAGATCTTGGCCGTAGCAATCGATGAATGTGAGTGATTCCTGCTCCTCAGGAAGAACCGGAGTCCAGTCCTTCCAGTGGATATTATAATTTCCACCGATGTGAACCTTGAATCCTGAATGATTAGGTAGAGGCACCGCAGAATGTATTTTCCCTTCAATAATCATTTCTCCGTGAACATCCCAAACTTGCCCCATCCCGCCTTTTTTAAGTAGAACCGTTTCTGGATCGATGAAGCGCAGCTCATCATACTCGACCTTGAAAATGACATTCCCTGCTAGGTCGATCAACCCGAGTTTCCTTTGGCGTTCGACTTGCTTTGGGAAAGATGCGCCAAGTGGCGCATCGCTTAGTAGATTTTCTGTGTGTTGCTTGCCTGTTGCATTCACCCATAATTTTTCGTTCCACTTCGCACCCCGAATATATGCACGTCCGTTGGCAAAAGATGGCGCCCATGGTTGTTTAGATGTATCTATACTATAGCTGCGACCAGCCTTGACTGGGATGACGGTGTTTCCTTCCGGATCAATGAACTGCCAAGGCCACCTAGCAATGTCACCTGTTCTTTCGAATCCACTGGCTTCAAAATTCACTGCCGCAGCCAACCCTTGCGAGTATTGACCGACCTGATCCCAGCGGGCTTCTCCAACAATGCCGTGCTGATCTGCAAAGGCGTATTTATTGCCAATACGCACCGCTGTCATTCCCCCCGAAGTCTCATAAATGAGTCTGGCTACAATCGGGGTTCCGGCTTCGTCTTTCAAATTGAATTTTCTGAAGTGTGTTAGTTCCCCCAAGAACGGCCCCGGCTGTCGGGCAAGACAAACTCCCTCACGCAGTTTCGGTATGGTCCCCGGCTTGCCATCTATCCCCAGAAAAACGGTTCCTCCAGATTCGTCAATCGGGCGTGCTGGGATGTAGCCGAGTTCGAAACGCCTATCATTCCATCTGAAATTCCAAACCGGATCGCACAGCACTCTCCCATCCCGATCTACCAACGCCCATCCTCTATCTCGGCGGACTGCGCCAATTCCCTCGGGGGTATGCAGGATGGCACCATCCCACTCCGGCTTTACGATGACTTCGCCACTGCGATTCACAAACCCACGCTTGCCGTTCAAAGTGACAACAGCAGTGCCGACCGATGAGAATCGCCAGGCATCGTCCCATTTGCAGGGGATGACAAGTTTCCCGCCTTCTTCAGCATAGCCCCACTTGCCTTCCGAGCGCACCGGTATCATGCCGTGATGCATGTCGCCCACCTCTTCCCAAGCTGGAGGAATGGCCAATTTACCGTTCTCCAACATAAGTCCCCACTTACCATTTTCGCTCACTTTTAAGTTCGATGAATCGCGAAATTCCTTAAGATTCTCAAAACTGGGTGGCTCAACAAATTTTCCGGTCAGATCAATCACTCCCCATTTCCCGCCCTTCATCACCAGAGCTTTCCCATTTTCAGAAAATGGCTTCACCGCAGCGAAATCCGCTGGCACGGCCCACTCCCACTTGTCGGGCTTCCATCTTCCTGCAGACCATTCCGAAATGAAGTTACGGCCCATTTCGTCGAGTTGTGAAATAGCGACATTCTCCATTAACTCTCCGGACTCGGCGAGAAATGTCACCTGTTCCTTATCCGCACGAAGAACACTCGCATGAATTTTTTTATCCCCAACTACGAATGTCATGGAAGGAGATGCCGTGCTCTTGGAGCGGTTCCTCCAGTTCTCGATTGCAATGCGACTGAGCGGCGTCAGCCCGCTCAGTGGCGCGACTTTCTGTATCATGTCCATGCCCGCATACCAGAATTGACCTTCTTTAAGATCATACACGTATCCGGAAATGCTGCGCCCATCCTTGAACTTGATCGTGGTTTGCAGCGCGTCCCAGCCCTTTGGAGGAGGCACCATCCCTCTGGCTAACTGTTCAGCTAAAATCTCCTTGCTGGAAATTGGCTTTGGTGTTTTGGGCTTCGGAAGCACAGGTCTAAGCGGCTCAGCCTTAACCGGTTTTTTGTGTTTTGGCTTTGGTTTAGGCGGGGCGGGCTCGCTTGGAGCTGGGGTTGGCTTTTCTTGCTCTACCACCGGTTTCTCTGCAAGAGGATTGAGCCAGAGCTGGTCTTCGCGCGATAACTTCGCTACGGGGAAATTAAAAATCTTACCATCAGATTTTCTAAGAAAACGAACGCTATCCCCCGCTTGAGACAGGATGGTTGCTTCAATTTTTCTCCCTGCATTATCGGTGATCGTGCGATCTTCTGGGAGTGCGACCGGTGCCGCGAAAGCGACACTCGGGGAAAAAATGAAGAGTGCGACAACGATTAAAAATTTCGGACTATTCATGGCCTCTCTTTCTTTTTGCGCTTAAGAACGTAGGTTGAACTACTCTTACTTGTATCACTTTCTGAATAACGAGTGATCTCTAGGGAGTCGAGATTGAATGGTGTCTTTATCTCATACCATTGCTTGCTGCTTGAACTCGATCGACTGTTTTTTGCTTCTAAAACGAATTTACCTTCCTCCTTGTCAGCCTCATATTCCGTTGTGATGGAGTGTGATCCCCCGCCAGATGTTTCATATACATAAGTGAAAAGCATTGTCTTGCGAGATTTGAACTCAAACGTTCTTGAGTTTGTTGCGGTTGACCCCTCCACTTCCCAGACACCTTCGAGTTGTTTGAAATCATCCCCAGTGTCAGATTTATTTTTCTGTTCTCCTACCGCAATCTCTTCAAGAGCTCCTAAAACACTCTTCATCTCCTGATCTACAGAGTTGATCGCCTCAAGGTCTCCCGATCTGGTATAGCGGTTTTTGAGCCGTTGCAGTGCGGAGATGTATGTTTCATTGATAGGGGTGACCGCACGCTTCACAGCATCCACATACTTCTCGCGCAATTTGGTCAGATCCTGAGGCTCTTCAGCCGCGCAGAGAAAAGTCGTGGAAGTGATAATAGTAAAGATCGCCAAGATATATTTCATAATGATTTTATTTGTATGTTGAGCAGTTTCTATTTTCAACCTAGAAAGCATAACTCTATTCAAAAGCATTCTCCGCAGCATCAACAGCCGGAGCTTCCTCCGCTTCCGGATTGGCCGTGAGTTGTTTTATATATTCATCAACGGCAGCTTTGAGATGCTGTGTTGCTTTGGCCTGCCCGTCAAGATTGAGATAAGTGCGGTAGCCTTTCCTCCACTGAGGCATGAGCTTGTAGGATCTTGTTAACACCTTGATCGCGGAGGCTACTTGTAGCGAGGAGTCCTCGCATTGTTTAACCATGGTATCGATGTTTGCCATCAATTCAGTTTTCTGCTCATCGGTGAAGTAGCTGTCCTCTTTGATTTTTTTGAGGTCGGCGCGTAGGGAGGAGAGAATCGAATCAAAGGTGGCTTTAGATTTTCTTAAATCGCGGCCACTTCGGTCGATGGCCTTTACGGTTTCTTTGGTGGAGATGGTTTGCGGGTTTGTGACTATACCGTTGAATAGAGCGACAATCTCGGCCTGTGTTGCAGAATAACTTTGTATCGTGTTTTCCAGACGCTCGCGGGTCGTCGCGGGGGTGATCTTTTCCTCGAAGCTCGCATCTGAGAGCAAGCGAGAGGAAGTTTGAGCCTCCAAGGAATGGTTGGTTGAGGCCAATAGGAGGATAGCAAGGCAGGTTACCGGATGTTTTTTCATAGGTTGTGTGGCTGTAAGTTAGAACTCTGACAAGCGGGTTCACAGACTCATGCGCACTTTCCTCCTCAAAACGGACACGCACTTCAGAAATAAATGCGCAAGAGCTTCCCCCGTAGTCACAACATCTTGTCGATCTGCGGAAATCAAATGTCTGTAGCTTCAAATCTGGGCGCTATCTCATAAATTCGAAGCGCTCGCGAAACGTCCCAATTTTCACAAGCTAGACATCCAACCCAAGATCCTCAATCAGATGGGCCGTGAAATTGGGCAATGACGTCCCGAGGCGCAAAACCCGCTGCACGAGTTCTTCATCACGGTCTCTGGCAATATCATTGAGTTTCTGCACCACAATTTGTGGCGCCATACTGTAAAGAGTTAGCAGGTAGTCTTGTGGGTGAACCGCTTCGATGTTCCACGAATAGAGCGAATCCTCCGGAAAATCCTTCAAATTGAAAGTCACGATCAAATCTGCCCCCGCACGAATGGCGGCAGCAAGGACATGCCGATCCTTCGGGTCATTCGTCATTTGATCCACCAAGTGCGCATAGTCACCGACCATCGCTTCTGGAAAATACTCCTCTACCGCTGCCCGCCATGAATCTGACAAATCGACCGGCCAGTTAAGCCGGTTGACATGGGTTCTGGTTGTCTCATCCAGAATTTCTTCCGACCATTTGGGCAATAGCAAACGCGGAGCCTCAGACAGACGCAGAAACAAATCACTCACGCCGGCATTTGCCAAGACGCATGCGTCAAACAGCACTTTAAAGTCGGCCCGCATCAATCAGCTCCTTCGTAAGAGGTATCGTAAAGACCCGCCTCGCTCACCTTTTTAGTGAGATCAGAGAGACCCTTGCGCCGTTTCTGGCTGCGTGATTGCTCATAAGTGAGCAGATCCTTGAAGTAGATCCGGCGATGGCTGCCAACCTTGTGGAACGCAATTTCACCCTTCTCCAGCAGGTCCACCAAGTGTTGGCGTGACACACCGAGGAAATTTGCAGCCGCCTGGGTGGTGAACGCCTCGTCTTCAGGCAGCATTACGATCGCTCGTCCTTCATCCATCATTTTGAGCACTCGTAGCAACTGGGTATAGATGGGTTTTGGTAGATCCAAACGGTTCCCCTGCTCATCCACCAACGCGGGGTGTCTGGAACTCGACAGAAGCTTCACCAAACCATCCAACCGTCCCGGCTCTAGGAGAGATGGATCCAGACGGTTCTCTTTCGTGTTCATCATGATCCAATCAAGCTCAGGGACGCCCCATACGCAAGAATATTCGCCATAAGCGCTAAGAATGGCGGATTTAGCGTTCATAAATTCTATTTCTAATAGATTCCGAGCATTTCACCGGACGGTGAAATCACCCTTCCAGTGTGAAATCCTGCCGCCATGGCAATCGCCACCGCGGCCAGAGAGCAGCATCAGACTTCTCAGGCACAAATCCCTCATTCCCGTGCCCCTTGGGTTACTGCTCCCCATTTTTTGGCCACACGCCTTGCCCTTTCGGGCGCATCGATAGGCGCAAATACACTTCTGAGATTCCAATCAAGACTCGGCTTAGCCGAGGTTGGATGACCCAAACAAACCAAACCAAACCAAACCAAAACCAAAACCAAAACCAAAACCAAAACCAAAACCAAAACCAAAACCAAAACCAAACCAAAACCAAACCAAACCAAACCAAACCAAACCAAACCAAACCAAACCAAACCAAACCAAAACCAAAACCAAAACCAAAACCAAAACCAAAACCAATTTTAATCCCCATGAAAGAACGCGAAATACTCAGACAAAGCAGAGGTGAAATGCCGAATTTAATGCACCACCACGACCTTGCAGCGGGTTACCTCTCGATACACCGTATCGATATATTTTCAAAACCTTTGGTGGAGAACTACCGCACATTGCTGCCGTATGGAGGCGTAGTTCCTATTTTCGATGGTCAATTCACTGTTAAAATCAAGGGGCCCGCTTCACTTTGCTCTGTAGGAACGTGCCGATTCACGAAGGCGGAATCGGAATTGGAAGGGATTCAACTTGGTCCGAGCTGCATGGAATTATCAAAAGCCTCGACTGGTTTATCCGAGCAAAGCCCCGTGATAAGCTCTGGGTGGCGGAAGTGCATCTTCCTAATCTTTACGAGCTTGATGACGATGATCCAATCAACTGGGTCTTTGACTTCGTACGCCATCTTGCCGTGGCGATGGCCACTTCCGAAACGAACGCGCCCGTTTGATAATCGACATTCTCGCACCGTATGCGGCTGCGAGCGACTGATGTATCCAAATACCATGGAGCCACGGCAGCCGGAGAGAATGCGTGGATCTCTTTGCGTTGGAATCAATGACCCTTGCTTTTGATCCAACCCGGATCGGCCTTTCGGCCAATCCATGGGGGTAATCAGCCTGTTGCAGTCGGATGGAAGAAGCGGAAAGAACCGGTCGACGCCATTGATCAGGCGAGTCTGATGTCGGGATCTTTAAGACGCTTCGCAGCCTAGACCTCAGCATCAACTCCATTTGGAGCAAAACCAGTTAAAGTGAGTGTTGGGTGAGTGCCAAAAAAAATCAACGACCCGGATTCCTCCTAAGTCGTTGATAGTAAATGGTCGGGACGGCCAGATTCGAACTGACGACATCCTGCTCCCAAAGCAGGCGCTCTACCAGGCTGAGCTACGTCCCGAGGGGTTGGGGGCGGGAAGTTGATACAACCCGCGCTTGGACGCAAGATTATTTCATCATGATTTTGAATGAGAGTTTCCCAGCTCTTAAAATTCTCCTTTGAAAGAGCATCTAGCGGTGGGTGTTTCGAAAATAACAATCTCTGCCAGCCCAGGGAGATCTGGCTCCAATTTTTTCCAAAACCAAGCTGCCATGATCTCAATGGTCGGACTCTCCAGTCCTTCGATATCGTTAAGATATGCATGGTCCAGTTTTTCCAAAAGCGGATTCATCGCGTTTGAAATCAGCTTGTGATCGTAAATCCAACCGATCGCAGGATCAACCTCACCCTTGACCGAGATCTCGACTTTGAAGCTGTGCCCGTGCATTTGCCGGCACTTGTGGTCTTCAGGGAGGCTGGGAAGCGTGTGCGCCGCTTCAAAACGGAATTCTTTGGTGAGTGTTGCTTTCATCTTATTGGGATAAAGCTACCCCCGTTTTTTCACTTATGGAATCCCGAACCTCACTCGAGATTTTTTTAATGAAATTCATTTCGTTCGAACGTAGCATGCGCGCGTGTCTAACTTCAAAAAACTTTTAACTCTCCTCCCGCTCTGCCTTTCCCTCTGCCAATGCGGTGTGTTTTCCGGCTCCAAAGGCCCTGACAAGACTTCCGGAACGCAGGCCGATTGGGTTGCACAGAAAGTCCAACGCGGCTTCTCTTCACCTGATTTAGTGGTGGTGGATAAAGTGGCCGCGACTGCCACTGGCTATCGGAACAACAAGAAGGTCTTCTCGTTTCCCGTGCTACTCAGCCAGAGACGGGGCGATGTCCTCAATGAATCGGTCAGCGCCTTTTCTCAGAAAGTCACTCCCGCCACCTACTTCAAGGACGCGATCATCCGTCACGACCCAAGGTATCCCAGCATGTATAAAGAGCGTGCTGTTATCACATACGCTGAGTCGAAAAAATTCAACGGCAAGCGCGAGGTGCTATCCATCCACTCGACACTGACGTCAGGCGACGAAGCTAATATTGCGGACGGCCGAGCGTCGAACAACCGACTCAGCAATGGCTGCATTCGGGTCAGCCATTCTGATTACAAAACACTTCTCGACTTCATGATGCCCGGTGGTGGGCTAGCTGCACTTAAAAAAGCTCAGGAGAAAAAAGAGTTAACAGAATTCCGCTCGAAGGTTCATGTGGTGGTGGTGCCTGAATATAAAAGGGATTACAAAGGAACCTTATCCACACTGCGGCTTTAAGTTCGATCTACCGAACCCAGGTGGAAATTCAAACTGATAGCTTGATGTGTGTGAACTCATCACGTTTCTCCCTAGTAGGAAAAAGTAGAAGCAGCTGTTCCACCGAAGATTCAGGAATGAGAGGGCTCGGAC
>Ga0307935_1000501_pt1 | contig 17380 bp, 16 predicted proteins | sample OrgLakmetageno92_FD_201827 | JGI IMG/M metagenome (GOLD analysis project Ga0307935, IMG submission 201827) | Saline water microbial communities from Organic Lake, Antarctica - #92 | ecosystem: Environmental > Aquatic > Non-marine Saline and Alkaline > Saline | place: Antarctica: Organic Lake...
CTTGCCTCCGGCATGGGGATTGTTTTCGGCTACGACTCGACAGGGATGCTAGAGATGGGGACCGCGAGTATTCCATTCTTCCTCTTCGCGCCAGATGGACTCGGGCTTGTGCGGCAAGAATACCGGGCAAACTACGATTCCCTGAGATCTGCTGGTCTCCTTTCCGAAGATCCTGCCCAGGCAGCGCAACTGATATCCACTTGGATTTCAGCATCTCGAGGAGAGAGAAAAGCACAACGTGAGGCTATTCAAACGTTCACGAAGGGGATTGCCCACAGTCCTAAGAACAAACTTCGCGCATTGAGGAAAATCCTTAAGGATGCTGGCAAGGGCGTCCTTCCCTCTTCCTTTTTTGACCAATTTAGATAGTCAGAATTTTACGTAGTGGAAATACGTGCTTTCTAACGCATTGTTGGCCAAACAATCCTTGCCAATCGAAAGAAAAGAGTGTGGCCTTCAGTCTCTCAAGATAGAGACATCAACAGCGGTCTTGTCCCTCCGCCGCCCTCATCCGATGCTCAGCTACTCCCCTGATTATGTCATCTAGGCTCAGCTGAGGTTCTGGAAGCTCCTCAAGCGTGAATTCCGATGTCACTTTGTGGTAAAAATCATGTTGGCTGTCGGGGATCGCTCCAAGCATCGCCACTGATTCTTTAGAGTGCAATTGCCTTGCGCAACGACTGTTTATTTGTTGGACAGTTAGGCAGTCCATCCTTTTTAGCTGCAACCGTTCAGGTAAGGACCCGGCAGAGGAAAAGTGCTTGCTGGTCATCCAGGCCAGCTGCTCGGCTGCATCACTTACAGCTACGAATGGTACGTATTGATTTCCAGAACCCAGTGCAAATGGCTTCTGAGACATATGCCCGCTTACTAGCGTCCCAAACAGTCGGTTTTTGGCCTCATCCACGCCCACCAAGTGAGGCGCCAGTACCTGCGTCAAGGAAAAATTCTCGAACATCTCGCGGAAGTTCTCGGTGAAGAGTCGTTTCGTCTTGGAATAGAAGTCTTTGTCTATTCCAAACTCGTCAAAATACAAGTTGAAGTAAGAGTCAGCCTGAATCCATCGAAGCCCGTCGCCCTCGATTTTCTCGGCGAGACTAAGTGGCATTTCATAACTGGTTTTCAACATTTGCTCTTGAGTAACTCCTTTCCCCCAGATCGCTGCAAGATTTATGACCAAATTCGGCCCCCAGCCCTTCAGCCTCTCAATCAAAACTGGATCATCGGATGCGTAGGTGACGCCTTGACCAACGTCAGGAGCAAAGGACCTTCCAACAAGGACCGTCTCCAGCTCCTCATGTTGTAGGGCAGCTTGTAGTGCTTTACCAAGGCGGCCTGATGCTCCGATGATAAGAATCTTATTATTTTCAGTCATTGGATCTCTCGGTTGAGTGAAATTTTTCGAGAACTCGTTCTCCAGCGGAGTCAAGCTCAAACTCCGACACAAGCCTAAACTCCATCTATCTCATTTCTACTCACTACAGCAGACTATTTCGCATGACATAACTGGTGCAAAAAAGGATTCGTTACTTCAAGTCCAGGGGTTGGCTTTCCTGCCTCCCCCTCATTTTCAATGACATGCACTAGAATTTTGTTCCAAGAACATGAGTCATTAGTCGACTACCAATCTACCAAAAGGGAAGTTTTTGTATTTCAGCGATGAGACAGTCAAAAAAATCAAGCAAATAGTCTCCGAAGAGTTCCTCGACCAAAAGAATGAATTCAATCCTGGGGTTTCGCCTGTTCCTGTTTCAGGCAAAGTTTTAGATGGTTCAGACATCACCAATCTTGTCGAGTCATCCCTTGAGGGTTGGCTAACGGCCGGCAGATATCATGAAGAGTTTCAACGAGGTCTCGCAAAGTATGTAGGCGTGAGAAACGCAACCTTTGTGAATAGCGGATCAAGCGCAAATCTAATCGCATTATCCGCACTCACAAGCCCAAAATTAGGGAAAAGGGCCCTAAAGCCGCTGGACGAGGTAATCACTGTTGCAGCAGGCTTCCCGACAACTGTCAATCCAATTATCCAGAACGGTCTGGTCCCGGTTTTTGTTGACATAGATTTGCAAACCTACGACATAAACGTTGATGCCATGAGGGAAGCTTTGTCCCCTAGGACTCGAGCTGTGATGATCGCGCACACTTTAGGAAATCCTTTCAATGTCGATGCAGTGGTTGACTTCTGCAAGAGCAACAATTTATGGCTAATTGAAGATTCTGCGGATGCTTTGGGGAGTACTTATAAGGGCAAAAAAACCGGCAGTTTTGGTGACACGGCCACTGTTAGCTTTTATCCTGCTCACCACATCACCACAGGTGAGGGAGGCGCAGTTTTCACGAACTCCCCTTTGATACGAAAACAAGTTGAGTCATTCCGTGACTGGGGTCGTGATTGCTATTGTGAAACAGGGCAGGACAACACTTGCCAAAAACGGTTCGAGTGGCAACTCGGCACATTGCCTCGAGGGTACGATCACAAATACATTTACTCCCACATTGGATACAACCTGAAAGCCACTGACATGCAAGCGGCACTAGGACTAAGTCAGCTCCAAAAAGTAGACCGTTTTGGCGACATGAGAAAGTCCAATTTCGCATTTCTTTACTCGCAACTGGAGGAGGTGGATGGCATTATCCTTCCCACTTCCACTGAAGGCTCGGACCCATCATGGTTTGGATTTCCCATCACCCTCGATGGCTCGGCGTCAGGCCAAAGAGCTAGCGTTATAAAGAAGTTAGATGATGAGAAAATTGGAACTCGGCTTTTGTTTGGAGGAAATCTATTGAGACAACCGGCCTATAAAAATGTGGAGCATAGGGTTCAAGGGTCTCTGGACAACACGGAGAAAGTGATGAAGGATACTTTCTGGGTTGGCCTGTATCCGGGTCTTTCGGAGACTCAGTTGAGTTACACCGTTCACGTTCTTAAAGAAGCCCTGTCCCAGGTCTAATTTTTCACTTGAGGCTTTAGGCTCACTTCTGCTCTCCTCGCACTGGGATAATCAAGGTGAGAAGTGCAGTTGTTGTATCTTTAGGTCCTAGTGGCTAAGAATGGAGAAGTAGGCATGAAGCAGTCAGTGGAAAAGATATTGTTCTACCTTGACAGCCCGTTTTACTCCGGTGCAGAGATGCAGGGAGTTAGGAACGCGAAATGCCTGATAGATGATGGACATTCAGTGGCAATCGCCTATAGAGAGTCAGCCAACCTTGGTGCAGAGCTACGCATGAAATTAAACAGTTCGAACATTTCCTTTTCTTCCTTTGGCTCGCCAAACAAGGGCCACATGGGCCGCTCGAACGCAGTTGTTCAGTTTGTTATGGATCCGTGGGTCGTTTTAAGATCTTTTTTTTGGGGAATGCGTGTTATCTCTAAGGAGAGACCAGGGGTTATCCACGTTAACAACGGGGGTTACCCGGGTGCCGCAGGATCTCGGGGGTTTGCCTTAGCTGCAATACTATTTTCTAGCGGCGCACGTTTGATATTCACCGTCAACAATCAAGCGGTACCATACTCGAATCCATCAAGATGGCCACAGGCGCCATTGGATTTCCTGCTGAGTAAATCGAGAATCAACTGGGTCACAGGATCATTAAATGCGGCTTCGACGCTTTCTCGAGTGCTTCGATTAAAAGAGGGCAAGGTCCACCCGATTCGAAACGGACCACAGCCTAAGTGCACCTGTAACGGCCATGACCTAGATCCATCGGTGGAATTTGATTCGTTTGCCGTTGTGGCCTTGCAGGCAGGTCACTTGGAGCCCCGGAAGGGCCAGCTAACTCTAGTTGAGGCCGTAAATGAGCTAAAAGAGAGTAATCGCCTTCCCTCAAATTGGATATTCGTCTTAGAAGGTGACGGGGCGATGAAAAGAGAACTAGAAGAGAAAATAGCCCTCTACGGACTCGAGCATCAGGTGAAACTTCCAGGCAGAGTTCGTTGTATTTTTCACCTGTTTTTGGCTAGCAACGTATTCATTCACCCCTCCACATTCAATGATGATTTACCAAACGTTGTTTCCGAGGCAATGTCACTGGGGCTGCCCGTAGTAGCTTCTGACATCGCGGGTCTTCCGGAACAAATTGTAGATGGGTCTTCAGGGATTCTTGTGAAGCCTGGCGATTACAAAATGCTGTCTGAGTCTGTCTTCAGAATCATGTCTAATGAGACGCTAAGGCACAAAATGGGCTCCAAAGCGTCGGAACGATACATGTCTCATTTTTCTGATGCCATAGCCGTAGAGGCTTTTAGAGAGCTTTATTTTTCGCGTGATGGGCGTTTTCAATGATTGACTTCAACGTATTTGATGGGAAGCGTGTATTAGTAACTGGTCATACCGGATTCAAGGGGTCTTGGCTAGTTGCTATTTTGGAACGAGCCGGGGCCACCGTTAAAGGTCTCTCTCTTGCCCCCTTAGAGGGTTCACACTTTGAACAGCTCGGTTTCCCCGGGATACATGGCGGCGATGCATATTGTGACATTAGAGATTTTTCGAAAGTGTCTTCGTTGATTCATACCTTTGACCCAGAGATAATCTTTCACCTTGCGGCACAACCGCTAGTGAGGGAGTCCTTCGTAGCCACCAGAGACACTTTTGAAGTGAATTTCATGGGTGGGATCAACATACTCGAGTCTGTCCGAACCTCAAATTCACTCAGGGCCTTTGTGTTTATTACTTCCGACAAAGCTTACGAGAACGTTGAGTGGGAATGGGGTTACCGCGAAAACGATCGTCTTGGCGGCGTCGATCCATATTCGGCTTCCAAAGGCGCCGTGGAGATAGCTGTGTCCTCATACGCTAGGTCGATTTTACATGAAGCGCCCTTTGAGCTTTCAACTGCGAGGGCTGGCAACGTCATAGGCGGCGGTGATTGGGCAAAAGACAGAATCGTTCCCGATATTGTTCGCGCGATTCGTGCTGACCAACCTGTGGTCATTAGAAACCCAAGGTCAACAAGGCCTTGGCAACATGTGTTGGAGCCACTGTCCGGCTATCTACTTCTGGCACAAAGAATGCTGGAGGGGAAGACCAAGATACAGGATTCATACAACTTTGGACCCGATTTATCTGAAACTAGAACAGTTTCAGACGTTGCAGAAGGACTCATAAATGTTCATGGCACCGGTTCTATAGAGCTCGTTGGAGACACTCAGGGCCTTCACGAGGCAAACCTCCTTCAGCTCAACTGCGATCGGGCAAAGCATGGTTTAGGCTGGTATCCAAGATGGACCTTCGAGGAAACTTTGGCGAAGACCGGTGAATGGTACAAGAAGCAATCAGACGGCGTAACCGCAATATCACTTACGAACTTGCAGATTTCAGACTATTTCAAGGAGCTAGCGTGATTGAAGGAGTGAGGATCACTCAGCTAGCTCAGTTCCATGACGAGCGAGGGAAAGTCATGCAGATGGTGCGGGCTGACTCTGAATTTTTCGAAGGGTTCGGAGAAATCTATTTCTCCACTATTCACCCGGGAGCGGTAAAAGCGTGGCATAGGCACAGGGCAATGACACTGAATTATGCAGTTGTACTTGGTCAAATTAAGTTCGTGTTATTCGATGATCGTCCCGACAGCCCGACTAAAGGGGAGCTTCAGGAGCTGTACATTTCTCCTGAAAACTATTACCTAGTCACGGTACCCCCGATGATTTGGAATGGATTCAAGGCTGTCGGCAACAAGGAGGCGATGGTTGCCAATTGCGCCAGCATCCCTCACCAGGCAGAGGAAATCGAAAGATTACCGGTAGATGCCGCCGAAATTCCATATGCCTGGAACCTAAGGCATGGTTAGGGGAACATGAAGGTCGTCATACTAGCGGGCGGGTTCGGAACGCGATTAGCGGAGTACACAGATTCAATTCCAAAACCAATGGTCACTGTTGGCGGAAAGCCGATAATTTGGCACATCATGCAGCACTACGCCAAGTTTGGCCATACTGACTTTGTTGTCGCACTGGGATATAAGGCCGAAGTAATTCGAGAGTACTTTCTAAACTTTAACTCTCTAAATTCGGATTTTACTGTCGACCTCGCAACCGGATCCGTGCAGTGGATAGGCTCCTCAGCACCAAATTGGAAAGTCACCTTGGTGGATACAGGGTTGGAATCACTTACGGGAACCAGGCTGCGCCGCCTTGCACCGATACTCGGGCACGAACGCTTCATGCTCACATATGGGGACGGCGTGTCAAACGTTGACATTCACGAACTACTCAAATTTCACGAGGGCCACGGACGAAAAGTTACGATGACTGCAGTTCGACCTGCAGCTCGCTTCGGTGAACTTGAAATATCCGCGGGCGGCGTGAAAAGTTTCCAAGAAAAACCCCAGCTCCACTCTGGCTGGATAAACGGAGGTTTTTTCGTCATGGAGCCGAGCTTTTTTGACTTTATACCCGAGAACAATGTGATGCTTGAGAGAGAGCCCTTCAACAATGCCACTGCTGACCAAGAACTTATGGCCTTCGAGCACTTGGGGTTTTGGCAGTGCATGGACACCAAGAGAGACGCGGACAATCTCCAGGCCCTCTGGGACTCCGGCGTTCCGCCTTGGCTAGAGTGAGTGAGCAAAAGAGAGTTATAGTATTGGGGTCTCAAGGCATGGTGGGCTCCAGAGTAGCAGACCACTTGGCAACGTCTGGACATCAGGTGACGGGACTAACGAGGCGCCGACAGTTGGTCATCGGTAGAGGATGGAATGCACTTCGAGTCGAGTCTTATGGAGAAATCCAGGGTGACTTCGAGGCCGACGTCATTGTTAACTGCGCAGGACCCTCAGCACAGTGGGCGGAAATACGTCCAAGAGACTTCGATTCGTTTATTCGAGCTCATTCTGAGGCGATTTTGGCACTGAGAACTCAGGTAAAGGCAAGCCACGTGGTCAATCTATCAACTGTCCGCGTGTACTCAAAGGATTTTGTGGGGACCATCTCGGAGAGCCATCCTCACGATAACGATCACCCTTACGCCAAGGGCCACTCAAAGCTAGAGATTGAACTGTCAAAGTGGCCTCACGTGACTAACCTTAGATTATCGAATTCCTTCGGAGCATCTAGAGGCTTGTCGGCTTCAAGCTCAAGGTTGTTCACGCAAGACATGGTTCGCCAATTTGTGGCCAGAGGGTTTGCGACTATTTCGGGGAACCCAGCGACTAGAAGAGATTTCATCGCCTTATCAGACGTAGTGGCCGCGTTAGAGCATGTTCTTTCAAACTCAAGCGACGGGAATTTTAATTTGGCTTCCACCCGCACTGTCAAACTGGAAGACTGGGCAAACTACGCCGCAGTCCTTGGGTCCGTCTCACTTAATCGAGAATTGAGGGTTATCTGTAGCCAACCCGAATCGAATGTTAATGACTATCAATTTGCATGCGAAAAACTACAAAACATTGGCTTTGTTCCTAAGAACCTCAATGATGCTGAGTTACAGAGCCTCTTTGAACAGGAGGTAGGGGATCAAATTGGTCGATAAGTTAGGTCCCCTGGTTTCTATCATCCTACCGTCCTATAATTACGCCCATTTCATTGATGATGCAATATCCTCCGTACTCAGCCAGACCTACGGACACTACGAGCTTATTGTTGTGGATAATTATTCGGAAGATCAGACTTCAGCAGTGGTTGCCTCGTTCTTGGACGACAGGATTAAGTTCTTTCAGTTTGCCAATGGCGGGTCGATAGCGGCCGCTCGGAATTTCGGCGTTGCAAACTCGACTGGGGAAATCGTTGCGTTCATTGATGCTGATGACAAATGGAAAAGGACCAAGCTATCGGAACAGGTGCCCTTGCATTCGTCACTCTCCGCAGTCTCCTATCACGATCTCAAAATCTTCGGATCACGAAATTTCGGCAAAGCTAAAGGCCGTCACTTCCGAGGTGACCTCATAGTAGACATGCTGACTGGAGGGAACCCGATAGCTACCTCCAGCGTAATCGTGCCTCGACACTTGATAAATTTCGCTCAGGGATTTCCGGAAGATGCTGACATTGTCACAGCAGAGGATTTTGCTCTTTGGCTAAAGCTAGCCGAGCATAAAGTGGAGTTCATCTATCTCCCGAAAACTCTTGGTCATTACCGGCTTCACTCGGTATCTAGCTCCGCCGGCAAGTCGACTCGAGCCGCCAAGATTGTAGTTAATCGGTATAGACATCGACTTTCCCCCAAGCAACAAAAAAGAATGGATGGATGGCTCGATTACGGACTTGGTGTTTCCGAACCGTCCGCAATAATAGCGCGAACCCATTTCATCGCTGCCGCGAAAGGTGCAAAATTTAGATTCAAGTGGCGAGCTGTAATTAGAGTGTTTATCTCGCTAGTCAACCCCTAAGTCTTAGTAGAAATAAAAAAATCCCCTCTTTGTAAAAATCGTTGAGCCATTCCGCACGGAAGTCAGGGGTTGGCCCTTTTACTAAGACCCCTCTTCCCCTGAGGAGCGCCACTAACTCGAGTCCTTGACTCGCTTTTTCAACTCGGTTGTCGAGATGCCTTTTGTGTAGGGCAGGTAACACAAAGCTATGTCTCGATCGTCCAGCCAGCCCTGATTAAATCCCATTTGAGAGTAGTAATCCCTCTCGGCCCAATCTGACCCAATAATGATGAGATTGGGCTTCACTTTCTCGATAGTGGGCCTGGAATCCGATCCTGATTCATTGGCTACAACATCTGAGACATATCTGCATCCTAGAAGCACAGCCTCGCGCTCTTCGTAGGTTAGGATAGGAAGGGAGCCCTTGTAGGACTCTATAAAACCGTCCGTATTTAGGGAAACTGTAACATCACCGTACCGAACACACCTCCTTAGAAATTCAAGATGCCCTCTGTGAAATAAATCAAAGGTACCGCCAGTGTAAACAATTTGATTTTTCATGCTCAACCCTTCTGATTTGCTACCCAGTGTGAGTAGCTGCAGGGTAGCAGGTTTCCTGCACTTCAAAACCCTTTGTCAAGATGAGGCGCCCGACATGGAGGTTTTGTCCCTTTTCCTTACGAACCAATCCTCCACTGTCCTAGATGTCCCCAAGTACCAAACGCGATCACGTGCAAAGCGCAATTTGACAGACCAAATGCCACCAATGCTCAAAACCAACAACGCTGGAAAGTCCAGAAGTACAAAATCGGCAAGGTTTCTCAAGCCCACCCTTGAACTAAAAAACACAAGGGTCCCTACAAAAAGTTGCAGCCGTGAAATTTTTGATGGCTGGGCTCTGATCGTTTTCAAGTCCCCGAAATCAACACGCAGTCCCCAGTGAAGCCGCAGTCTCGCAACGGCCATACCAATTTTCGTTCCTGCAGCAGCAGACTCAGAAGTGGTCCAGAGAATGTCAGCTCCGGACCCATGATATGCAAAGAGTTTTTCGGGCCAGTGTCCCAATTTCCATGGCCGCCTGATGAACGTCTTGGCTTGGGGGTCTAGGTCAATTACGTTTCTCAGAGGGGGAATAGGCTGGAAAAGTCGAGCGTGGGAGTACCCGTCTAGGTGTCTGAAGATTTCATCTGTTGGGACAATTGCAATTGTTGGACTAAAGGTAACAGATGGGCCGAAGGGGTTATCGGGCCTCACTATTCTGCCAATTTCCAAAAGGGAACCTTCTTCAAACCACTTCTTTGCGAGATCGGCGCGCACGAGAATAGTTCCGATAGAGAAGTCCATCATGAGTTGTCTTGGCGGTAGGCTCTGTCGTCTGAGAAAGAATGCCTTAATCCGCTCGCGACTTAGAAACCCCACAAACTCAGAAAAATGAGTTACAAGCCCAATTTCTATGGAGGAATTTTTATTCATCGTCTCCACGAGAGAGCGCAGCCCACTTTCGCCGTTCGGGAGAATTGCATGATCATCGTTCGAATTCAGAAGAACCAAGGAGCTGGACTCATACTTGCTAAAGGCCTCTCTCCATTGTGAAGGATACTCCAGTCGAAACTCATGAATTTGCGCTGCCGGAAAGAGCTGACGAATATAATTTTTTATCTCGCCTTTGAAGTCAAAGAATTCATCGGCCACTTCAAAATGTATGGTTACTGTTCTCCACTGTATTGCAGCCATACTTTCGAGCGAAGTTAGGAACCTACCGACTCGGAAAGTCGCATGAGACTTTCGAATTGCCCCTAGATTGTAGTTACTCAACCCATGAGGAGTGATGTAAACGGTCACTAAAAGATGAGCCAGCAACTATTTCTCCTTGCTTATCGACGTATTGACCAAATCTAAAAGACATTTCTCATTATTTGCAAACCTCAGCAGTTCCCGGCAACTTAAGATGAGAGGCAATCGCATTCAGGATCTAGATTAATCTGGAAACTAATGAAAGGTACACGCGGAATCAGCAAAAGTCCCAATAACGCTATCTCTTCCTTCAACACTAGATTCAGCCTAAGACTCCACCCCCTAGCTCGTACTTTTCTTGAATACGGCATCACGCTTATCTTGCTCTACCATAAATAGTAATGAAATCAAAAGCGCATCAACATGAAATTCGCGTATTGGCAATTGGTATGTTAGACAGCGTTCACTTTGCGCGCTGGCTCGAATCAGTTCGGGGCTTACCTGTGGAGTTCACTATTTTTCCATCCGGGCCTAATCGAAAAGTGCACAGCCTAATAAAAAGACTCCTGGCAGATAATCCACAACAGTTCTTTCTTGGTGGTGTTTTGGCTACATTTTCTCTTCCAGTATGGATAATAAATCGAGTACTAATGGGAAGGATTAGGGCATTTTTTATCTGGTGTCTCTTGAGAACTCGTGCTTACGAAGTTGTCCATTTTCACGAAATGCAATCGGGAAGTTACCCTTTGGTTCACCTTCCGGCTCGGAGCTTGGCCAAATCCAAAGTAATTTTTACTCCCTACGGTAGTGGTCTATTCTGGTTCCAAAATAAACCGAAACACCTGCATCGAATTCGCAGTACTTTGATGATCACAGATGGCATGTTTCCTGAGTGTGGGCGGGACATCGAACTAGCTCGGTTATTCGGATTTAAGGGAGAAGTGTTTTCGATAATGCCCGCTGCCGGCCCAGCACAGATGGCTCGCAAAAATCTCGATTCGATAGGCGCACGCTCAAAAATTACCGGAAAAGGCTACGGAGGCACTTGGGGCCGAGCTGTCGATGTACTCCGATCCTTGGAAAAAATTCAGGACAATCTGCTGGGCTTCGAGATCCACCTAACCTCTGCCACCAGAGATGTTATCCGAGAAGTTCGTCTCCTCCATCGCTCTTCTAACCTGAGGCTCGTCCTGCACCCCAAATTTGCGCTAACCCCTAAGGTAGGCATGTCTCTGCTTGCGGAGTAGAAGTACCATATAGCTCTATTGGCATCCGACGGTTTCCCTGCCTCCCTAATGGAAGCCTTGCTATCCGGCACCATACCTATTCAGTCGGATACTGCGTGTCTGCCCGAGTCCCTGGTTGAGATTTGCCCCGGAAACTTTCTGGAGACAGAAAGCTGGAATCTGGTCGGGGAAATCCTCGTTGCTCTCGAGGCGGACCCAGGGAGAGTAGAGGAGCTTTCGACGCAGTTCATCGATTGGGCAAGGATGAATAATGTTGACTTGGAGGGATTCCAGTCGGAGGTAGCCAAGGCTTATGGAATCTTCTCTAGATAAGGGGTAGCCACTATTTTAAGACCGACGCTTTTGCACATGCGCGGCAATTCAAGGTTGGTTCTGAGCCAAAAGAATAACGCTTATTTTAATTCTAAGTAATGACTGGTCAAGTGAGGCGACACGTCGTCAACCCCTGTACTGCGAAGTAGTAATTAAACCTTCGTTATTTCTGGCAGTAAAAGAGTGAGCTAAGTGCTGCTAGACAAGCCGCCGAGGGCTTTCTCAAAGTGACCCCCAACATGCTCTATTTTATCAACATCATCTTAAGTGGACAAACACGAGCTATGTTTCTGTGCTTGGACTTAGTTTTAATTATTTGCTCATCGGACAAGCACCGAGATAATGTTCACGTCGGGGGATAATCTGCATGTGATCCGCATCAGAAAGCTCTTGGCAAAAAGTAAGCCCCCCCCCGCATTTTTTGTCCGCGTCCCATCAATGTAAAGCGCATAAGCTAGCTTTAGAGAATCGGCTATCCCACGTTTGAGCCCCGCTTCGGGGGCATAAGAATTTGGAGCAACTTCCTGTGAGCCCAGGAAAAGCATTAGTACTCCACTAAACCTTCTTCCAGAAGTCGTGTTAGAAATTTGACTGCTACCTCCTCTTCTACTCCACATGCGGAGATTGCGCGCCGAAGCTCTAAGGTCCCGTCTAGGGACGAGATGAAGTCCATAAGACCAGCTACGTCTGAATGAGCTCCTTTCCTGGAAAGATTCGGGTACATCCCCCGCTTCCCGAGTTGAGGTTCGCCAACGATGGTCATACGGGGGAACTTCTGCGTCTCAAGCTTTGAAATCATAGCCATATAAAAATCAAATGAGCCCTGCAAACCTTCGGCAGTCACGACGCCTCCAAGGGTGTCGAAGCTCGTATGATATTCAGGATATTCGCCGTATTTTGATCGAGTGACTGAGCAAACTGGAAGATCAGCTCCAGGTGCGCAGTACTGACGCTCATCACTACCACGATCTCGCCAATGGTAGAGGGTGGGAGAAATTTTAAGTTCTTCAAAGGTACTTAGAGCAGCAGAGTCCGCGACCGTTCCGCCCGATCTAGAAGGAATATAAGAGTATTCTCGGTCATCCCCAACGCAAGTCAATACAAATCCGGCCAACATGTGCTTCTTCATGTGCTCGAGATTTTTTGCCATGTACGCCAAGCTACCAATGGTCTCGGGGACAAAGACAAACCTATATGTGTAAAAATTATTAAGTTTCGTGACTTGCTTAGCAAGCTCCATGGCTAGTACGGGCCCGCTGAGCTCATTATTTGCCATGGAGGGGTGGCACAGATAAGTGGAAAAAAAGATCTCCCGGTTCGATTGTCCAGGAACTACCAGCTCCCCATACTCCAAGGAAGAGTCTAAGAATTCCGACCTGATTACTATTTGGTAATTTCCCTCGGCTAAGCTTTGCATCTCCAATTCGGAAATACAAAATCCCCACGTTTTTTCGTAATAGCTGGTCACGTAGGGGACTGCTTTAGGTTGGTCCGGTAAAGAGTGGAGTCGTTCCTTCAGCTGACCTAAGTTGAGAACGCCTTCGTAAGGCTCGGAGTACCCGACAAGGTGCAGGTTGTTTTGGGAGAAGTCGCAAATTTTAACGCCGTCCGGCTTTACGATGTAGGCCTCCATAACATTCCACTCCTGTGGCACAATCCAATCAAAAGCTCTCGAGCCGGTCTTGAACGACTTGATGTCCAAAGCGCTCCGCTCTCTCTGAAAAATTTGCAAAGATTCCCTTAGGCCGTTTCCGGAAATACTCCTATTCAAAGGCCATAACTCTTCTGCTAACCGCATCATTTCTTTCCCGGCGAGGTTCATATTTGGATATCCAATCTAATTTTGACTAAATGAACCCTGCCCAACGCAGCTGCTCCTCCTGACAGAGTCAGCTAAAGCCCAGGGCTAAACCTGCTTTGTCGGAACTGCGATTTACGTCTCATTCAAGGTTTCACCGCAATATAGAATATTGCTTTATTAGAATAAGGGGCATTTGAACTAGGTGCAAAACCTGCCACCAGACGATTACATCACAGACTGAAGCCCTTTGCAGCTGCATAAATCTCATGGCCGTCTGCCAGAGATGCTCATAGGAATAGGAATTCTGCACGCAGGCGGGACTTAGAAAAAGAGGCCGTTGAGGACGAGAACGGTATCTGACCGATGCCTGACTCTTGAATTCTTATCTGAAGCTTATGGCGGTCGAATCACAAGGTCTTCAGTAAGGTCGTGTTCGCCCCTAAAAACATGAAAGGAACCCCTTCTGCCCTATCCCTTTTTTCGTAGATCCAGGACAAGAGAAGTAATTTGCATTCCAGGCCGCACCTCTAAGAACTCTCGGCCTCTTGGTTATTACGACCGTCAGGTTTGCGCAACAATTTCCTCGAGCCGGAGGTCGTTCTTAAAGATTACCAGGAGTCCGACGATTTCGGAGCATGATTTTGCCTCCCACCCTCAGGGCAACTCCAAACTTGGGCAGTCGACCCAGATGATCTAAGCCAAATCGCCTCTATAAACCATCAGAGCCCAGTCCAGTGGGGGGGACAATTAGGGCAAATGGTTGTTACGCTAAGGATTAGTTATTTGCGCTGCCGGGGATAGAAGGGGGGGCTACGATTTTGCAATCAGAGGTTAGCTTTCCGAATAAGTGGCTCGAAAGAAGAAAATATGCCAGAGCGCATTAGCGGGGCAATTTATCAGACCAACAGCTACAAGGCCTCGTGGTGTTCACTCGACTCCATCGATGAGCTGGCCTTTCATAACACCTCGTCATTTCTAGACCCTGCAGTTTTCAGCTCCTTGAACTCCTCCCGTCAAGTCTTGGCTGTCCATAAGTCCAATGAACTGAGAGCCGTAATTCCGTTCTCGAATAGTGATATTGGCATCAAGGCTGCGATGAGCTCTCCCATCTCGTATGCCCAAGGAGTGCAATACCTTCCAAAACACATGGAGATTCAAGAAAATAAGAAACTAGTTGAGAACACCCGTGTATGGGAGGCAGTCGTCTCTCTGCTAACAAGCCAAGGGGTCAAAAAAATCGATCTCGACTTAGGCTACAAAGATCTGGATGTGAGGCCAATAATCTGGAGTCTGGAAAGCGCTGGTTTTGATGCCTTAGCGACTCCACGTTATTCAGCAATATTGTCAGACCTGACGCAAAGGTCAAGCGTTGAAATACTTCAGGATTTTCGGTCCGTTCGCAGACAAGAGTTCAATAGGGCAAATCATGAACGAAGCCGAATTCAAGTCACCGACATTAACGACCCAGGTCTGACCATTAATCGCTTCGAACAAGTCTTGTCTAAATACGAACCAATTGGTCAAAACATACGCCTCGAACTTGAAGCTATTGATCGCGCAATTTCAGACTCGGTGATGAAAGTTAGGAGATTCGAAACGTGGACCGGTGGAGTGCATTTCACAGGGCAAATAATTGGACCAAACGATGCAAACCTTGTTCTGAATTTTACGTCTACCCGCTGCTCTGAAATCAACCTAAGCACTTACGCCACAGTCGTTGAAATTCTTTCAGCAAAGGCGAAAGGAATAAATACCTTCGACTTTAATGGTGCGAACTCTCCGCATCGTGGTGACGATAAACACAGCTACGGAGCGAAGCCAGCTTTGTTTTTAAATGTCAAGGCAACTCGAAAATGACCTCCTGGTTGAGGATTACGGACACTGCACCCCTAGGAAAGGGATCTGTGATTCCCTGTTCACTGTGAGGAATCACAGTTAGGGTTATGCATATTTCCTCGAAGAGAACGAATTGAAGGTGACAGCATGGATCGGTCTAGTCTATTTAAGACGCATTTACCTGTCGCCTAGTGATGGGATTGCTATCCAAGAGAAGACTGTGGAATTCCCCGTCTTATGCCTAAGAAAAGTGAGGTTGAGAGAGCGCTGCGGTGGAAGACATCTTGAGACCCAAGATGTTCCGCTAGGCACTCTAAGGGCGGTTGCGCAAGAGAAGAAGGTTCTCACTAACTGCGTTCCGGAAATATCAGATGGAAAGTTCTGCAGCCTTCTCGATATTCGCGATGAGATCACTCATCACAACCAGACTCAAGAAACGGGAGCACATGAATATGTCCTCTGGCTTAGACTAATATTTATGACTTCGATTATGAGCAGATTATTCGGTTTTTGGGACTCTTTGGCCGGAGTGCTTTGGCCAAGGTTCTTCCTTGAAGGATTTGTAAACGAAAAATCACCCTCGAGTCAAGGGCAGCTCGAGACTCTCACCGTCGCAGCCAAGAAAGCTCTCCTTGGCAACGCCTCTTATCTCTTTGAGCCAAATTTCCGAAGACGCGTGCTGACCTCACTTTGCTCTTGGGCCTCAGAGGATATCTCATACTCGGCAGCAAAGTCTGATTTGGAAGTCGCGTTTACCAAAAGGGGCAGACTGATTGCATTCCTAACGCCCGGACACGGAATTTCACAGACACTAATGGCTTTCGGTTTTTTTTCGACCTCAAGGCGCGCATTCAATGGACCAATCTCGAATGTAGAACTGGGTCTTCAGTCTAGAATTGCAGAATTGGGACTGTTTCTTAGAAACCCGAAAAAAATGGCGCTCGAATTATTTCGTGACATCAGAAAGAGCCGCAATGGAATTATCAGTCCCTTTTTACCCCTAACAAGAGAATACTTTGCTAAGCCGCAAGCATCGTCGGAGTTTGAAGTTTGGAAATCAAGCGCAACATGCTTGGTCATAGGGCCGAGTCAAATAAAGGCGTTTCCTGACTATCAACAATTTAATTCGGTACTTATTATGGTGACACTAAACAACAGCCTGACGTTGCTAAAAAAGCAAATCTTTGAAACGAATGCAGCAGTGGTTCTAAACGGCGAAGCGGCCTCCGAGGCAGTTAGAGGGGTGCAGACATCTGAGTGGATCTCAGTGCTCAAAACAGCTCGATATATTTACTGCCACAGATACTTCGTTCAGGAAATTGGACGACTCACTGAGGTACCGACTTATGCGCGAGAGAGCAATCTTATGAACCTTTGGGGGAACGTTGGCGCGCCAAATCTTCTTCCCATAACCGTCGGACTTCTGGCCAAGGAAGGATTAGTCGCTCATGTAATTGGGGCTAACTTATATGTATCAAGTCAAGTTTACGACCAGGGACCGAGCGTCAATCCTTCCGAAGATGATTCTCGGCAACATTTCCAAACATGCGTGGCTGTTTCGGGTCATAACCCTGTGATTGCCTTTGCCATAATGAAAAAGCTTATGATGTCTGGAAACGTCCAAGGGGACGATGACCTAAAAAATATCTTAGGTTTACAACTGATTGAGTATCTTGAGGCATTGGATCGTTCTTTAGGTTTTGGCCGAAGATAGTCTCCTAACCTCCGTGACAAAAGACGTTGCGAAAGAAATCGGAAGATTGCAGTCGTCTTCCAAGCTGAATCTTGTGCCCCACCCCAAGTTTTCCCTGTCTTCTGACGAGATGAGGGCTCTCCTACAAACGTCGAAGTTCCACATTGCCGTTTCAGCGTCGGATGGGTTTCCCGCGAGTCTTATGGAAGCTCTTATATGTGGAGCAATTCCGATCCAATTTGACACTGCCTGCCCTCCAAATTCTCTGGTTGAAATTTCACCCGAGAATTTTGTGTCTACTGAAAACTGGGGACAAATAGGCGAGGTGCTACTTGGCCTTGGGGCGGACCCGAAAAGTCTTCAGCTTCTTTCAGCGAACTTTACCGAGTGGCCTGGAAAACAGGTTATCGAACCCGAGGAATTTCAGTCAATCATCTCAAAGGCATACGGAATCGT
>Ga0307935_1000506_pt1 | contig 17238 bp, 5 predicted proteins | sample OrgLakmetageno92_FD_201827 | JGI IMG/M metagenome (GOLD analysis project Ga0307935, IMG submission 201827) | Saline water microbial communities from Organic Lake, Antarctica - #92 | ecosystem: Environmental > Aquatic > Non-marine Saline and Alkaline > Saline | place: Antarctica: Organic Lake...
TGAATGTAGACCAGTGACGAAGGCTTTTCATGAAAGACAGCCGTTTGTCGCAGTAGCGATGGATTAGCTCATCGGGCGGAACGTCCCGCGTCTGGGAAACCGTTTCGTTCCCCACGATGCCATCAACCTGTGCGCCGATGACCGTTTGCAGCCATCTCACCGCGCGCCCCGGACCGCTGTTCACGGCGGCGTCAAACACGCAATAGGCCACGCCCGGCGGCAGGTCATCAGCATGGACCGCGTGCCAGTATTGCGTGTGGTAGATCCGCTCGACCTCGGCATTCGTGATCTTTCTCACGTGCCGGGGCGGCTGTTTTTGCCTAAACCGGTAGGCGTCATATGTGCGCTGCGTCACGCCCTTCATGGTCGCGCCGCCTGGATCTCGCGGATGATCCGAAAAACCGCCCTCGTGGACTTTCAGAAGATCAAACGCGCGGGGAAACCGGTCAGTCATCAGTTACCTCCCTGATTATCGCGCAGATACCGTGTGAGTTCCGACAGGGTGTCGACCATGCGGGGACGGGCGGGCATTTTCATTTCGGCGTACTCCCGTTACTGATATAGTCGATCAGCGTGTCGATCTTGTCCTCGGTGCGCCGCTGTCCCTGTTCGATGCTGATCAGGCGCTGGTCCAAGCGCGCGGCCCCGGATCGCAGGGTGTTGACGGCACTCGTGTTTTGCGAAATGTCCTGGCGATCTTCGGCTTGCCGCGCCTGCAGCGTATCGACGCCGTTCTTGGCGTCCGTGACCTGCGCTCCGATCCAGATACCGCCACCGATGACCGTGACCAGGATCGTCCAAGCCAGCGACTTGTTAAGGGTTATGCCCCTTTCGGAATTTTCAATCATTGGGCGGTTCACCTCATGCCCTCATTACGTTGCAAAACATATCGGGCGCGAGCGACGTCGTCTTCCCATGCCTTCTTGATGTGGTTCTACTGCCAGAAAAAACGGTATTGATCAGAACCCCGAACCGGCGCCAGAACTCGCTGTCGCGCCCGTTGAGATAAGCGCGCGAAGAAAGGCCCTGCGCCGTCGAGCCACCAAAGAATATCGCGTTGGCACCACGCGTCAGAAGGCTGCCGATGTCACACAGCAGGCGCCGAATAAGATATCCGCAGCGGGTCATGCCAGACACCCCGCCTGAACATGGCGGCCGTAGAATCCGCAAAAGTTGGGAGGCACATGGCAAGGTGTCATTGCAAATCCTGATCTAAGGGGTCCAGGTTGCATCACACATCTTGCGCGGCGCTGCAGGCCATATACCACATATGGGCCCGCAATGAAAGACCGCCGATCAGTCGTAAAGCTGCGGCGCCATGTCCCGCTCTATGCCCGGTCGCAGCTTGTCGTTGATGTTCACGCCGCGCTGCACGCCCTCGCTCCACCGCTGGCGAGAGCCGATCGACCGGCGGATGCTGGATCCGGTGATCGGGAACGTCGGGTGCTTCTGATTGAACGCGCGGATCCGCTTGAGAAGCGCGGGCGTCATGCCGCCGCCCTCGGACACCGCCTTGGCAATGTCGCCGTGCAGGCTCGAGCGTTCGCGGATGATCTTCTTTTCCGCGTCGCGCATGCGGCTCATGTCGTCATACCGCTCGGCCAGCCGGGCCGGGGTGAACCCCATGGCCTGCACGATCGCCTCATAGGGCGACACGTCCTCCAGGATCGGATCCCCGTTGCGCGTCTCGACCCCGTCCATGGTGTAGCGCACGCCCTTGGAGATATCGCGCGCCATCTTGGGAACCATGGCCTCAGCCCCGCGCCACCAGTCTTGTTCAGCCATGTATTGCATGCCGCGGCCCATGCTGAACACGATGCTGGCCGCCGGCCCCGCGAGCTCGTGAACGTAATGCGTGACCGTGTCTTGCGCGTCCATGTCGTAAAACGGGCCGCGGAACCAAAGGTTCGGGATGCCAATGCGCTCGGACAGTGCGATCTCGCTGATCTGCCCCGGCACGCCCTTGAGCGCCATCCCCATCATGTAGTTCCAGGCGGCCGTGCCGGTGCTGTTGCCCTCCATCAGAAGCGCGTCATGCAGCCATTCGTCGATATCGTCGTCATCGCCGCCCGAGAACAGGCCCAGAAGCGTCGTGATGAGGCCGTAGCCCCAGACGCCGGTGATCCCCGCATGCGCCATCATCGAAAGGCTGATGCCGACCAGTTGCGCCTTGGCTTCGCGGCGTTCCTCGTCGGTCTTGCCCTCAAATGTCTGGTAGGTGTCGCGGAACAGGCGGTAGATGGCATTCACTTGGAATTGCCTGAAGATGAAGAACACGCGCGGCCAGTCGCCTTGCATGAACCGCGGCCGCGAACTGCCTTGGTAATCGAAATGCGTCTTCCACGTCACGGACCCGGCCTTGTCGACCGCGCCCTCGCGCGTGCCGCCCTCGGCCATAGCCATGCGGTACGCGGCGAGGAACGTCACCTCGCGGTTGGCAACCTCGGCCTTGTGGAAAAGGTACGAGAAGAAGCGCATGATCTTTTCGCGCGTCCCGCTGTATTCCACGCCCGTTTCCGCGACCGATGCAAGGTCGTGCCCTTGGGTCCGAGTGATGATCCCGCGCTTGTGCGCGCTCTCCAGCGCGTCCTTTTCATCTTGCGACAAGCGGCTCGATGCGGTGGCGTCGCCACGCCCGGATGCGAAATCGAGCCCCGCCCGGCCAAGCTGCCGCGCGATCTCGCCCACGCTGGCATTGCGGAACGCCGCGTTCATGATGGGTATGCCCATGATCGTTGTCTGCGTCAGGTTGACCATGGCCGCCGCCGGCGTCGCCCCGAGATACCAGACAAAGGCCAGTGACGTGATCGCCGTCGAGGCGCCCGACACTTGCGGGTTCATGGTCCACTGGTGCCGGCGGTTCATCTCGTCGACCACCAGCGTCGCGCGGTTGCTGTCGCTGCTCTGCGCGGCTTCGGTATATGCCTCGTCGATCGCGTCCTGCATCTGCAGCCCGTATTTCAACCGCGCCAGTTGGTGCGAGCCGTGGAACATATGGTGCGTGTAGGCGCGCAGCGCGTCCTTCTGGTAGCCTTGGCGGCCTTTCCGGTGGATCCGGTTGGTGCGGATCGACTGATCGGGCAAGGTTTCCAGCCACCTCTGCCAGACCGTGTCCATGACCGCGGGCTCGACGTCCCAGGTGGCCAGCAGGTTTTCCATGTCGGCCACGAAGGTCGGATCAACCATGGTCTTGAGATCGGTATCCGCCGCGCCGAGAACGCCCGTGTCGACGGTGTAGCCCTCGGCCTCCAGCTTCTTGGCCTCTTCGCGCTGCTTGCGCTGCTTCTCGAACCGCGAGAATGACACCACCTTGCCCTTGCTGTCGCGCGCCGCCACGAAGTAGCTGCCGAACCGGGCGAGCGGGAAATAGACGCCTTGCAGGCGGTTCGACTCGAACTGCTGCCGCATCTCTGCAATGCGCGCGTTCTGCGCCCAGCCCATGCGCGCCTTGGCCTGTTTCAGCTTTGCCTTCGCGTCTTCGGCCGCGTCGCGCTTTTCCTTGCCGGTCAGGCCCTCGTCGGCGATGCGCTGCATCTCCTTGTCATGGGCCCGCTGCGCCCGCTTGACCGCGACGCGCTGCGCGTTCCTGACATTCTCTACGATAGCCTTCTCGAACTCGTCGGCGATCTCGCTGTAATCGTCGCGCACCTTGCGGAACAGGGTCTGGAACTCGGGCGGCAGATCCTTGAACTCGGCGCGCAGCAGATCGTAATCCGCGGCGCGGACCCGGTTCTGCTTCTGCGAATAGTTGCCCGGGTCGAACGCCTTGGACGGGTCGATCCCGGCCAGCGTGGACCGGTGCATCAGGTCCATCATCCGGCCGTTGGCCTCGGTATCCTTGCCGGCCTTGCTCATCCAGTCCCGCGCAAGCTCGTCGGTCTTGGCGTGCCATTCCTGGCGCAGCGTGTCCATCAGGTCTTTCAGCTTGAGATAAACCCGCGCTGACGGCAGGTTGCGCCCCAATTCCTCGAAGAGCGGCCGCCCCGGCACCAGCGCCAGCACGTTGGCCTTGCCCGTGCGCCCGCCCATGGAGTCGGTCAGAAGGTCGTTCCAGAGATCCTTGCCCTTGGAGCGCCATGTCCGCGGGGCGCCCATCGGCACGCCCTTGGGGGACGCGGGGTCGCGCCGCATGCCCTGCACCGGCCCGCGCACGCCGCGCCCGCCGCCGGGGCCGCGCCCGCCGATTTCGCCCGACCGGATCCGCTCGAACACCTCGGCGGCCTCGTTGGCCCCGTTGCGGCGCAGCGCGTTCAGAAACGCCTCGACGATCCGGCGCAGCTTCTCGAACGCGCGCCCGGCTGAGTCCTGCGTGTCGCGCTGGTCCATCCATTCGCGGAACGCCTCAGCCACCATCTCTTCGGATTTCTGCGGCGTGTTCAGATCGGGATAGGTGCGGTTGATCCGGTCGCGCACCGATCGGTTGTTGCGCGCGGCGCGCACCATGGCCTGCCACTCGCCTTCGGTGAAGAGCCCGTAATCCCGGCCCCACAAGGCGCGGTTGCGCATGGCGTGGATGACCTCGTGCCGCATGACGCCGCGGGCGCCCACATCGGACCCCGTGCCGGCGCCGATCACGCCCTCATGAAAGAACCCGTCGAGGGTCGTGCCGTCATACCGGAACCCTTTGGCGACGCGCAGCCGCACTTGGCCGGAAATGCCGATGCGGTTCAACTCGTCCTGCAGATCGGACTTGAGGCTTTCGAACGCCTCGCGCGTGTAAGGCGCCGGGCTGGCGTCGCCCGCGTCGCGGCGGCGGCCCTGCGGCTTCGATGCGTCGATGATAGCCTGCGCTTCTTCCTTGTGCGCGGTCGCCTGAAACTCCGTGCCAAGGCTGGTTTCGTATTCGGACAGCACCTGCCGCAGCGTTTCGGTATCCAAGGATTTCTTGAACGGGCCGGAGCGTGCGGTGAAGTCGCCCAGCATGTCGCGCACGACGGGGTTGAAGATATAAGGCTTGTAGCCTCGTGTCCGCTCGATCGTCATCTGGAAGTCGTTGGGCTTCTGCGTCCGCTGCACCGTCATGACACCGTCCGCAGTTTTCAACAGGGCCGGGGCCCCATCGGTGCCGGCGATGGCGGCAAACCGGATGGCCTGATCGACATTCGCGAACGCGCGCGGCGCCTCTGCAAGCGCGTCCATCGCCGAGAAGTCCTTGGGCAAGAGAAGTCCCTGATCGAGCGTCCCGTCATCGCGGCGGAACATGACGATCTGCCCCTTGCCGCTGAACTTGGAGAAGCCGTTGATGACGTTGCCGGTGACGATCTGGCGCGTCTCGCGGGTCTGCGCCTGCCCTTTCTCGAAGGCGTTGCGCACGGTCTGCTCGCGCGCCGTGGTGATCGAATAGTCGTCCGACCCTTCACCGACCAGCCGGCCCATGGGAATCGTGACCTGTTTCCCGGGCGACGCCAGCGCGATCTTGACCGACATTTTCGACGGCGCGACGCTGTCGGACATGCGTGACAGGTCCACGCCCAAGGCCGTCGCATAGACGGTTTCCTGCGTTTCGCCGTTCTGCAGGAACGACACCATCAGCGGGCGGCCGGGGGCCATCTGCCTGACGATCTCCTTGATCTGCCTGACACGATCCTGCTTCGACTGCACTGCGGTCTCGTGCCGCGTCTGCATGTCGGCGATCTTGTCTTTCTGCTTTTCGGTCTTGGCCTCGGCCGCGCGCTTCTGCAGGTCGCGCCGGCGCTCGTTGTCGGCCTCGATCACTTCGGAATAGACCGCGTCGATGGCTTCGGTCTGTGCGTCGACATGCGAGTCGATGCTCCTGCCGTCGCGGGCCTCTTCGACCAGCTCATCCAGCTTTTCCAGCGTGTAAGGCTTGCCGATCACCTTGGCGTCGACCGTCTCGAGCACGGTATCGCGCCCGAACGCGCTATCGGGGGCCGTGCCCTGGTCGATCACTTCCGAGTCTTCGGTCTTGGCGTCGATCTCAAGAACCTTGGCTTCAAGGTCATTGGCGCCCATGCTGTCGAGTTCGTCGATATAGTTCTGGTACGCTTCCTGAATGTCGGCGTAAATTTCCTCGGTGCGTTTGGGGCCGAGAACGATCAGCTTGCCGGTCAATTTTGCCGCGATCCCCGCGGACTCGGTCGCCTTGGGCGGCGCCTTTACGCCGGTCGCGATGCTGACCTCGGGATTGTCGATCAGGTATTGGCGCACAACCTGGTCGCCGTACTTGTTCATGAAATCGGGCGCGTCATCCATCGTGACCGCTGATTTCTTGTTGGCCGTGGTCGAGGCGTTGAGGCTTGCGAGCTTCTTCATCAGAAGCGCGGCCGGGCGTTTCTCCACCGCGAGATCCGAAACCGCGATGACGTATTCGGGCAGCTTGGTCTGGCCGGTCCTGTTGATCCGGCCCAGCATCTGCATGAACACGTCGATGTTGTTGTCGGGCTGCAAAATGAGCATGGCCCGCGTCTTTCCGTCATTGTCCGGGGCGTCGGTCGCGTGCATCGAGAACCCGGTCGCGCCCGATCGGTTGATGATCAGCGCGTCGTTGGCCCCGCTGTTGTAGCCGTTCATGATCCGCTTGTTCTCGGCCTGACCGCCCTTGCGCGTCTCCAGCACGCCGTTGCGGATCTGCTTGCTGCGCCCGGTGATCTCCCCGACCTTGATGCCTGCGGCTTCCATCTTGTCGCGGATGGCGTCAATGGGCGAGCCCGGCAGGTCGCCAAGATCAATCTCGGAAATCAGCTTTTCCGTCGCGCGCACTTCTTCCAGCGCCATCGGGCCGCCATAGGTGCGGATATCGCTGTCGGTCAGGAAATAATGCTCCTTGGTGTCGTCATCATTCTTGATGGTGATGCGCCGCAGGCGGTTGAGGTAGCGCGTCAGGATCTCGTTGAACGGGATCTTGACCTTGTCGCCGGTTTGCAGGTCGCGATCGTTCACGTAATCGTTGATGATCGACGCGTTGGTATTGGACAGCGCAATGATCGGCTTCTTGCCCTGCTTGTGCAGTTCCACGGCCTTATCCGCCACCTCTGTCGCCTTCACGGACAGAAGCAACTGGCTGACGACGTTGTGCATGGTCGAAGCAAAATTCGTGGACGAGGCGCCTGCCTCGCCGACCGAATCATCGCGTCCAGCCGCGTCGCCCTGGTTGGACAACTCTTCTTCGATATAGGCGTCGCGCACGCCGGTCATGTAATCCTCGTCGAGCCGGAAGATCGCACGCACCGCCGCCGCGCCATTCTCCGCAGCGATCGGGTCGCTTTCGAGGATCTGCATGCTCATGCTGATGCCCTCGTAGGTGCGTTCGCGGCGCACGTACTGGCCGTCCTTCACCAGCGCGGCACTGATGATCTGCTGCATGGGCACGCCGCCTCGTTCGACCGCTTCCTCGAGCTTCTGCGCGTTCGGCAGCGCGTTGCGCAGGTTGGTCGAGGTGTAGAGCGACATGACGGCCGAGTTCTTGGCGAAGGTGGCTGACGAGAACATCTTGCCGTTGGGCGATTCCGCGAGCAATTTGCGGATGAACACGGAACGCGGTTCCGGGTCGCCCGCTTTTGGCTCCTGGTTGTTCGCGGTGCCGCCTGCCTCGTGGCTTTCGTCGAGGATGAACATGGCGTTCGGGGCGATCGCCTGCATCGCGCGCATGCGCGAAGTGATATCCTTCTTCTGCGTGTTCATCTGGTCATACGTCGTGAAGAGCACGCGCTTGCCTTCCGGCAGGGCGCCCGTATCGCGCATAGTGCGGATTGCGACGTCCTGCTCAGCGTTCGTGCCTGACGCCAGAACGTCGCCCGGACGCGCACTGATAGGCACCGCGTTGCTGGCCCGCAGGCCGTTGTTTGTGACCATCACCTCGGATTGGATATCCGTCATGCCGATATCGCGCAAATCGCGCAGCATGTCGCCGTAGAGCCCCGGCTTCACCGTGAAGAAAACCGGCGTCTTGCCCTGCTTGAGCGCATACCGGATCATGCCGGCCACAATGCGGCCCTTCCCCACGCCGGTCTGGTCGCCGATGATGAACCCCAGCCCGTCGCCCACGTTGTCGATCGCGAGCGCAATGGCGTCGACCTGCTCGGCCGAGAAATACCCGCGCTTGCTGTCGGTGCCCAGCATGTCGTCGACATCATATCCGAGTTCGCGCGCAACGAAGTCGTCGATATCGCCAACCCGGCCATCCAGATCGGAAAGCGCCGCGCCCACGGAATCGGCCACGTTCTTCGGGACCAGCGTGCCGACCGCGAATTTCGCGTTGGACCTCGGCGAATACTGGACTTGGAAGTCTGTCTCGGTTTCGGTGTTGTCGCGCTCGACCTTGGCGCGCGACGGCCTGTCTACGCTGTCGGGTAGATTGCCGTCAGAAGGTCGCTGAACCGTACCAGCCTGACCGCTTCGCGGGCCGCGCGCGTTTCCGTCACCTTGCTCTGCGGGACCGGGAACTGCCCCATCGGAAAGTTGGTCATCAGGGTTTCCGACCGTGTCGCCAGCATTTCCGGTATCTCCCGGCTGTTGCTGGGCGTCAGGTCGTCCCACTGCGCCATCTGTTCCTGTGCCATCGCCAGAGGGTCGCGCCCCTCCTGCTTGCTCTGCCTGACCAGACGTTCGTACCGGCGGCGTAGATGCTCCTGATACGCCTCCAGTGTCAGGGGCTTGTCCTGCCGTGGCAGAAGCACCGCCATCGTCTGCGGGTTGCCCCCCTCGGGGGTCCAGGCTATCTTTCGCTCCATCAATCCGATCCCTTAGCTGGCCCCATCCATCATACAGCATCGGGGCCTGTTTCATAGGCAGGAATTTGCCGCTCTTACCGCGACCCTTGATCACCACGACGTCGACCGGCCACCCGGCGCCTTGGCGCGAGTAGAGCCCACCGTCGAGGGTGAAGTGCTCGGTCACGTTGTAGGTCTCGTAGAGCTTCTTCCAGAACACGCGGTTTTTCGGGGTGCGGTACTTGGTCTTGCGAGCTTCCGCGTCGCCCTGATGGCCGCCTACGATCAGCACGGCGCTGCCGTCGTCACGCATGCCGGACAGGGCGCGCATGGATATCGCGTGGTCGATCTCGCTGGTCGTCGTCGACGTGCCTGTCAGATCCCATTCGGTGTTGCCGCGGCCGTCCGGGTTCTTCACCTTGCCGAAAGGCGGGTTGGCGATGACCACGTCGACCGCGTCGGGCACCTTGTCCTGCATCGCGTCGCCGCGGGCGATATCGCCTTCGGCATAGATGCGGTTGAGCAATTCGTACCGGCTGGCCTGCAACTCGTTGGCGTCCACGTTCCGCGGCGCGGCCTCCATGAGCAACATGCCCGTGCCCGCGCTCGGTTCATAGACCGTCGTGTCCTTGGTGATGCCAGCGAGCCGCGAAGCGAGATAGGCCATCGGCGCCGGGGTCGAATACGCTTGGTATTGGATCGACGAGGATGTGCGCTGCGTCAGGTTGGGCTGTCGGCCGTAGAGGTCCACAAGGTCGTCGTACTTCTGCGCGTCGGTCCTGTCGGTCGCGGCGATATCGCGGGCAGCCTGCACCACGCCGCTTTCCATTGCCTCTTCCACCATTTTCAGATCGGACTCGCCGAGATCGCGCCCGAGAACCTGACTGGCCTCCTTGCGCGCGCCGACGATGGTTTTGAACACGGCCCCGTCGCTCAGCCGGCCTTGGAAATAGTCGGCCAGCGTCACCACTTCCGACCGGGGATCTGCGGGCTGCGGCGCCTCGGCGGTATCGTCAGCCGCCTGTTCCGGTTTGGCGGGCGCGCTTTCCTCGGCAATCGCGGCGCGGATCTCGGCCATGACGGCGTCGGCCCCATCCATGTCGGACACGTCTTCGCCCGCCAGATCCTTCTCGTCGCGCACATAGTTGTAGGCCGCGCGCATGGGCCCTTGAGCCTCGCGCATGGACAGGCCCGTGGTTTCGGCAAAGTCGCGCAGCATCTGCCCGAACTTGCGCGTGCCGCCCTCGATGTAGAGCGCCACCAGCTCGCCGCCGAGGGTGATGTATTCCGGGTCGATCCCGCTGCTGGTCTGGCTGCGCGCCTTGTCGGCGAGGCGCTTCTTCAATTCGGCGGCGCGATCCTGCTTTTCCTGCGACAGCGTGCCAAGGATGCCCGATTTGGGCGGCGCCACTTGATCCGGTTCAGGTTTCTCATTCGATACACTTGGACTTTCTGGCTCAGGCTCTGCGTCCTGCTCGGCCTGCTGCTCCAGTGCCGTAACGATCTCGTCGAGAACATCAGAAGTTTCGGGGTACTGCCGGAACAACAACTGCGACGCTTCCTGTAGCTGTGGAATGACCGCGTCCGGCGAGGTGCCGCGCTTGAAGTCGGTCAAAGCTGGCAACAGGACTGCGGCAGCGCCCGTCTCCTGCATACCCTCCGATTCGCTGACAAGCCTCACGACGCTTTCTAAGCGGTCAATCGGCGGCTGTGGCGCGGTGGGCGCGGGTTTGGGCGTCGCTTGGGGCTGCGGACGCTTCTCTACCGCGCGCTGCGCAGAACTCAGCGCCTTCTGGATTGCATCGGCCCGGCTGGTCTCGCTGATCCCCTCGTATGTGCCCCACGAATAGGGCTTAGACGTCGTGACGATCGCCTTCACGGCCGGCCACGACACGCCTGCATCCTTGGCCTGCGGCTTCGTCATGCGATTGATCGCCGTAAGCTGGAACCCGGCGGGCATATCAGGGTCGTTGACGTTGCTTTCGTCCACGGTGGTCTTGGGCTTGGCCTGCGCCCCTGCATCCTGCTGCTTGGCAGGGCGCGAAACCGGGCCGGTCGTGTCGCCCTCCAGCCATTTTTTAAAGCCCTCCACGGTCATCTTGCGCATGCCGCCCAAGCGGGCCTCGGCCTTTCCGTCTTCAAACGCGTCCATGTAGGTTTCGGCGGCTGCGTTCACGCTGTCAAAGCCCAGCATGACCTTGTGTTCATCGAAGCGGCCGGTCTCGGCGTCCATCTGGTCAATCACCCAGACAGCATCGGAGCCCGGACTATCGCCCATGTAGAAATCGACGTGATCGCCGTCCGCGCCCTCGGTGCGCAGGATCCGCCCGTAATGCGCGGGCATGGTGACGGACCACTCGTTGCCGTTGGCGTCGGTGCCGCTGCGCTCGCCGCCTTTGCGGTTCTCGAACGAAAGGGTCAGCCCGGCCCATTGCGCCTTGCCGGTCTTGTAATTCTCGGCCTCGGCCTGCGCGGGCGTTGGATCCGGGTCGGTTTCGGCGGCGGCAGCCTCGATCGCCGCGGCGGTTTCGGGTTCGCGCGCTTTTTCAATGGCGCGTTCGACTTTCCCCTCATCAACATCATGCTCACCCACGAAGATTTGACGCCCCTTTGGGTCTCGAACGGTCGTGCGGTTCACTTCGCGCGTCACCACAAAACCGTCTTCGGTCATGCGCTCTTGAGTGGTAGTGGACTCGCTCCCTTCCATGCGGCGCGTATACCCGGGGCGCGTCGTCATTCCACGCGTGGGCGCTTGCGGCGCGGCCTCGTTATCCTCACCGGTTGCGGGTACGTCTTCGGGCTCGGCGGCGTCTTCCGCCGTGGGCTCGGCCATCGCGCTCTTGCGCACGCCGATAAACCCGCCTTTAACCTCGCGGATCTCGAAATCCTCGACCTTCTGCCCGCGATTCTTGATCGCCTGGCGCACGCCGGGCTTGCTCTTTGACGGCTGGTCGCCTTGGCGGCCAATGCCAATGACGGGCTGATCCTTGTACGTCTCGGTGACGCCGGTGCCGTCCGTGTCGATATTGCCGCGGGCGATGAGCGCGCCGTCATTTTCGATCGGCTCGCCCTTGGCGTTGAACCGGCGCAGCATCGGCTGGTCGCTGTCCAGATCGGCCTTTCGAACGCGGCTCTTATCGCCATAGACGTCGGTGACGGTGATAAGCTCGGGCTGGTCCGGGGTGGCCGGCGCGGGTTCGGGCTCGGGTGTCTCAACCGATGCCGGCGGCTCGGCGGCGATCGGCTCGGGTTCGGACGGGGCTTCGACGACCTCGGGCGCCTCAACCTGCCCCTGTTCGCCCATTTCTTGCGCGTCGGGGATGGCCGCCTGCTCGTCAACGGCACGCTGTTCTTCCATGCGCCGCTGGATCATCTCGAGCGCGCGGGCCTCGGCGCTTGCCCGGTCCATGCCGGCGCCTTCTTCCAGGATGGCGGCCCGTTCTTCAAAATCGTCGCGGTCGACGCCCTCGGGCAACTCGATTTCGGCCGCCGGCTGCGTCATCTCAGGCGGGGTCTCGTCGTCCATGGCAAGCGGATCGGCTTCTTCCTCGGCCGCCGGCGCTTCATCCTCACGCTGCGCCTCTGCGCGCGCCTCGTCGAACTCTTGCGGGGAAAGCGTGACCTCCTGCCCGGCGATCCGCACGGTGACGCCGCTCTGATCCTCGCGCAGAAACACGGCGTTGTAATCCCGGCCGTCCGCATCGCGCAATGCGACTTCGCCGCCCGGCTTCATGTCGGGGAACATGCCGGTCTCTTGGCCCTGCGCCATGGCTTCGGCGGCGCCCTCGGGCGCCTGCTGCGCGGCCCGGCTGATCGGCCCGGTCGGTTCGGGCATGGCCTCGGGCGCCATGATCTCGCCGTCGATCGGTGCGTCGGGCGCGGGTAGCTGCGCTTGCGGCGCAGGCTGGCTTTCTTCCTGCTGTTCCTCGCGCTGTGTGACAAGCCCGCCGGCGGCCCCCAGCGGCCCACCGCCAAGCGCGCCAAGGATGGCGGCCCCGAAAGATCCCTCCCACAAATCCACGTCCATGCCAGTCGCGTCGGAGGCGCCCTTGCGCGCGGCCACACCCTCGGCCGTCTCCTGCGCGGCTTCCTCGGTGGCGCTGAGCGCCGCGCCGCCGGCGACGCGCGTGCCAACAGACCGCCCGGCGAGGCTTTTGACGCCGCCGGTGACGATGCCGCCGGTGATTGCGCCACCCAGGGCACCGACCGGCGCGGCATAGGTCGCGGCCAGCCGCCCGGCCGCCTCGGCGGTTTTCTGCGTGGCGACTTCATGGCTTTCGCCGTCCGCGCGGAGATCGCGGTAATACTGGCTGTCAGCCTCGAGGCGTGAAATCTGTTCGCCGTCCGGCCCCTCGACCATCTCATTGGCCGCCGCCATGACAATCCCGCGCGCCTCTTCCGCTCCAGCCCCGCCCGATTGCAGGCCGCCGGCCACGGCACCGGCACCGGGACCGCCGATCACGGACGCCACCACGACCGGCGCGAGCGAGCCCAGCACGTCCATCGTCAGCATGGTGTAGCCGCGCACGCTCGGATCTTCGCCCAGCGTCCAGGTGGACGGCTTGAAGATATCGCCGTCCGGGGTGCTGGCCTTGATCGCGTCACGGCTTTCCTTGGTCACGCCTTCCTGCACAGTCTTGCCGTAATCGCGCATGCTGTCCGCGACCTTGCGCGTCGCGTCGCTGACCTGCTTCTTGCCTTCCTCGTTGATCAGGTTGAGCGGATCATAGAACCGGCTGCTGCGGAGAATGCCGAAGCCCTCGACCGCGGCCCCGGCGCCTTTCGCCACGCCGCCGGCGACCTGCTTGCGCGCATCGGCGGCATTGTCGCTTTGCAGAAGCCCAAGCGGATCATAGGCGCGGCTCGGGTCGAGCCATGACCGGCCGCCGTCATCGCCCGCGGGCTTGTCCTTGTCGCTGTCCACGCCCACGCGCTCGTATTCGGGCACGGCGCGCGCGGCGGTGATCAGGTCGTCGACCGGCGCATCTTCGCCCAGAACCGCCTTGAGCGCGGCCTTGGCGTCTTTGCCGCCGGAAATTTCTCGGCCGATCCGGCTGGCGGCTTCGGTTGCGAACGCGCCTTTCTGCGCGCCGTCCTTGAGCCCGGCGGCCTCGGTGAGCGCGATCACGAGATTGCGCGGCACCTGTGTTTCGGTGGCGATCTTGGCGTAATCGGGCGTGCCGTCCGCGTTCAGCGCGGGCGATGGCGTCTTAGGCGCCTTGTCCTGCGTGCCGAAAATGCTGCGGCCTTGCCGATCAGCTTTCTGGCGTTCCAGTTCATAATCTACGGGATTGAGCGCAAAGACGTTTTCGCGAGCCACGGCAGTCTCCTAGATGGAGTTTCAAGCGGCCACACATCATGCGCGGTATGTCTCGCGCACAGTAGCAAATACTGGGGCGACAGGAAAGCGCACAATAAGAAAAGACCCGGCGGATGGACTCGCCGGGCCTTCCCTCTTGGAACTCGATCACGGTACGCGGCGGACGAGACCTGAACAATGACCGATGCCGATCTTGTACGTTGATGCGCGCGCGTGGTCAATCGCGTTATTGGAGGCGCGGTGGCTCCTGCTGCGGCGCCCCGCCGCCCTGGCCGGTCGACGCCCCCGCCGACATGCCGAGACGACGGTAGACGTTCTGCCGCGCGATCTCTTCAATCTGGTCCTCGGTCATCTTGTCGGTGTTGAACTCCTGCGACGTGCGGATGCTGTCGGCCTCGCGCCGGATCTCCTGCGCCATCTCCATGCGGTCGATCGGTTCCACCGCGCTGCGCTGGTTCTTCATGCGCATTTCGCGTGCCTGCTGGCTCAAGCCCCAGAGGTATTCGAACGTCTGTTCGGGCGCGAGCGTGTAGACCGCCATCTCGACGATGTCCTGCTGGTTGTCGTACTCCTGAACAGAGACCTCGCCGGTCTCGTCGTTGCGCACAGCCAGCGTCGCGCCGGTGATGTTGCCCTGCCGGTCATGCTTGAACCTGGTCTGTTCCGGGTCGATCGACATGCCGTCGTCGATGGCGTTGTACGTGGCGGACAGGTGTTCGATGAATCGGTCCTCATCGCCGTTGGTGATGGCCCAGATCGCTTTCGACCAGCTTGCCATCTGGCCCTTGACCTTCTGGCTGTCGGCCCATTCCTGGAACGCGGTGGCTTTCTCCACGTCGCCTTGCTTGAGGAAATGGTCGATGATCTTGGGAACCGCCGTCTCGGCATAGTGCTGCATGAAGGTCTGCGAAGCGCGCTCTTCGTCGGCGGGGTTCACGTCTCCGTTGCCCATGACGCCGCGCGACGCCTGCTGCGTGTCCTGCATGGCTGCGCTGGCCGACGTGACGGACGGGGCCCCGCCTTGGCCGGGCGGGTTCTGGGTCGCCTGCTGGTCAAGCTCTGCCGTGGACGCCTCGCGCACATCGAGGTTGCCCGCCTTCGGGGCGGCTCCGGGCGCACCGGGGCGCGCGGGCGCGGCGGGGCGCTGCTGATCCGGCGCGGGCTGCTCGGGGGTGCCGGGCCGGGCCGGGCCGGGCGTGCCGCCGGTGGGGCCGGGACCGATCGGACCATCACGTCGGGCCGTCATGCCGCTTGGTGCTTGCGGCGCGGGCGGCTGCTGCGCGGCCATTTGCGGGCGTTGGCCGCCGGGCGTCGTCGGCCGCGTCTGCGGCGGCGTTGGCGTTTGCTGGCCATCCATCTGCGCGAAAAGCTGCTGATCCTCGGGGCGCATGCCCGCCCAAAGCTGCTCGATACCGATGCCGACCTGCTGCGCGGCCTGTTGCGCGCGCGGGTTCTCGGCAAAGCTGCGCGGCATGGGCGCGTCGGGGCCGGTCGGGGCCGTGCCGGCGGATCCGCGCACCGATCGTCCGGGCTGCGGCATGGCGGCGGGACCGGGCGGCACGGCAGGCGCGGCGCCCTGTTCCGGCCCCGGCGCTTGCGGCGGCTGGCCGTTGGACGCGGCCATGGGCTGCTGCGGCCCCTCGCTGCTGACACTCGGCTGTTGGGCAATGCTGCGCGGGCGCATCTGCGGGCGCTGCGGGGCGGCCTCGGGCGGTTGTTCCGCGGCGGGCTGGCTCATGATGCTGCGCGACGAGGTGCGCGGCTGCGATTCCGTTTCCGGCTGTCCATCGGCGCCGTAGCTCTCGCGCGCGTCCGTGTAGATGCCGGCGATCGCCTCGCGGTCATCCTCGGCGCGCTGCCATTGGTCCATCTGCCGCTCGCGCTGCGTGCGGGTATAGTCGCGGTTCTCGCGGGTCCAGTCTTGGTTTTCACGCTGAACGTCGCGGCTTTCCTGCTCCCACTCCCACCGCTTGTCGTTGCGCTTGCGCTGCGTCTTGCGATCCTTGACCTTCTCGCCGTACTCGTAGCCTTGGAAAGCGCCTTCGATGAATGAACCCAGACCGGCCATGCTGCCCCCTTACCTGTAGAATTGGCTGACGATGCTTTCGCCCTGCCCCATGATGCTGCGCTCGTTGGCCGGGGCCGCGCCGCCGGTGGATGGGCCGGTGTAGGTGTCGCGCCCCGCATCCGCGCGCCCGAACACATGGTTGCCGATGCGGTGCCAGTTGCCACCGCCGCCCTGCCCCCATTCGGGGTTGGCGGCCGCCGGGTTGTAGTAATGCGTCGCGCCGCCGGTCGGATCCTTGTAATCGCCAGACAAGATCGCGTCCGCGGCCTTGTAGGCGTCCTGCGACGGGTTGCGCTTCGACATATCAAGCCCGCCCTCGCCGCCGGCGTATCCGGTCACGCTGTTCCAGGCGCTGAACTGGCCGGGCTTCATGATGACCTCGCGCACGTCGCCGCCATACCCGCCTTCCTTGGCGCGGTTGGCGATGACCGATCCTGCGGCGAGCATGCCATCATAGCCTTCGCCCGCGGCCTCTGCGTCGAGCGTCATAGCCAGAAGGTCGCGCTGGTTCTCGGGGGCGGCGCCGCCCCCGGCGATCGACCGCCCGCGCAAGCGCGTGCCGCCGCCTTCCGGCACGAACGGCGGCGTCCCGGCATAGCCTTCTTCTCCGGGCCGCGCATGATCGCCGCTCTTTTTCGCCATATCCTCGAGAATACCGCGCTCCTTGCGCCGCTCCTTGATGCCCTCGCCGCCCTGGTAGCCGCCGACAAGGCCACTGAGAAAAGCGCCTGTGCTCATTGTGCCGCTCCTGCAATGCTGCGTGGTGCCGGGCCGGTCTGCATGCCCTCGGTCATCTCACGGTCCATGACGCTGCGCTTCTTCGGGCCCTTGCCGCCTTCCAGCTTGTCGACCTTGCGGGACAGTTCCTGAACCGCGCCCAGGGTGACGCCCATCATGTCCTGCATCGGAATCGACTTGCCGTCGCCCTTGCCCGTGGCCGCTTGGAAATCCTCGGCATAGGGGCCGATATGCTTCCCCTCGTCGGCGATGCCCTTCTTGTAGGACCATTCCTCGACCGGCATGCTATTGGCGACATCGAGCACGCCGCGCGCCGGGCGCTTGTCCTCCTTGTAATCCTTGGACGACATCATCGAAATACCGAGCCCGGCCAGCGACCCGAGGCCGCTCATCATGGAACTGCTCTGCTGCTGGTCCGCTTTCCACGTTTGAAGCTGCTGATT
>Ga0307935_1000508_pt1 | contig 17216 bp, 16 predicted proteins | sample OrgLakmetageno92_FD_201827 | JGI IMG/M metagenome (GOLD analysis project Ga0307935, IMG submission 201827) | Saline water microbial communities from Organic Lake, Antarctica - #92 | ecosystem: Environmental > Aquatic > Non-marine Saline and Alkaline > Saline | place: Antarctica: Organic Lake...
AAGGGTCTAGACCACCATGGGCAAGTAAGTAAAAATAAAAAGCCCCGGCAAAACACCGGGGCAATTTATTGGGGGTGAGAGTTGACTACTCTTTTCCGCGATTCTTGGCCCGCCATTTGACCTGTTGCCGAATCTTGGTGATACCGTGACGTAGTACAGATGCGTGGGTGAACCCGATGGATTCAAGACGGCCGATGACTTCTTCGATGTCTACAGAATTGGCGCTCTGTATCTCTTCCAGCCGTTCCGACAGTGTGTTTCGAAGGGACTCGTCGTTGGTACTATCCAACAGCGATATAATACGCTTCTCTTCTGCGGTTTCCCCTTCGGTGAGGGCTGTCTGAAGCTCATCCAATTCTTTCAGACTTTTAATCTCCTCTACATTCAAAAACTCTTCATTCATAACGTTACTCCTTCAAGTAATTTGTAAGTATATTCTACCATGTTACACATGATTTGTCAAACTATTTATTGAAAAGTTCTGAACGAAAGTATTTACTCTTTGCCCAGACCTCCAGTGCTTTGCCGCCAATATAAGTGACACCATTCAAGACTATTAAAGCCATGAATGAAATTAAGACTGCTGAGGTGAGTATAGAAGCTTCAATGAGTAATGCCATTACCATGAACCCCGTCAGTATTAAATCGTTGATAATAAAGGCTACTAACTTACGGGACATGTACTTGCTACACTTCCCTACGGCATTTCCGACTTTGTTTTCCATGTGTGTTTGTCCTCCTTTTGACTCTCTGATGAACTCTTCCATCCTTCTACTCCTAGCCAGTACTCTACTGATCTACGCATAAACTCTGCAACTGTCTGTTCGCTACCGAGTCTCTTCAGTAACAATTCATAGACAGGTCCATCCATTAAAAACTCTACTCGCTTAGGGCAAGAAATCTTCCTTGGCCGGGATTTCATCTGGGTCACCCCCCTCCTGATTATTTTCATTTGTGACCTGTGTCACCTCGGCCTCCTGACTGTATGCTTCGAGCTCAATTCTCTTTTGCTCTAAAGCATCCTCACGAGTGTCAAGTGCTAACTTACAGTTTAAGCAGATGACCTCTGGACTATCATTGAACTCAATTACTACTGTGTATGCTCCATCTTGCCAGTTGCCACATAGCCAGCACTTAACTTTCTTTCCTACTTTCTTTGTACTCATGACAACCTCTTGTAAACTGTACTTGGCCTACCGCCCTTATTCGCGATACCGTGAACGACTTCCATCCGACCACTTTCCTCAAGAATCTGTTCAATCTCTTGAAGGTCTTTAGTTCCATTGATCTTTGACCCCAGCTTACGCATGATCTCTCTTCTGGATACTTCTCCTTTCTGCTCAAGTATATCTAATACCTTTTGACCTAGTCTGCCTAAGTGTGTCATATCAACGTTTTTGAACGCGTTGAACATTCTTGATTGTGTCCATGATACAATCTTCTCTGCTTGTATCATATCCCCTTCCTGTATGAGCTTCTTCTCAGGGTTACTTGATGATGTGAGTAAGAGTGCAACCTTCAACACTGTATCAGGTTTTCTCTCAAGGAACCCGCTCAATGACTCATCTTCCATCGGTGTGTTCTCAAGCTTATGGTACCAGTTCACATACCATTTTCGAGCGGCCTGACTCAACTCGATTCTACCCCGAAAGAGCTTTCTTATTTGCATTAGCTGCTTCTGTAAGTCCTCAAACATCCCTCTAGGTGGGTCCATTGGGAGTGCTATTGATCTATCCTTGTAATGCTTCACAACAAAGATAATGCGACTCATAAACCCACCCTCAAAGGCAGCTTCAGGTAAACTGGTAGCAAGCCAATCAGGTGTAGAAGCGCCGACGAAGGTTACAGCTACGTTGTTTAGCTCAATAGGTTTCTTGTTACGTGTGAGGTACTTGAACTTCTTAGGGCAGTCATATAAATCTGTCAGAAGATTTACCATGCCAGATGTATACGTCTGCTTGTTCAAGAATACAGATAACTCACCAGCTTTTATGAAACCTGTACTATCTACATTCAAGTCTATCACACCTTGGTTCTGATCTTCAACCCTTGTGAGGTTTTTAGTACCTGTCATTAAGGCTTCAAGCATAGACTCTGGTGTGGTCTTGTCTGCGATTATATTCATGAAGTCAAAGTCCTGTACTAATTCAGTACCAAGGTTCAATGCTCTACTCTTACGGCATCTACCAGAAGGTGCTACGAGAATCATAAACATATTCGGGAATACATTGTAGACTCCTTTGGACACCCATGCTCTACGTTGTAGTATACTAGAGAGTACAGAGAGAGCAACCCAGAAGTGATATGAGCTGGGACTCTCTTGATAATCTGTATATTTCATATAAGAGCCAATGAAACCAGCTGTTGGTATAATAGCTCGGAACTCTTTCTCTTCTTGAGCTGACTTTGCAAGTAGCTTCTCTAAAGGTGTATCTTCTTTGCTCATTCTTCACTCCATCTCTCCATGTCTTTGTCGGACAGGCTAGTGCCTACCTCCACTTCAACCTTGAGATTAAACTCATATCCCATAGGTGAGTAAACGGACTCTTCCATGATCTCTTTAAGCATTCGTGCACAATGCTTTACTCGTGCATCGGGCACCTCAAGATAGAAAGCATCATGTAGCTGGAGTATTATCTTTTCCTCTGGCCACTTTAATGCTTTGTCTACTTCGCTCATTTTTATATTCATTATGTCACCGGCGGTGGACTGAATTGGAAAGTTGTAGGCCTGGCGTAGTTGTTCCTTATCTTGCTTTTCAATAAACCACCGTCGTCTGCCGAACGCATTTGTCACATAGTTGTTCTCCCTCATTTGGCGTTCGATAGTGTGACGGTACTGAAATAGCCAGGGGTGTGTTTGCTTTAAGTTGTTCATCATCTGTGGTACTGAGATTTTTTCAATGAGCTCTCTCGGTGCAACCTTCTCAACTTCTCCGCCCTCACTACCATATATGAAACCGTAGATAAAGTTCTTTACGAAAGTTCTATACTTCTCTTGATACTCGCCAAGAAGAGCGTCGCCGTTTACTTTGTGGACATCCTCGCCATTCCTGAACGCTTCTTGCCATATCTCGTCATGTGAGATTTCAGCAAATATCATAAGCTCCAACTGTGAGTAGTCTGCTGTGATGATCTTGCGACCTGGAGGTGCTACATACATACCACGTATGAAACCTTCAGAGTCTGCTCTCTTCGGGAGGTTCTGCATATTCGGTTCGCTTGAGGAGAATCTACCAGTGACTACACGGTGCATCTTGAAAGAGCTGTGAACCCTATTATCAGGTTGAATCAATAGGTTCTTTATAAATGTTTTGTAACGAGTGGAAATTGTTCTGTACGTCAGTATGTCATGCACTGTTTTATTATCAGGATAGCGGTTTGCAAGTCTGTTGATTACGTCCCTACTAGTACTCTTGGCCCCTCCCTTTGTATTTACTTGTGACCTAAGCTTCAGTCGCTTGAACAGTAAGTTGCTTACGTGCCTAGTAGATTCAAGGTTTATATCGAAACCTGCCACCTTAGAGACTCTTTCAGTGACCTCTTTCATTTCTGCTTCGAGCAACTCTCTTACGTGTGCATACTTCTCCTTGTCAATGTAGATTCCATTGAGCATCATCTTCACAACAGGTAGCATCTCATCCATGAGGACATTAAATATAAAAGTCAATCCGTTGTCATTAATATCCTTCAGTATGTCGTCGTAGATCATGTGTAATACTACACAGTCTCTTGCGTTGTACTCACGGTACTCCTTGTCTCCTTCCCCTACCGTGAGCTTCCACGCTGGAAAGTCTGTATAAATTGAGGTGACATACGCAAGTGAGTGTTGAGACAGATGGTATATGAGAGTCTGCCCTAGCATAGGGTCAAAGAAAGGTGGTGTCACAGTAAAACCGTGGTTCATTAAAACGAGTACGTCAAACAAACCGTTGAAGAACAGTTTTTCTATTTGAGGATTCTCAAGTAAGGTGCCCACTGCCTTTATTGCCCTGACTGCTTCTCCCTTAGTCGGCCAGTAATATTGATCTGACTGATTTATAAAAGGTACAACTATAGCGCGTGTCTCTGATATTGCAATACCTATGAGTTTTATAGGAGTGAGCAATGGTGAGTCTGCTATGTAGGTCTCTAAGTCTACTGCTATCTTCACCTTTTGACCTGAGTTAACGAGATTGGTTACGAAGTATACGAACTCCTCTAAATCTTCTATCGAAGGTGAAATCTCAAAATCCTCACGGTATCGAGTTTGACCTATCTGTTTAGTGTGTTTTGCTATTTTCTCCCAGTCTTTTTGAGCCGTGTATAACTCATGCCATTGTCTAAATAGCGCGGCTGGATGATAGGTTGGTATGATCTTACCAAGTTGTGATTCGAATACTGTACCTCTAGCTTTACCTATCTTGTGTGAATACCCGAGTGCATGTAACGCTACGTTACCCATAGGCACAATGACCTTTGGCTTTACAGTTTTGATCTCTTTTATAAGCATAGGTATATTTGCTTTTATCTGATCGTGTGCTGTCAGAGTGCTGATGTTATTCCCGGGGGGTTGGTACTTTATGACATTAGTAATATAGCAGTCTGACCTTTCAATACCAACACCATTCATAAGTATATCGAGCCATTTACCTGCGGCTCCTACGAACGGAAGTCCCTGCTTATTCTCATTCTTACCAGGTGCTTCTCCAATGACCATTACATCCACCTGACTCATACCAACGCTAGGTACGAATGTACTTTTCCAATACTCTGGGCAAGGAGGATAGTTCTCCTGCCCAAAGTGAACTTTCTCTCTCCCTTTCACTGTTATCATTGGTAATACCTCATGAGTACATAGGTGCTAATCCAATACGTTCCATCATCCTCACTGACGTACCATCCCATTGCTTCTGCATTAAAGTCAGTAAGGACAGAGAAATGTCGAGAGCTCGTATCGTATACATGAGGTATAACGATCTCAGCCTTTAGTAGAGAGTTGACGGGCATCCTGGCGATCAGTTCGAATACTCGTATCGCAATATAGGATTTATTCACATTAAACGATTGCATCGCTTTCATCTTCAGCCCTCGTTTATCTTCTTCAGGTGTGAGGTTGTGCTCCATAGCTCCATGCTCTATCATCGCTTCCACTTGTAACTTTGCTAGTTCTGCTAGGTCTATGTTGTGAGTAACATCTGGAGAACCAACACTTCGGCGTATTTCATTTACTTCGTTCACTATTTTCGCATAATCAATCCTAGCCCCCTCACTGTACAGTGTAACTGTAGTGAGTATAAGCATACAGATGATAAGTGTTTTACGTACCATAAAAATCTCCTAGATTGCAATAATCAAGACTATTATAAATGTGGCAATGATACCATAGCTACCAGTACCCATAAGCCACTTTTCCATGCTTGAGTTTTCTTGTCTTAGATCACGGACATCCTCTGCACAGTCAGCAAAGTCTGTCTCCAATTCAACTATATACTTTTCATACTCATAGTTTAAGTCACGTATGATAAAGTAGTGTTCATAATACCATAAAGCATTGCGCATATATGGTATCGGTACAGGTACAGTTTCAGTCCCCGTTTCCTCCAGTTCCTTTAGAGCTTCCTTTAGACCCTCTGGATTTATCTCCGGTGGAGTCTCTATCTCCTGCGCTACTATCGGTGTAAGGGCCATGAGAAAAAGCATCAAAGAAACGCTTAACAATACTAGCTTTGCTTTCATCAGCGATCTCCTTAGATACCTTTGCACTTTTATCCTCAGCATCATCTTTTGCTTTGTCTGCTCGTGTATGCTTCAGAGGTGGTACATAGTTATCTTTCTTGTATTTTTTTGTTACTGCCAACAGTGCAATTATAGCACCCATTATAGCAGTGATTATAGCCGTAATAAGTCCGTTCATGTGAACCTCCTAGAATAGGGTTGGTTGCATTGCTTGTGGAGCTAACCTCTCGTTTGCTTCCTCTACTGATAAAGGATTTATGTCAGTGCCATAAAATGTTCTGTTACCACCCAATTCGAGAGTAGCTACACCAGTTGTACCTGAACCAGCAAAAGGGTCGAACACAACACCATTTTGAGGACAACACGACATTATAGGTCGTAGGCATAACTCTACAGGGTAAGGTGCTGCGTGCATCACACGAACCTTGTTAGTAGGCATTGCCCATACATCACCAGCATTCACTCCACGCTCAAGCATTATATCTGCTTTGTGTGACATATCACCCACAAGACCACGCATTCTAGATACATCTTGTGATTTTCCTTTGTTGAACTTGTGCTCAAGTCTTTGTACTGATGACACCTTTACAGGCATCTTAGTCCCTTCAGGGTCAAAGTGATAGATGTCCGGGTCCTTAGCAAAGAAATAAAAAGGCTCCCATTTCTGGCTGAACCTCCTGTCTACTGACTCTGCCATAGCATCTATCTTGTACCATACAACGATGTTTATGAGGTGCCAATCAGCATTGAGCATGGCATTCATAAACTTCCAGGGAACCATCATTGGTACACCCTCACGGTAAGTGTCTGCTATGTTTACCCACAATGTACCTGTAGGTTTCATTTTGTCAGAGATAGCAGAGAAAACCTGTATTAGGTTATCAAGGTAGCTTTCCAATGAGCTCTCGGTTCCGATCTCTCGCTCATCACCCTCTGTGTAGTTCCTAAGATTGAAGTAGGGAGGTGATGTGACCGCGACGTCAATGAAATGGGGAGGGAGGCCCCGAAGGACCTCCCTTGCATCCCCATGAATAACTTTATTTGGCTCATACGACAGGGTCATAGTTCCTGTACTCTTTGCCGTTGTTCATCTGAATGGTGACATTAACAGGGAGTTTTACACCCATGAGAATATCGGTGTTGAAGTTACCCTGAGCAACAGGAGATTCCTTATCGTCCCGTGCAATAATACCAGTAGATACCAGAAGTCTTTTGATTCTGAACTCTGCGCCTTCTACTAGATAGTAACGGTCAGGAACCACTCGTCCAGTGGGGTCTTTTGAACCAGTACCTGGGTCGGGTTTCTGCTGTTCCGGTCCCTCGATAACTTTGTACCTTACTTCTAAGTACTGTTTACCGTTGGGGTTTGTCTTGATCTCGGGCTTCTGAGAAATACTCATCATGTATTCGCCGGGGTCAAGTTGCGGAGGAGCGAGCTCCACCTGGTCGAAGTTTGGTAGATTGATAGTAGGCATATAGGCCTCCTATGAATAGATTTTATTGAGCAACACTTGCGGGTCGCTCGACTCGACAACGTCGAGTACACCAAGTCTGTCCTTGGCTTTGAACTCTTCAAAGTCCATCGTGTATAAGCTCCACATTCTAATCTTCTCACCATTCTTGTACTGAACCTCTTGGTTTGCGTACAGGAAAAGATCAAACATACCACCGATGTGATATGCGAACTTACCGATGGTTGCAGGTGTTCCGAATATACCGCCTCGCAGTTCATTCTTCTCAATCTGCTCGTGTGCGAGTACGACAACATGGAAGTTTGATTGCAAGTTCAACAACTGCCTTATTACGTACCTTATCTTGTCAACTGTGACGCCCCAAACATTTAAGTCTGTTTTGACTTTATTTGACTCTTGCAGAGCCGATTGTTTGGCAAGCTCACCCAATTCAGTTACGTGGTCAAAGACTATTGTCTGACAATCTTTTGCACGTTTACCCATTGAAATGTCACCAATAACAGTGACTACATCATCATACCTGTCAACCTCTACTGCCTGAATAGGAACCTTTTTCTTTTTGAGTCCTATTAAACCATTGTCAACAGAGATGAAGAATGGGTTTGGCATGTGTCCACCAAACCACGTTTTACCAGAGCCAGGAGGGCCATAGAGCAACCATGACACCTTGTCTTTCCCTGTGATACCTTGAGAAGTATCAACTTCCTTAATCAATTTGTGCCTCCTTAAATTATTCTGTACTTACCAGTTCGTCTGGTTCAAGTATTTTGTAGTTTACTCCAATCAAACCGTCAAAGTTTACGCCCTGGCAGAGAGGGAGATATTCACAAGGTCTGTTATAGTCAAAGCACCTGTCAGTATTCTTCGGCCAAGGTCTGTCTGGGTCTGCTATCCGAGTAGCTATGTCAGATAGATCGTCTTGTATACCTACTTTGAACTCTTCCACGTCTTGTGGCATTTTAGCGATAGGGAGCTGATGAAACTTAACGTCCCCTTTATAAGCTCTACAGATATTGAATATGACAGCATTGATTGGTTTGTCTGGGTACTTCTGCTCCCACATCATTTTGTAGGAAGTGGCTTGGTCAGAGTTCTGCATTGTCTTTATGACATTACTCATTGACCATCCAGTGAACTTGTGATCTATGATATAATTAAGTCCAACGCCTGATTTAACAGCTAAGTCCAACCTACCTGTGAACACATCACCTGATGAGAGTGTAATTTCTAGGTCCTCCTCAATTCCAAGGACGAGCCAGTTTTCGTTTGCGTATTGAAGTCCATACTGACGTAGTATATCTTGACCTCGTTGCACGTCACGAAGGAACATATCTTCAGTTACATATTGATCTCTTACTTTATTTATTTCATTCTCAAAGGTTTCCAGTGCTCCACGGACTCTATCGTGTACTGGTCTACCTTTACCCAACATACCATACCATGTCTCCATTGCAAGGTGCATACAACCACCAAACAATAAAGCTGGTGACTTTTCCAGTGGAACCAGCCTATTTACATACTTATTGTAGAAGTACCTTTTACACTTTCGGTAATCTTGTACAAAGTGATAACCACTATCCGAACCTCGTCTACCCATTTATGTCCCCCAATTTAGATTTATTACTATTGCTTTCTCAACTATATCGTAGTATGACTCATACAATTGTAGGCCTCTTGTTTTCATAGCATCGTCTAAAGCATTCTGTAGTTGATTCATCGCATTCTGTATGTAGTCACGTTCCTTCTCGATGACAGCACTCTCAACTATAATCACCTTCGAAGGTTTCAGATCATAAATCTCTTTTAGATTGTGAGTGCCTTGTATCATCATTGAAAAAGGTATATCGTCCATAGTATTAAAAAGACCCCTCAGATGGAGATTCGCCGGAGGCCACTTCAACGTCACTCTCATCTTCGGGGTCATATTCAAACATATTAAATTCTAATTCTTCTTGTCCGTACTTAGATTTTCTCTTTCCGTTTAGTTCCCTGTGTAGATTTTGTATCCTGTTTAGTATTTTTATTGCTACGTCCCCAGTCATGTCTTGCCACCTCCTGTGGTCTACTACTTTGTAGTCCAGTAAGTCGTATGAATTGGGGGATGTACCTTCCATAGTATTTGTAATCCATAAGTTACTCCAGATAATAAAACCCGAACTGGCAAGCACCCTCCCACCCCCAAAACGTTTAGGTGCTATACCAGTCGGGTGTCACTCCACTGTTGGAAGTGACTGTCTCTTACGTATTATATAGTATCATATCTCAATAGCGGTGTCAAGCTTTTTTCATAAGATTCTTCAGTAGCATCTCCATCTTTGCTTTATCTCCAATAACTCTATCCCCTATATCACTGCGATACTGTTTATTAGGCACCTCTATTCTATCAGCTACATTATAAATGAGGGATTTCATCTTCGGTATGGATTTTCCCGATGTTGCAATAGCGAGAATATAACCATCAGTACCGGCACAAGAAAGTCCTGTATCGGGACTAACAAATACATCGGACAAATATACCATGCCCTGTTCTTCTTTGGAGAAATCTTCAGGGAATACTATAGGTACTTTAGGCACATCACCTTCTGATGGATAAGGTGGGATGCTGACCCGAATAGACATGGCAAGTTCATTTGACAGTGGCATTTTGTCAATGGTTCTAATATTTTCAAGAAACTTACCAAATGGTATTGTAAATAATCTGGTCATAGCCTGTATAGCATCATACCCAAAACGGGAAGTCCATTCTAATCCGTGTATACCATCTTCATTCCATATACCGTTAATGTCTAGAGGACCTATATAGTCTGCTTTACGGAGTGTATCTTCGAGAGGTCTGAATATATACTCATAGAGAAACTCAGAGTACTCTCGCTCCCATGCCCACACAATGTTACCCGCACACCCTGTATTAGGTCCTAAGTCACTATCCATGAACTTCTTTTCTTCCATAGTAGAGTTTATAGGTTGAAGGAACTTAGTTCCGTTGAACCACGCTTCAGTGGACATTTCAATTCCCTCTACAAACTCTTGCAGTTGGAACATAGTATCTTTTGGAACCTTCTCTTCTATGTAGGGTAAACTGCGAATTAAACCTTCCCATGAAGATGGTACAATGGTAAGGTCTGTCTCTAAGTTTCCATCTGGTTTGAACACAAACCTCTCACCTGTGTGCTCTAATAAGAACTTTTTCACTTCATCAAAACTATCAAACTTATGAGTAGGTGGTACCGGGATACCGTGTTTCTCCATGAACTCATTACCGTGGTTACGATCAAGCTCAATCTTATCGTTTAATTTACCACCCCCAATAACATGGTAATTCTTATCCTTAAGTACTTCAGCGGTATCACCAGCACCAACCATATCGAATATAACTGTATCATCTTTTTGTATATCTAACTCTATAGGACTATCTACAGATGGGAGTATACCTTTATATATATCACCCCCTTGAGTTGTATGGAAAACTACTTCGTTGCCCTCATCTTCTATCCTACTGAGCAGTGGTAGAAAGTCGCCATTTTTAGAAATAAGCTTAAATCCCATGTGTTACTCCTGGAAGGGTGATTCTTGTTGAAACTCGACGTACTTTTGCCCACCCTTGTTCATAGCATCTCTCACTGCTTGAATAGGCGTTGTTCTATGTGGGTATAAATCATAGTTTACTGGTGCTGACATAACGTGTAGCAGTGCTTCATACATATCACCATCTTGTAGAGCTTGTGCTGATTTCCAGATTCCCTCACCTTCATATACAAAGGGGAGTATACTGGTTATGTTATTTATGAAACTGTTCATAGATTGTTGATCTCCATTGGCCGCTTGCATACCATCTGTAATCATTTGAAAGTAGGGACCAGGAGACATGATACCCATCTTCCAAGGGAGGAATGAGTCAGGGCTTATACCAGCTTCATTTGCCCCACGTGCTAATCCATAAGTAACTGCTCCAAGACCACCAAGCATCTGTGCTTTATCTACTACAGTTAATGAGTCTGCTGAGATCATCGATCTCACAAAGTTAAAGTAGTTCAAAGGCCATGAGGTATACTGACCAAAGAGTCTGCCTATACTTGATCTAAATGCTTCAGGGTGATCGAATCGAGTATAGAGGTACTGACTACGTGAAGTTGCCTTATTAGCAACACGATCTCGTATTGTTCTAAGAGCTGCATCTTTATCACTTGAAGTGTTATATATACGTGCCATCTCATTGAACTCAGTATTACCAAACAGTTTCATACCTGAATTACGAAAGAACTTCTTCTTTGATAGTTTACCTGACTTTAATCCCTCCACTGCATTATTAAAGCGCTTCTCGGTTCCAAGGTATACTATACCTCTGTTGATCCAGTCTGCCCATTTATAACCTTGCATACCCTTAGCTATAATCGAGTTTGGGTCTATACTGAAACCAGCACCAGTGGGCATGACTACACTCTCAATCACGCCCATATCCATCATGCGTTTCAGTGAACCTGGATTCATAACCTCATCTGCACCTTCCATCCACCAACGAGGTCCTATAAAAGAACCAGTTACTAGTGACTGTGTAAGGTTACGGAGTACCGGAAAAGGTCGAGCAGCAAGGTGGGCTCCTGTAGCTATGGTTATCAATTTACTTATGGGGTCAAACCCTTTAACGTTCTTTGGTTCTCCACCTACCTGTTTTATTATGTACTTTTGAATCTCTTCGTTGCTTCTCTGTACTGCATACTTGAGCCTTCTATCTGATGGGTTATCAACACCACTAATAACGCCCATTAAATTAGATATATAATTTGTCACTGCTTTATAGTCATCGTTACTTGCCTGATTGTGTTTCATCGAGTTCAATACGTGTTGAAGTTCACCTTTAATATTATCGAGTGTAGGTCTTACAAAAGCATTACGTGCTGATAAGTGATTATATATTTCGGCAAGCTTAAACGCATCACGTTCCCATACTACGTCACGAGGGTCCACATCACGTAAAAACTCAAAGAAAGCTGACTGGTGGGTTTTAGGTATTTGTGTCATACTGTGTACATCTATAGGTGTAGATAGTTTAGCACCTACCTTAGCCAGTTGATTTCCAAAGTGAGGTATATAGTGCTTTATAAGAGAACTCCACGGTATATCTGACATTGAAAAGAGTTCTTCATAGAACTGTTCTAGTTGAGTTGCTTTCTCTAAAAGTTGATCTGTTCGAGGTCTACCAAACTGCTTGGCCATTTCATCTTCAACATCTACTTTGAGCCTGTAATCAACACCCTGTATCTTTCTTTCAGATTGGTCACTAAGTGACTCAATCCAGTCTGTCGTGTACTCTGACTCTTCTTTCTTAACACCTTTCTTAATGTTTTTTATCCACTTACGTCTACCCTGTTCCATTGCAGCTTGAGCTCTATGTGAATCCTCTATCAAGTTATATATTCGAGTGGGAGAAAAGTCAAAGTGTTCCCTTAGGTACTGAACTGTTTCAAGCTTCTCCATTGCTTGTATAGCGTACTGTGTAGGTCTTAACTTCATAGCCATTTCGGTGGAAACACCAAACTTCCGTGTTCGTTTTACTTCTTCATAAGGTATATCATCAAGAGGGTCTTTCAGTTTAAGGCCTGCCTGTTCCAAAGCATCATCAGAAACATTCCCCAATAGACTTGGCCTCATTACGTGAGGTGGCATTTCTTTCAGGAATGTCATTGCATCTTGTAACGAGTCATAAGATGTGAACCTTACATCGTTTATGTCGAGCGCATCTTGTATTACATATTTACCTTTGTATATACCAAGTGCATAACCTTTGTCCTTTGCCATCTTAGCGGCGAATTGAAAAGGGAGTGCTTCCTCTTTGAACTTCTTTGGGTCAGAAGTCTTGAACGCTTTTGTGAACTTCTTATATGCTTGTTGGAGTGCATCATCCCCCTCAAACATTTCCTCTATAAGACCGGCAGCCCCCTTTCTATATTTACCTTTTTGCAAAAAGTCATATACAGATTTCTCGGTAGGAAAATGCAATAGTGCTTCCCTTACTCCGCCACTCTCAGTTGGAAGTTTGACCTCTATTTCGTAAGCACTGTGGTTTCCCATCTTAAATACTTCAACATTAGTCCCACTTGCTTGCTTGGATATTTTGGTTTTCACACTTTTCTCAGTACTCTTTATAGTATCGATTATATTACGTATACTACGAGGGTTACCTGAAAACACATTCGAGTTATAAAATGGCTGTTGCATTTCAGGGTGTTCTACATATACCTTCGGCATATTTTCAGGAGCCACAACATTCTTGTTCCTACTGTTCACATAGAGAAAAGGTTCTTTTGGCATTATCTGCTCAAGTTCAGATTTCATCTGGCGTATAATGGCCTTATTATTGTTATCTACCTCATCGAAAACAATACCCATTCGCTTTAGAGTATCACTTGCTTTTTTAGGTCCATTGTCGTACAGTATACCAAAGAGCTTATCTACCTGAGTAGTATCACCACGAGGGTCTACTGAGTAATCAGCACCTACAAATACATTGTTCTCTTGCATTCTCTTTAGTAATAGTTTTCTAGCTTGAGTAGGTACGAACTGAGCTCTTCTCATTTGAATCTGAGGCGCAGTTGCAACGGCTTCATACATGGTTTTGCCTTTAAGTGCTTTTTCCCATGCTCCATCCTGTAAATCTAAAAAGTCATTTGCTTCTCTAACCTGTTTCTGCAAAGGTCCATTGAACTCTTTTACCTTCTCTGCACCTTTGTGGATTTCGAGGTGATCGCCCACCTTCTTTGTCTTGAAACCAAGCAAATCGCTTTTTGTCTTTACTCCATCCTCTGTATTGATCCAACGGAGTATCATACCATCTTTGTCAGTAGCCGCTGTAAACTGTACTAAGCCCTCCATGTCTGGATTACTTCTGAGTACATTAGTTATCTCTTCAGGTGCCTTTATACCTTCACCGACTTTGAAAGGTTGTCTCAGTATATCGTCTACACCTATATTGGCATCCTTAGCTACTTTCTTTATCTGTCTTACAGCACCAAGATAGCGAGAAAGGAACTCAAACCCCACACCAAGAGTTGCATCAGCGGCCAGATATGAGTGCCACGGCTTACCTTCAGATATTGCTTGAGTCACTCCCTGTACTGCTCCTGCTGTTGCTCCACCAGCTACACGATATCCAAGAGAAGGAATCTTACTAGTTACTTTAGTTCCTACTTTTTCAAAGAGTCCTGGTACTTGAGTTATACTTCTTTTACCAGCGGCTTTTGTGAGTGTAGATGTACCAGCAAATATGTTCTCGAACTTACTAAAAGGACCTGTGATTAAACCTGCTCCAAAACCGACAATGGATGGTATAGTTTCACGCACAAACTCATGCTCTGTGTTTACTGTATTCACCCATTTCCTTTCTTTCTGAATATCCATGAGTGCTTGAGATATGGCAGAATCTTCACCAGCCAATAACTTTACAGGACCTGTTACTAAACTAGCAAATCCACCAGCAAAAGATTCCGTGAAGTTCTGTAGTATAGTCTGTGTACCTGTTAATACCTTTTCATAGTCTATACTTAGATCACCATCATACTCTGGGTCTATAGGAGTAAAGAAACCTGTAAATTTCTCAAACGCTGGGTGCTTATCAAACACTTGATAGGAAGGAGGTCTCTTGAGAGTATTCTTATAATACTCTTCCTGTTCCTCTGGTGATAGACTTTGGAACTCTGGGTCCTGCCTTGCCATTTTACGAAACCATACTTGCCTAAGTTGATATTGTTCTTTGAACGGCTTCTCTGCAAAGGCCGGATTAGTTTCCATCTTAGTAATGCCATTTATAGTAAGTGTTTCAGGGCGTATAATATGCTCTTCATTCTCTAATGGTGCTGGAAGAGTGGTCTTGTTTACCTGTTGCACTAATTGGTGCATTGCTCTTGGGTCTTGTCTCACTTGAGGGTACAGAATAGGCGCCGCTTCTCTCATCCAAGCGGATTTCACCCTATTCTGTAATCCGGGGTCTGCTTTTCTATAAGCATCAGAGAATGCAATGTTGTCCCAACGGAGATCATTTATATCCATTTACTATTCCTGGCCTATCCCAAGCTGTTGTAGTAAAGTAACTAAATTACCTGCGTTCTGTTGCTGTCCCAGCATTTGGTCAAACGAGTTAAGCTTAGTAAGTATCTGCATTGCTTGGGACTGTGCTATCTGATACTCCTCCTCTGTCAAGGTCTCACCGTACTTTTCACCGCCAAAAAACTTCTTCCCTGGTCCTTTGCCTATAGAGCCTTTGGCTTCTTCATATGAGAGGTAGGGGCTCATTGTACCAGCTACCATATCATACATTACTTGCTTCTCATAGAAATCTTTCCAAGCTTCTTTACTATTTTTTTGAGACTTTGCAAATTGTAAAGAGGTCTGCATAGCATCCTTTATGTCATCTACTATCTTACCCTTTACATTTTCTACAGTGCCCATAGCAGAGATTAACTTAGTTGGGTCAATAGATAGACTTCTTCCAACTTGTTCCTCAGCGGCCATTGACTGAGCTAACTGATTAGTCCGTGCCTTAGTGAGATCAAGCTTTGCTTTAGTAAGATCAGAGGTATAAGGACTCATTGCTTTCATTTCCTGTATCTCAAGTCGGGCCTTCTCAGCATTATTTTCACCTATAATGTCTCTCCACTTCTGTTGATTTACTCTATCCTCAATACCTGTCATAGTAGCATAGTGACCTACGAGGTCTGCAAACATTTGTCTGTTAGGGTTCTCTTTACCAGTCAAGTTTACATTGGTTTGTACACCCTGAGTATTTGCATATTGCTGTAAGTAACTCATTGCTTGTCCAGGCTCTAATTGAGCTAACTGTCCCCAATCGATATTTTGTGCAGCGTTAGGACTTCTATAAAAAGGTCTATCCATAGAAGGCTGTTGAGTTGTAGTATCGTCCTCAGTAGGTCCACCAGCGGCTTTATTTTCCTCTCGCTTAGGTACTTCATCTTTATTTGGAAGGTTGACGGTAGGTGGAGGCTTAGGAGCTGAGCGTCTGTAAGGTCCCCCCGGAGGTCTAACTGCATTCTCCCTGTTTACAGTCACACCACTGGTAGGCTGTCCATTACCACCCATAGGTCTGTCACGTCGGTAATCATTCTTGGGTTGTGCACTTGAGATGGCGTCTACACCTTGAGTCTGATCTTTAGAGGACCTGTCCACAGGTCTACCGCTGGCTTGGGTGGGTGCTCTATGTTGTCTGCCTTCTGGCTGTGCTCCAGGGACTCCTGCTACTCTGTTGTAACCTTGCTCTGGTGCGTTGCGACCGAAGTCTGTCATCCTCTCTACTACTTGACGGCCAATCTCTTTGAGTACTTCATCATCTTTAGTAGGCATATCATGAGCTACACGATTGAGACCGCCAAGGGCATCAGAAGCTGGACGTTGTATTGTTTTCTGCTGACCCCCTTGTTCGGCGACTTCATTCTGTCTTTGTCTAGAGGTTTCTGCCATCTTCTTACGCTCACCAAAGTCCCAGTCAACCGTTCCACCATTTGCATAGTGAGGTGCTTGTCGCATGAGGTTGTTGAAAGTATCTAGGTTCTCTGCCCCGATAGTGTTTACTGCGTTGTTGTTGAGTACATACTCACCCTCATGAGCTATGATGGGAACTTCACCACGATCAAGACCCATTAGTTCACGGAGTTGATCTAATCCGCTGACTTGTCCGCCATTTTCGTAACGTTTTATAGGACCCTGTTGTGGCATTCCAAGCATCTGTGCAAATGGGTTCTGTTGAGGCTGTTGGAAGGATGGCATTCCTATATTGGGAGTTTGCTGTTGCATTTGCTGTTGTCTAAACTGCATGAGCTGTTGTATAGTGGGCTGTTGCATCGGAGGTGGTTGCTGTTGAGGTATGGGTGTAGGTGGTTGCTGAGGTGCTTGCTGAGGTGGTTTGTAGTTGAACTGTAGCATATTTTGGGCGCTTGGCTGGTTGTGAGTAACCATGTCCTCCATTGCTTTTTGGAAGTCATCTTTCTTAGTTTTGGTTTTATCTACGTAGTGTTCTTTG
>Ga0307935_1000509_pt1 | contig 17191 bp, 22 predicted proteins | sample OrgLakmetageno92_FD_201827 | JGI IMG/M metagenome (GOLD analysis project Ga0307935, IMG submission 201827) | Saline water microbial communities from Organic Lake, Antarctica - #92 | ecosystem: Environmental > Aquatic > Non-marine Saline and Alkaline > Saline | place: Antarctica: Organic Lake...
AATTGATAAAATAATATATGGAAACATTTCACGGAGATAAAAAAATAAAAGCAAAGTACCTAAAAAGACTAAAAGCCCATGCTAAAGCGGATGAAATTATTCAGGGTACAGGATGGAAAAATGGAAAGGGGTGTGCTGTAGGGTGTACTCTTGAAAACTATAAACACAAACAGTACGAGGCGGAGCTTGGAATACCAGAATGGCTTGCTCACTTGGAGGATAAGATATTCGAGGGGCTACAAAAAGAAGATGCCATGAAGTTCCCTGTTCAATTTCTTAGTGCAGTACCTGTGGGTATAGCAGATGATGCAATGTACAAACTACGTTGTGACTTAGATTATCAGCGATTGAGTATTCTTCTGAAAGAACAGACGAAACTTCACCCTGATGATGATTTTGGAGTAAACAAAGCTCTTGAAGAAGTTATGAGATTAAATCAGGAGTATGTAGACACTGAACACGAAGACTGGTTATCAGCGGAGTCAGCAGCGATGTCAGCAGCGAGGTCAGCGGAGTCATCAGCGATGTCAGCAGCGTGGTCAGCAGCGAGGTCATCAGCGGAGTCAGCAGCGGAGTCAGCAGCGAGGTCATCAGCGTGGTCAGCGGAGTCAGTGAGGTCATCAGCGTGGTCAGCGGAGTCAGCGGAGTCATCAGCGTGGTCAGCAGCGAGGTCAGCAGCGAGGTCATCAGCGGAGTCAGCAGCGTGGAAAGGAGAGAGAGATCGACTTATCAAAGGGTTGAAGGCATTAGATAAATAGTCTTATGCAAGACATCTACAAACACCCTATCAAGACAAGGATATATTGGATAGCCACAGAGATATACGACTGGGACATTCCTCTAGTCTCATGGGTAGCAGATAAGGTGAGGGATAGGACATTCAACGAGGATTTATACATTGATTAAATAGCTTATGGATATTAAAGACAGGAAGGAGATGGATAAAGCACTGAAAACAATGCCCTGTGCAGGGAATAGAGAAGATTATCGTACTTGGCTTAAAGACTTCATCATCCAAGACCGTACCAAGCTTATTGAAGATTTTATTGAGATGGTGAGTAAGGAAAGAAAAACTATTCCTACAATCCACACACCTAATTGCCAAAGAGGAACGGGCAAAGCAAACCACACCTATTGTGAAATATCCGAAGAAGATGATGGGTATAACGACTGTATCAAAGACCTCCAAGAAGCATTATCAAAGCTAAAGGAATAAATATGAAAGACAAAATAACTCCAGCACCAAAAGTAACTAGAGTCGAGGTCATATCTGCCGCAGGAGGTAGGGAATACGTAAATATGAACTGTAGTGATGTTAAGATAGCAGAACAAGATGGAGGAAAGACTATCAAAATGTTTCTAAAATAGTTTAATCATTAAGGAATAGATATGAATAAACAAAACTACATAGGAATACTCTCAATAAGAGGAGGGGAGGGTAACTACGAGAGCTTACAAAAAAACTTCCCTGATTGGCTAGTTGTAGAGATTTGTAACCAGAAAGAATCTTTTATCTTCGTGGAGACACCAAATAGCAATACACAAATGACAAAGAAAATCTTAATTAAGAAACTAGAGGATCTGCAAGAAATTGGAGGTTTTGAAAAAGCAGAGGAAAAACACGTAAAAGCAGATAAACTATTGTTAGATTTTATAGGAGACAAAGAAGTAAGTAACGCATTTGATAAGATAGATAAGTGGTACTCATAAGAGACTCACCTGACGGTGGGCTTTTTCTTTTACAGAATAAATGATATAATAAGTGGTATGTCAGATAATAAAAAAAGAAGCAAAGAAGAAATTGAACAAGATATTAAAGTAACAGCTTTTATCAATGATATTAAAGCAGTCGAAGACAAACACAGTATGGCACTACGACCACAATTAGATTTCACCCCTGATGGATTAGTCCCAAAGCTAAGTGTAATCAAGATCGCAAAGGTAGAGAAGGCTAAGAAAGACAAATAGTATGCTCGGTCGACCCCCAAAGTATAACGAAGAGACAAGTGTTGAAGCTGTAAGGCTTTACATGGAGTCTTGTGGGGACAAATACCAAGAGTGTAATGTTTACACAGTAGATGGGGAAGTATCTTTGGATGAAAACCAGAAGCCTAGAACTAAGACTGAAAAGAAAGTAACCCTTCCAAGTATTGCAGGACTGGCTATATTTATGGGTATCTCAAGAGACACTGTATATGATTGGAAAGGAAAATACCCAGACTTTTCCGACATTATAGAGGAATTGCTAACTATGCAGGAAAGATTCTTGGTAGAAGGAGGAGTGTCAGGAAGCTATAATCCAATGATCTCTAAGCTCATCTTAACCAAGCATGGCTACGCTGATAAGCAAGAAGTAACTGGTGCAGACGGTAAAGACTTAATCCCTCAAGAGAGACAAGAAGAGATCGACGAAGCATTAAAAGAAATAATCTAAACTATATGATACAGGTAACAACATTCAACTATACAGATACAGTAGGGCTAAACGAGTTTCTAGCAGTTGCTATCAACCCAGAGGTAAACTTCCTGGAGAAAGAGATTGCTGTTAAGCACACCGTTAACCCTAATGCTCAGGAGTATCGAGTGATTGAGCTTGCTAAGAAGATAGAGAGCGCACAGATCAATATTGAGGCTTGTAAGCTAAACCTAATAGAGTTCACAGCAGAGCTAGAAGCATGTGACGAGAGCAAGAAGGAATCAAAGCAAACTCTCATTGATAGTACAATGGAAAACATCAGAATGTTTGAAGCAAAGTTAAAAGCCTATGAGTCAGAAAGCTAAGGAGTTTATAAAGAATATTCTAGACAACGGTACGCCTCAAGAGAAGCGTGCCTTGTTTTCCTTTACAGTCGAAGAGGACAACGCGGTAATACTAAAGAAGTTTGAGCTGTTCACGAGATACAACTACTCACGATACTTTACACACAAGTCATCACCAGAACACACAGTAGAGGTTGAGAACCTAATCAGGAGCTACAAGGGGGAAACTAATGTGATAGAGATTGCCTTTCGAGGATTCGGTAAGACAACCCTAAAGAAACTGTTTGATACATTTGTTATTCTAAACGATACAGGGAACTTTAGAAAATACATCAAGGTTCTAACAAAAGACGGAAAGAACTCTCGGCAAGTAGTAACTGATGTGTACAACATGATCGTAGAGGTAAAGCCTATCTATGGAGACATCTTTGAGAAGGAAGGAGATAAGAAGCGTGAAGAGACTATGAGTGTTTTTACTACCAAAGAAGGTGTAAAGTATTCGTCTGGGACAATCGGGCAAACACAGCGTGGACATGTTCAGGATGCTTACCGACCTGATTGGGTATGGTTCGATGATCTCGAAGACAGGGAGAGTGTTAGCTCATTGATTATTACAGAAGGTATTATCAATAGGGCAGATGAGGCTATAACTGGTCTATCCTTTGACGGTACATATGTAATTACAGCCAACTACATCTCAGATGCAGGGACAGTACAGTGGTTTCTTAACAAGAAGGACATCATCAAGCATATTGTGCCTATAACTAATGGAGACACACCTACTTGGGATAGATATACACCAGAGATACTCAAGAAGCTCAAAGACGATGCGGAAGATTGGGCAGGAGAATACTTATGCGTCAAGCCAGATACGAAGATCTTAACCAAAGATGGGTGGGAGGAAATATCCTCACTTTCAGTAGGTGACAAGGTTATAAGCCATCTGGAGAAAGAGCAGGAAATATTAAAGGTGTTTGAGAATACGTCTGATGATCTACTTGATATCACAGTCAACGGTGAATCGGTGACCATAACTAAAAACCATCCAGTCAGAACAATCAGGGGAGGAGTTGAGAAGTGGGTGGAAGCTGGAGATCTCATAGTAGATGACTTGGTAGTAGTAATCCCCCATGGTAAACTTACACCATGAATAGTAAATATAACAGGTGGACACTCTTAGATGGCAAAGAGATCATTATAGGTGCAGGGGTGTACACTCAGTGTAAATGCGACTGTGGGACTCTCCGTAAAGTCAGAATAAAGAACCTAAAATCTAACCAGAGTAAGTCGTGCGGGTGTATTGGAGGAGAAAAAACGACTGAGAGAAACACCACACATGGGAAAAGTTCCACTAAGTCATGGAGGATATGGCAAGCAATGAAAAACAGATGTTATAACAAGAACACTGCTCAGTATAGTAACTATGGAGGTAGAGGAATTGCTATCTGCAAAGAATGGAGAGAAAGCTTTGAGTCTTTCTTTAGAGATGTAGGAGATTGCCCAGAAGGCAAGTCGATAGATCGTATCGATAATGACGGGAACTACGAGCCTAATAACGTTAAATGGTCTTCCTCAAAAGAACAGTGCCAAAACAAGAGCAATAACAGAAAGATAAAAGGTGTGTGTATCAGCGAAATTAGCAGATCTTTGGGAGGAGGTCACGCCTTAGTGGCAAAAAGGCTTGCAAGAGGATGGGAGGAAGGGAGAGCAATAACTGAAAAAACAAATGCAAACATATAAAATAGAAAAAATAGAACCGTCCGCCTACACGGGGAGTGTTTATAATATCGAAGTTGAAGAAGACAACAGTTATGTCACTAAGGCTTTCGTAGTTCACAACTGTGACCCTTCTAGAGTCGGAAACAAGTTCTTCGACATAGATAGGATTGAAAGAGACATAGCCAACAGTAAGCCTTGTGAGACAAAATCAGGGCTTTTGAGGTATTGGGCTAACTATCAGCCAAACAAGCGTTACGGGGTAGGAATTGACCTCTCAGACGGTATAGGGAAGGATAGTTGTGCGCTCGCTATGTTCAACTTCACTACTGGAGAACTTGTAGCCTCAGCAGATGACAATGAGACATCACCTGATCTATTTACATACGAAGCAATTAGACTAGGACAAGAGTTCGGGAATTGTATTCTGGCACCTGAAACAAACAATACCTGTGGAGGAATAGCAGTAAGAGTGTTGAAAGAGAAAGACTATCCAAATATCTACCAGAAAGAGATCACAGATCAGGTAGGAAACACACTAACTAAGAAGATCGGTTGGCACACTAACTCGAAGAGTAAGCCTGATATGTTCTACGAGTTCAAGAAGGACTATGATGACGGACACATTAAGATCTATGATGAGCGTGTACTACGAGAGATGAAAGCCTTCACTAAGGCAGACCTCAAAGACTCTAGGACTCAAGCCATCACCCGTCACTTCGACCTCCTTACCTCAGTATGTATTGCTTGGCAGATGAGAGATCACGCTGCAAGTTCACAGAGTACCAAAGACTTTTACAATAATTTGAAGGGAAGTACCTCATCACGTGGTGCAAGAGGTTAGTTTCGTGGTATAATACGTTTATCTATGGACAATATCTTTAATTACATCCGCACACAGCGAGATGACTATGAGACAAGGGAAATTCCTCTTTTTGAGGGGAAGGACTTTTCTCAATACAACACCATTAATAAAGTAGACATGTACTGGGCGAACAGCTACTTAGAAGACGCTTACGATGACGTAATCGGGGAATACCCTTTTGATAACATTTCCAAGTTCCGAATCCTGCTAGAAGCAAGGGCTACAGACTTTGATCTCAAGCATATTGAGATTGAACCAGAAACACCTGATAGGGAATCAAGAGTGGCTACATTGATTGCTACCAAGGCTCTTTACAAGTACCACCAAAAGATTAAGTTTGATAAAACACTCAACGATATTTGCATGACTCGACCAAAATACGGTGGAGTTCACGTTACTCAAGGAAAAGATGAGGTAATTGTTACTAAGTGGCAGAACATTATTAACGATCAGTCAGACCTTATGTCTGGAGTTCGTATCATTCGTCACTATTACACTCCTGCTGAAATCTCAGCCAGAGAAGGAGGTTGGAAGAATACTAAAGAAGCTATCCGAACAGCAGTAGCGTTTCGTTCAAAGGACATTGCAGAAGACATCTCAGACACAGCACACACTCAAGGAGACTTGATCGAGGTATTTGAGGTGATTGGAGTAATGGATAAGAACATGTACAACCAAGCATTGAACCAGATGAAAGGGGAAGACTTTGATGAGGTTGAAGACGATAACTTTGAGTACGTTGAAGCTCACTTGTTTGTTTGCGGTAGCGACTGGATTCAGGACAACAAGGACGAAGCAGGAAAGGTAATTAACCGAGAAGAGCAAGGGATTGTCCTGTACGCAAAGCTAGAGAAGAACATAGACAAGTACCAGTCTCGAACCAACACCGCAGGAAGAGCATTGGGAGAAGGAATTACAGAAGATCTATTCCAGCACCAGAAATGGCACAACCACTCAATCACAGAAGATACACGGATGAACGCTATCGCAGGAAAGAAACTATACTGGACAGATGATCCAGATGTTCTAGCTAATATCTATGATGAAGGAGTAGACCACGGGACTGTACTACGAGTAGGCCAAGGAAAAACAATGTCAGAGCTTAACCAGATCCCTACAGGTATTCCAATGAGCCAGAACGCCAGAGGAGAATGGAATGTATCAGCAGACCGAGTAACTAGCTCATTCAACGCTAAAGTAGGGGAAGAGAGCAAGTCAGGTACACCATTTAGAGCGCAATACCTACAGAACATTGAGGCATCTTCTAAGTTTGAGCATGAGCGAGAAGAGATCGGCTTCCTAGTTCAAGAGATTGTCCAAGACTGGAACCTACCTGCTGCACTCAAAGACATTTCATCAGAGAAAGCTATCTTTGAAACATTCAGCCCTAAAGAGCTTATTCTTATTGATGAGGTAATCATCGACACAGAAATGAACAAAGAGTTCTACGAACGAACAATGGCAGGAGAGGTACTTACTCCCGAAGGAATTGAAGAGATGAAGCAGAGTATCACCAAGGAGCTCCGAAAAGGAGGAAACAAGCGACAGATCGAAGAGATACAAGAGTTTATCAAGAAGGCAGGAGGGAAAGTAAGAATCCATACTACTGATGAGGCAAGGAATAAAGCTGTTTACTTCGAGAGTCTAGGAAACGCGCTTGCTATGCTTGCTCCAGAAGACCCAAGGCGAAACGCTATTGTTGACCGAATCATGGATGCTATTGGTATCTCTAAAGAAGAGACAGAGTTATACGCAACAGGAGACCTAGCAGGAGCAACCAACCCACAGCTTGAAACACAACAGATTGAGCAACAGTCTCAATCAACACCAGCATTACAACTAAACGTCTAATCTTATGTATACAGAAAAAGATAAGAGCATTGCAAAGAGTTTAGTAGCAGATAAAGAAACCCTAGAGTTTGTTAAGAAGATATTTTGTCAATCTCAGAAGAGATGGGGTGACGAGAACCTATCACTAACGAACGCGTCACTAGGAGAGGTAGTCAAGGCAGACATCTTGGCAGAAAAGCACGTAAAGACTCGTTTTGAGAATCTGATGAGGCTTGGAGCAGTCAACTCAGGCAAGAAAAGTAGTGTACCAGAGTAAAATCGTGGTATAATACTCAATGAGTACCGTTTAGTGTAGTTCGGGCGAATAAACACAAACTAATAATGTGAGCTGGCACTTAATCCAGATTAAACTTTTAGCGATATATGTCAGAAATCGAAAACCAAGAAGAAGTGTTTGAAGAAGAAGTAGTTGAAGAACAGGATACTGTTGAGGATATTGTTGAGGAGACTACTGACGATTCAGACGAAGAACAAATTGATTGGCAGGCACGAGCAGAGAAGGCAGAGGAGACTATCATTAAGTCCAAAGAGAAGCGAAAGGAAGAGAAGGCTACTCCAAAGGCTAAAGTGGAAGCATCTGATGACGCTATCCTTGCACGACTTGAAAATCGAGGAGTTATGGAAACAGAAGATCAAGCATACGTCTTGAGATTCGCAAAAGCGGAAGGAATCTCACCAGTTGAGGCACTTCAAGACCAGATCGTAATTGATCGGATCAGCGCAAACAAGCAAGCGAGAGAATCAGTACAAGCAAAACCAACTTCTAATAATCGAACAGGCAACGGACAGGTGAATAACTTGGCTAAAGCAGTAGCTCGATTTGAAAAGGATGGAACTGTACCAACTGATACTAAGCTAGCAACACAAGTACTCGCCCAATTATCAAACAGGAACTAATACAGGTAGGGCTTATAAATATTATTATTTATGTCAACTACACAAGACGCACGTAAGAAATTTACAATTGCGAAAGCACAAGAGAACCTTTACTCACGAAACACTGCTAACGTAGTATGTGATGTAGACACTTCTAAGACTGGAACTGTTTACAACCCGTTCACAAGTAAAGGAGCTGTTTCTGACGGAACTGCAACAGTAGCGTACCCAGTAGCAGCATACACTGCTGACGCTGACTCACTACAGATCAACCGTCGAGCAACCTTTGCAGAACACATTGATTCATACGATGACATCTCAGTAGACTTCGGACTGGTTTCAGACCGAGGAATGAACGCTGGAAAGTCTATCTCACAACGAATTGATGGTTTCACTTTCAACGCACCAGTTGGAGTAGCTGGGATCACTGCTATCGATGCAGGAGACTTCGGAGGAACAGATGGAGCACCGTACACTTCATCAAACACTGTAATTGATGACATCATTAACGTATCTCTTACAGAGCTATTCGTTCAAGATGCAGAAGACAAGAAGTTCATGCTTGTTTCACCGTTTGAGGCTGGAGATCTACGATCTTACCTTCAAGCATCAGGAAACAACGTTATGGATGAAGTAATCCGAAACGGAATCCCGTCAGCAGTTACAAAGGTAGGGACTACTTTCTCAGGAGTTGATGTCTTCATGACAAACAACCTGACAAACGAAGTTGTACTGACAATGGCTACTAACCCAGCAAACGGTGACACAATCACATTTGCTGGAGTTACATACACATTCCTTGCAACTCTTACTGGAGGAGCAGGAGAAATCCACATCACTGCTTCAGTAGATGCTACACGAGCAAACCTTGCAGCAGCTATCACTGGAGTAAACTTCCCAGGAGATACAGCAGAAGCAGAAGGAACAAACACTGGTTACTCAGCACTTTCAGCTGATGACCAAGCAAAACTATCTCGACTTGGAGTTGTAGCAGTAAACGTAGACGGAGATGATACTCTAACAATCACTTGTCAGGGAACATTCAAAGTTTCAGAAACTCTTACAGCTGGAGCAGATGTATTTGGACTAGTTTACCGATACCTAATCATCGGAGACTACGGATCAATCAATCTTTACATGCCTTCACAAGGAATGGACTACAAAGAAATTGATGTATCTGGAAAACACGGACAAGAACTAAAGATGTCACAACTGTACAACGCTACAGTATGGTCAAAGATGAAAGACCGACTTGCAACTGTTAAAGTTAACTAGTCAAACTCCCCTTTGGGGGTAGTTGCGTGGGAGTGCCTGTATCACTCTCACACAATTGTCCCTAACAATATAACTATGTCACTAACTTATTCAGATTCATCTACACTACAAGGAGCGGTTCAACACCTCAAGTATATTTCTGGTCAAGACTCTTTATCAGACAATGATGCTGCACGACTAATCAACATGGCTATGGATGACTACTCATCAATGGCTATGCTTAGTGGAGGGGATTGGAAGTTTGATAGTAATTCATCAACTACTAACCCTATCGCTACAACTCCCGTTGATCCCATAAAAAACAGTTACCAACTTGCGACCTCATTTTTGGTCGTAGACAGGGTAGAATACATAAATGGTAGCGATACTACTGTATTGCAACAAACAGACCGTAGGGACTACTCACAGCCTCTCTCGAAGGAGTTTGGAACTGGTTCTATCCCTCGTGCATTCGATTTTGATGGAAACTCTATATCTTTATACCCAACACCCGTATCTGGAACGATTAAGGTGTACACGATTCGACCACTTACACACTTTGATGGAACAGACGCTACAGTTCAATTGGGGATTCCAACAATCCACCAAGAGTTCATCCCTTTGAAGGCTATGCAGAAGATGGGGCTACGTCTTTCAGATGGTGACTACTCACGAGCATCTAATCAGCTTGTAGAGTGGGAAGGACAGGGAGGAGCAGGAGGTAAGATCAGGGACTTTTATTCAAAGAGGGATCAGACAAAGGGTCTGAAACTCACACCAACTAACAGCAAAGCTAAAAACTAATTATGGCAAGCGTATTACACCTTAAAGGACTAGAGCAAGCTTATCTTGCAGGAATTAACCTAGAGTCAGACACAATCAAGCTGGCTTTTATGGAGGTAGGTTACACTCCAAACGTAGGGACTGACTCATTCTACTCAGACATATCAGGAAGTGTTGCGTCAGGTTCAACAGATCAGACACTCGCAAACGTAGATGTACGAATTGATACAGGAAATACACGAGTAGAAGTAGACGCAGATAACATTTCAGTAGCAACACAAACATTTTCAAGTAACAAAGTATCTATTTACAAGGACACAGGGACTCCTTCAACGTCAGTAGTTATCGCAACAATTGATATTGTAGAGGGAACACTAAACCCAATTGGAGGAACAGTTACCCTGACCTTTAACGCAGAAGGAATATTTGCAATTAACGACAACTAATTATGGCAGTAACAGTTCAATCAGTATCAACAGGTACTTTATCTTCTACAAGTAATACAGTTACAAAACCGTCAGGGTTAGCTGTAGGAGATTTGATGGTTGCTTTACTGTTCAAAAACCATCCTTCATATCTTTCATTTCCTAGCGGTTGGACAAATTTAGTACGTCAAGTTGCAGGTCAGCATCAGATCAGAGTTGTGTATAAAGTAGCAGATTCAGGTGACGTTGCTGCTTCAACTTTTACGTTTAGTGCTGGAAGCGGTGATAGTATTGCTGTAACTCTTTATAGAATTACAGACGGAGTAAGTTCATCAATTGATCAAGATTCAACATCATCAAACACCGTTGACTTAGAAACAGTAACAGCTAATTCATTAGTTATCTATGCAGTCCTAACAGATGACGGGGGCAGTGCTGCTCCTGTAATTTCAAACTATGCAATTACTAATTCTCCATCTTTTACGCAAAGATTTCAACAAAATTTTCCAAGTTTTACAATGGCGGTTGCAGACGCATATTATGCTCACACTGCAACAATTATTTCAGCTACGCTGACACAGTCAACTTCAACAGACAATTTAACAAAACTGTTAATTTTAATCCCTGAAGCTACCAATGCGGCAGGAACAGCAGCACTCCACGATGTTTCTCCTACTTTCTTCGATATAGCAGCAACCGCAGGAACAGGAGGAACAACAGCATTGCACGAAGCTTCTCCGACCTTTTTTGAGCCAAATGGAACAGTAAGGTCAGAGACTGTATGGACAGAAGAAACCAAACCATCTGCTCCTGTCTGGACTGAGCAAATAAAACCTTAATATGACACCTGAACAAGAAAGAAAACTAGATAGTGCAATTCAACTTATGGAGTCACTAAGACTGGCACAAGATGTTGTATTTTCTGAGTCTATTAAAAGAAATGTAGTACAAGATGCTTTGTTTGCCGAGGTACTTCCTATTACAGCAACTACAGGAAACATCAACCAGTCAATTGGTTCTGCATCAGCTTTTACATCTCCTAAAAAGTTTGACCTTGAGCAAACCGTTACTATTGACGGTACAGATTATAAGATAGGACTATATAATATTTAATTATGGCTACATCACGAATCCCAAATCAAGGAAGAATAAGGCAACTAAACGTTGACGATACGTCAGGGGAAATTTGGGCTACAAAAAACATTGATCTAAGGACTAACCCGAGCAAAATAAAACTTGCTCGACCTATGAAGCAAGTTATGGATAATACAGCACTTGATGATGACCCTGTTGAAGCAATTGAGCTGTATGGAGACAGTGCATTTGCACTTACAAATACAAACTTATACCAATCTAACCTTACATCTCTTAATGACCTAGAAACTTGGGTAAATGCAACAACCTCACCAAACAATGCAGAAGATCTAAATGTTTTTAGAGGACAACTTATTGTTGTAGATAACACAAGTGCTGATGCTTGGGATGGATCTACATACACAACAAACTGGTGGACAGATCGAGGAAACCCGTTACTAGATTCTAGTTTTCGTCATATATCAGAAGTTGTTAAAATTGGAGCAGAAACAATTGCTATAACTGACGGAAGCCAAGTGCATGGTTACACTGGTCTTATTGGTTCAGACACAGGAAAAGTAAATGTTACCCTTGATCTTCCAGCAGGAGCGATAGCAACGTGCCTCAAGGTAGGAATTAGACGAGTGTTCATTGGAACTTCAACAGAATCAACAGGAGAAGCTTTTGTTTATGATTGGGATGGAGCATCTACCAACTACACCCAGTCATTTCCTTCTGGTGCTCAAGCTGTCCTAGCGATGGAAATGATAGACAACGCTCCCATGATTATTACAGAACGAGGAGAAATAAAGATATTTAATAATGCAGGATTTACAAAGGTTGCACAGTTACCCTTCTCAGATAAATTTGTCTACGATACCAACATTAGTGCAGGAAATGTAGCTACTGGAATAAATGCACCAGTACACCCAAAAGGAATGAAGAGATCTGGAGACAATGTATACATTAACGTAAACTTTCAAACAGATCTAGGTGCTGATGGAACCGCGTACACTTTAGACGAACGATCTCCCAACGGACTATGGGTTCTTAACCTAAAGACATACTCTCTTAGTCACCTATGTTCTCCAGACAATGAGATAGGATTTAAGCAAGTATCTCCTATTCAGATACTACAAAACTTTAATAGTAGGATTCTTATGGCAACACGACAATCTGACAATGAATTTTCATTGTGGGCGGAGCAGGAAGATCCAACCGTAGCAAATGAGGGGTATCTAATTACTCCACAGATAAACTCAAATACAGTTAAAGATGTCTACAAAGAAATTGTGGCACAGGCTTTTATGGACACAGGAGATACATTAGAGGTAAAATACCGAAACGAAAGTGTTCCAAACTACCCTTTAACAAACATAGACGGTGCATGGGCTAAAACCAATCAGTTTAACACTACTGACGACCTCTCAGAGGTGTATTCTCGCTTTGTAAGCGGTGAAAGAGACGAAATGGAGGTACTTATCGGATCAGGTGCAGGAAAGTCCGTACAGATCGTTTCAATAGAGCAAGGAACTTCTACCTATTCGGTCACAGTAGACCAAGAATGTGGTATAATAGGGGAAACATCAATAATTAGAATCGACAACTGGAAGAAGATTGATAAAACAATGACCATTGACGATAAAGAAATTGCCAGATTCGGAACAGGAGGAACTGGATCTTGGGGACAATTCAAGCTAATTATTAAAGGAAAAAAGGGACTTCCTGAAATTCGTCAGATACTTATCAAAACAAACGCTAAAGAAGAATTATAATGCCACCTGTAACAACACAAACGAATAACGATGCTCTCCAAGCTGAGATCAAAGCAAATCCACAAGGTGAGGCAAGCAAGGCTCGATTCAGGCGACCACCTGTTAACCCTTCAGTATCAGCTAATACTTTGGCAAATCCTCCACAATCAGTAAGTATTCCACAACCTACTGTGCCAACTCAACCTTCACAGTTTGTGCAAAACCTAGATCCATCTATACAAAACGCAAACGATGGTGTTATTCGTGCGCAAACAGAAGAAGCCTCTTCGAGAGATAACTTACTAGAACAACTCATGAAAAATGACTCTAGTTCAAGTCAAAACACTTTTAACGATACCTTTCGAGATAACTTTTCTGTAGACCAACAACGCCAGAGGGAAGATGCAAACCTAAAACTTGCACAGCTACAAGGTAAGTTCCGAACACAAGCACAAGACGTTTCAGGAGCTAAAGGACAATCAAAGGTATTTGAGCAAGCACAGCTAGGAGAACTATCACGAGAAGAAGCGGTACAAGTGGGAAACCAAGCACTTCTAGTACAGGCTCTTAATGGAAACATGGAATCAGCACGACAAATTGCCTTAGACACTGCAAACTTTGCAAACCAAGACAGGCAAGCAGAACTTGATAACCTCCTCAACCAGTACAACGCCCTAGACGGTATTGTAACAGGACAGGAGAAACAGCTTGTAGATCAAGCAAAAGCAAAAGCTCTAGCAGAGAAGGAAGAACTACAACGTACACAAGCCACTACAGACAGTGCTATCCTTTCAGGAGGTGCAACAGTAGAGGAAATGCAACAACTAACATCTACAACAGCGACTAACCAAGAGAAACTAGCTTTGTCTCAGAGTATTCTTGCACGTACCACTGGGGAAAGTCTTGCACTAGATCGAAGACTAACCAACCTAAATATAGATGGAGCATCTACAAGAAACGCAATTGCTAAATTTGAATACACCAATGCAGTAATGAAAAGAGAACAGGACAAATTACTAGAAGAATCAGGGCAATATGTTCCTACAGGAGACGAAGACTATACTACTGGAGGTTTTGCTCTACGAATGACTAATGCCGAGCAACAAGTTCGCCAGTTTGAGGATAATCAACTAACTAAAGGTGGTGTCACGCCAACAATTGCACAAGGTGTAGCTTTTAGAGCAAGCCAACAACTGCCAAAAGAACTTCAAACTCAAGAGGTTAGATCTTATCTACAAGCTCAAGAAAACTTTATTACTGCGGTTCTTCGTTACGAGTCAGGTGCTGTAATTTCAGATCATGAGTTTGTACGAGAAGGAAACAAGTACTTTCCTCAACCAGGGGATGGTCAAATTATAATTGACCAGAAAAGGCTTTCACGAGAAAATGCTACAGCGGCTCTAGTAAAAGAGTCCCAGGGAGGGTTTACTGATTTGCTACAAGGGCAATCGCAACCAATAGGAGGAAACAACTTAGGTCAACTTGAGGCTTACGCTGATACTGTTGAAGGTCAAATTCAAGCTGACCCCTTAGACACTTGGTTTAGTACATTAGGAACACTATAATATATAAATATCATGCCACAATTAACTAAAGATCAATTTAAAGTAATTATAAAAAATGCTCCTCAAGGAACAGATCCTAAAGCTCTTGCAAATGAGTTTATTAGTCGAGGGTATGACTTAGAAGGACTAGACTCAAACGCGGTAAGACAACAACAGACATTAAACACTGCACGTCAAACTAATCAGTTTGAACAGACTCAGGAAGACAGAGACAATAGATCTTTCTTAGGAAAAACTAGAGACGTTGCTGGTTCGATTGTTGGGGGAGATAAACTTGCAGAGGGTGCTGGGCAAGCTCTTGCTACTTCCGATTCTTTTCTTGCTAAAGGAATTCGTGGAGTAGACAGTTTTGTTCGAGGAAGAGGATTTAATACTAGTGGAGTTCAAGACGGATTAGAAGAAGCTCAAAAAAACACCGACAGGTTAATAGGAGAAACTATAACGAGGTTAAAAGAAGCAAGAAAAGCAGGAGACCAAGAGTCAGTATTAAGATTTAACACCCAACTTAAAAATTTAACACTAGATTCTGCAACTAGCGCAGACGCGTCAACTGATTTTACAGATTCACTTGCTACAAATAGAGAAGTAATTGGTTCAGCCACAAGACTAGCAGGAACATTAGCAGGTGGTGCGATTGCAGGTGGAACGTCAAAAGCACTTGGTGGAACAACAGGAATAGCTCAGGGATTAAAAGTTGGTGCAGCAGCAGGAGCTGTTGAAGGGTCAGTTCAGGGTCTAGGTATGGGAATAGAAGATAATGAGTTAAATGCAGCAGGAATTGCAAAATCAACAGCAGGAGGAGCAATATTTGGAGGTGTAACAGGAGGAGTTGTTGGAGGTGTAACAGGAGGATTTTCAGCACGTGCTGCAAGAAAAAAAGAACTTAAAGAGCTTATTACAAATGGAACTCTTACAGATGCAAGACTTGCCACTAAAAACTTTGTAGAAGGAGTAGCAGAAGACGGTACACCTACTTTAACTTTAGGAGGAAAAGATAAGTTAGCAAAAGAAGCTGTAAAACAAGGAGTTGACGACGCTCATGTAGCTGTTATTAAAGCAGGGTCGGCGGGTGACAAAAAAGTGTTTTCTGAAATGTTAGATGCAACGGAAGCAGCTTCAACTAACAGACTTTCTTTAAAAAGACCGTCAGACGTGTCAGGAAAAAATATTACTTCTACTATTAAATTTTTAGGAGAAGAAACTAAGACACTTGGAACAAAACTAGATGGTGCTGCTCAAGCCTTAAAAGGAAAAGCGGTAGAATCAGCCGATGATGTCCTTCGTAATGTAGACGACTCTATTGCAGAAATTGGAGCAAACGTAAGCAACGGAAAAATACAATTTGATGGGTCAGACCTTGAAGACTTAGGAGTAAACGGAAAAATAGTTCAAAATATTTACAGGAGACTAAACAACGCAAACGATGCCTACGATTTCCACAGGCTAAAAAAGTATATTGACGCAAACGTAACCTACGGAAAAACAGGGCAAGGTCTTACAGGAGAAGCCGAAACTCTTATCAAGGGTTGGAGAAAACTTGCAGACGATGCTCTTGACACGCAGTTTCCTACATATAACTCAATAAACACTCAACTTTCAGAGCTTTATGGAACACTTGACGAGGTTGGCGATATTTTTGGAAAGAACTTTAGAAATCAGAGTGAACTTGCTGCTTCAATTAGAGCAGGGTCAGTAGCCGACAGAATTCTTGGAAACTCAGCAAATCGAGGAGGAATTCTTCAAACATTACAAAACATTCAAACTACAGCAAATAAGTTTGGTCTTAAATCAGATCAAGATATAGTAAAACAAGTTATATTTTCAGATGTGCTTGAAGATATGTTTGGAACTCAAGCTACAAGAAGTCTTCAAGGTCAAGCAACACGAGCAGGAAAAGAAGTTGCAGCAGGAGCTGTTGATGTGGTAACTAACCCGAGGCAAGGTCTAATAGAGCGGACTATAGATATAGCAGGAAAAGGAATTGACGCTTCTCGCGGAATTAACAGAGACAATGCAGTTAAATCTCTTCGAGCTTTACTAAAATAGTTTCTTAGAGATTAGCAATAAAGATTATTGCGTACACTATAAAGAGTGGAGGAAAAATAATTCCTAGTGCAATCAATCCAATTAAGACAATTATATTATTCATAAACCAAAGATATATCAAATCTGCACCCAAGTCAACCAGCTTATCCACAACGTGGTATAATACACCTATATGCAACAAGACATTCTAAAACGAATCTTAATAAACAAACACAAACCAGA
>Ga0307935_1000517_pt1 | contig 17088 bp, 21 predicted proteins | sample OrgLakmetageno92_FD_201827 | JGI IMG/M metagenome (GOLD analysis project Ga0307935, IMG submission 201827) | Saline water microbial communities from Organic Lake, Antarctica - #92 | ecosystem: Environmental > Aquatic > Non-marine Saline and Alkaline > Saline | place: Antarctica: Organic Lake...
GATCCCTGCATTCGCAGGGACAGGCTATTACTATTGAATAATTGATTTACTATATGTTTTTATCTGATATTGATATCAAAAAAGGAGTAGAAAGCGGCGCGATTACTATCGAGCCTTTTCATGACGAACAATTACAGGTTGCGAGCTACGATGTGACACTAGGAAACGAATTCCAGATCTTGGATCGTCATAATGTAAAAGCAGTAGATCCAGCAAATAATATTTACCCAACAACACGCACGATCGAAGTTGCCGACGGGGACGAATTCATCCTGCATCCAGGTGAGAACGTGTTAGGAAAGCAGCGTGAATTTATCGGTGTCGACCACGAGCACCTGATTCTATTATCAGGAAAAAGTAGCCTGGCGCGGGCAGGCCTTGTCGTGCACAACACGGCTATGCTATTCAATCCAGGACACAAATTCTTTCCAACGTTTGAATTGGTAAACAACAGCAATGTTCCGATTATCCTTCGCCCAGGTATGGAGGTAGCGCAATTACTCTTTGCACAACTGACCAGCCCGGTGAGCAAGTCATACGCTGATGTTGGGCGGTATGATTCTGAAAACAGTACACATTTCGTTCCCAAGAAAGATCAATAATTTTTTAATAACCTAACCCTTCCATTCCTATGACTACTCATCACCCCGAACAAGCCTATCTCGATCTCTTGCAAGACATTCTTGATAATGGAACGAAAAATGTCGACGAAGGAACGGGGGCAGTGTCCTACAGTGTATTCGGACGGCAGATTCGTTTTGATCTTTCAAAGGGGTTTCCACTACTAACCACTAAAAAAGTCTACTGGAAAGGAGTATTGCATGAATTGTGCTGGTTCCTCCAAGGGCAAAACAATATCAAATATTTGGTAGATAATAATGTGCATATCTGGGACGACTACCCGTACAAAATTTATGTAGAAAAATTCGGAGAGGACAGCATGGCCAAAGAAGAATTCGTTGGCAAAATTAAAGAGGAAGAAGATTTTGCAAAAGAACACGGCGTATTAAAAAACATCTACGGAGACATGTGGCGGCACTGGCCAACCAAGCATGGCGAGAACGTCGATCAGCTGCAATGGATTATTGATGAATTGACCGCAGACCCAGATGCGCGCAACTGTATTGTTAATTCATGGAATCCAGAGTTTCTTTATGCTATGGCTCGTAAGGAAGATGCATCGCGTTTCCCAATTTGTCATAATATGTACCAGGTGAGCCTCAAGGGAGGCAAATTACATCTCCAGCTCTATCAGCGCAGTGCTGACATGTTCCTGGGCGTGCCGTTCAATATTGCGAGCTACGCATTACTCCTCCAGGTACTTGCCAAGATTCTGAATGTTGAAGTAGGGGATTATATTCATACATTCGGTGATGCGCATATCTATGAAAACCATCTCGAGCAGGCACGACTACAACTCACCCGTGAACCACTGCTATTCCCAACCCTCACCATTGCCGACGACGTAACCAGCCTCGACACATTCGACGCAAGCAAGGTCACTCTGGAAAATTACCAATCACACGATCGTATCAAAGGGGAACTAACTGTTGCCGGAGGAGTAAAAGAGAGAGATTTAGAAGAAGAAAACTAACAAATATTTTTATGAAATCACCTCACATCCAACAACAAGATCCAGAAATCGCGGAAGCAATCGCCGGCGAAGAACAGCGTCAGGCTGAAGGGCTCGAAATGATTCCATCAGAGAACTATGTATCTCAGGCAGTCCTTGAGGCGAACGGATCAGTCTTCACTAATAAATATTCAGAAGGATATCCTGGGAAGCGTTACTATGGAGGGCAGGAATTTACTGATGTTATAGAAAATATTGCTATTGAACGTGCGTGCAAACTCTTCGACTGCAAATTCGCCAACGTGCAGCCACTGTCTGGCGCACCAGCAAATCTCGCCGTATACACGGCACTGCTGTCTCCAGGGGACACCGTTCTCGGGATGGATCTTTCCCACGGAGGACACCTGACTCACGGGCATCCAGTAACATTTCCTGCAAAAATCTATAATTTTGTACGATACGGAATGAAAGACGTTGATACAGGAGAGATTGATTACGATCAGCTACGTGATGTAGCGCTGAGAGAACAACCAAAAATTATCTTGGTTGGATTTTCTGCATATTCTCGGACAATTGATTACGCACGTGTAGAAGAGATTGCTCGAGAAGTAGGCGCAATCACCATGGCAGACATGGCACATATTGCTGGTCTGATTGCGGGTAAGGCTTTGCGCAACCCATTCCACGATGGATTCGATATCATCACGACAACGACGCACAAGACATTGCGAGGTCCGCGCGGAGGAATGATCCTGGTCCGAGAAGACGAAGACATCATCAAGAAAATCAACAAAGCCGTATTCCCAGGACTACAAGGTGGCCCACACATGCATCACACTGCAGCCAAGGCGGTGGCATTCGGCGAAGCTCTGACGCCAACCTTCCAACAGTATGCGCGCCAAGTTCTCAAAAATGCTAAAGCAATGGAAGAAGTCTTTGCGACCAGTGGTATTCGTATGATAGGAGGGGGGACAGATAATCATCTTTTACTTCTGGATGTATTTGGATCGCTAGGGGTGACCGGTAAACAGGCCCAGACAGTTCTAGATGAAGTCGGTATCACTTTGAATATGAATAGCATCGCTGACGATGTACGGTCACCAATGGATCCATCGGGGATTCGCCTGGGTACACCAGCGATTACCACACGTGGATTTATGGAAAAAGACTGCGCCGAAATTGCTGAATTGATGGTCACTACCCTCAAAAATATGACCGACCCAGAAACCATCAAAGAAGTTGCCGCGCGGATCAAGGAGATTGCATTAGCGCACCCGTTGCCTGAGAGTTTTGTTTAAGCTATGAAAATAATTATTACCCATTCCTCGGATCTTGATTTTGAAAACATTCTCTATAACCCAATAGAGAATGCGGACTTTTGGCATGACCACCAAATATTGCTGCCCCAGCGCACGGGACTGAGAGAACAAATTACACGAGAAATGATTCGTGATGCGGACCTCGTGCTGTGTGAAGTATCGCTCCCATCGACAGGCCAAGGAATCGAGATTGGTTGGGCGACATTGTACGAAACACCTATTGTTTGTTTCCATCACATGGATGCGCATCCATCTGGGGCATTGCAATTCGTCTGTGAAGAATTCTTTACATACAAAGATGAGGTGGATATGGTTGAAAAGATAAATGAGGTAATTTCTTAATGTATGTCAGCAGAATTCCACGACTACATTGTTTACGATGTCCTGGGACATATTCCGCATATCACCAGTCGGCGAATGTTTGGTGGGTATGGAATCTATCACGAAGATATTATTTTTGCGATTATCGCTGAAGATGAATTATATTTCAAGGTGGCTAACAATAATCGTGCTCAATATGAAAAGCACGAGAGTAAACCATTTACCTACCGGGGGCACAAGGATCGTAAGCCCACGGTGATGTCATATTGGTTAGTGCCCGAGGAGATAACGAATGACGCTGAGCTGATTGAGCAATGGCTGTTCGGTGCGAAAGAGGCCCACAACAAATAATGCAGGTAATGGAAAAGACCACATGGTAAAAAGCGACACCTGATCAGGTGTCGCTTCTACAACTGCTTCTACGTGTTAATCTAGATCTAGCGAGAGCGCCTCGTCATCAATCAAGTCAATTTTTGGGTTAATCGTCATCCCGTTTTTGTCGGTGATTATGAATCCTTTTTCCCACATTGATTCCACATATTTTTTGTTATACCCCTTTACCCGAGCCTTTGCTGCTTCTTCAGTAAAGTAGCCAGTGCTAAATTCAAGGTAAAGTTTCTTTAGAAGTTCTTTCTGAACAAAAGACAGATTGTCAATCTGTAGTTTATCAGAGGTCTGTTGGTATCTTTGTGCAAACATAGTTAGTTTTTTTAAAGTTATAAATTCAATAGTTTCTAGTATTAAAACATATAATAAACTATTTGCAAATTCCCCAAAGGCCTTTATTTTGACTTCGGGCTTCATTCTCGGCTGCTCTGAAAACATCTTGATAGCGATATGGTTTGCGATAGGTGTATTCATATGCGTACCCATCAGCGACGAGCTCTTCATTTATATTCATTTTACCTAGGAACACATACCCTAACAGGCGTTTATATTTGTCGTATGTGTCTTGGGATGGGTCGGTCTGTATATCCACCAAGGCCCCAATAGGCAGTAAGGAAGAGAGGTATTCGGTAGATTCCTGGCCAAAACATTCTTCTCTGCGATAGGGGCCAGAAGATTCGGGCGCGTTAATTCCCAGGAGTCGAATCGTGGTTTCTTGGTCGTCTCTATATGCTATCAGAGTATCGCCATCGATTATTTTCACAATGGTATACAAATTTCCATTGCCATTTCCACGGGTATAGTCGTTGCGAGCCCCCGAGAAAGACAACACCAGCACAACCAGAGCTGCCATCGTGATCAGTAGGATTATTTTTGCTGGATAGTTTTTCATGTCAGATAGTATACCAAACACTTGACGTTTGAGTTTGAAAATCGTACAAATAAGTAAACAAATTAAAAATCATGGATACAAACATAACACCTTACCAAGCACTGAACGGGTCAATGTGTCACATTCCAGTGGGTAAAAAAGTCATTCACACCGAAGATAAAGCTCAAAACAAAAAGGCACAAGAGATTATTTTCTATATTTTGAATCATATTACCCAGATGTATAATCTCGAATCAGATTGGATTCTGGAAGAAAACATTTCACTCGACACTTCATCAGAAAAATCGAGAGATCGAGTGTCTTTTTTAAGAGTCTTTCTTCAAATTACCCAAGACATACTGAGAAGAGATCGGGCTGTCGCGTTTCGAGAGATTATGGACTATCACTGGGAGACATGGCTGTGGCTCATTCCAGCAATGGAAAAGGCCGAACAGGACCTCGTGACTAAGTCTGTGTTGTCTGCGACGATCAACTCGTTGGTGTGCGCCCTCACAAAACCAGGCAACCACCTCAAGTATTCGAGAAAAACCAATGTGATTCAATACTTAAAAACAATGCATCAGATCTATTTTCCTGATGATTATCCATCAACAGTGGATCAGGGGCCACTATCAGGCACCGTAGGGAGTCCTGGAAATTTTCTAAAAAATCTTAGCTCTGGCTAAGATTTTTTGTTTCCCCAATTTTCTTCATATGATACACTCAGAAACATGATTACTGATACTATCAAACAAATTCTTACCAAAGCGCTCGCTGCGCTGGATATTGCTGATCCAGAAATTCACCTCGAACATCCCACCGAGCTATCACATGGTGACTATGCGACTAATGTGGCTATGCGGTATGCAAGAGAACTACAGATGAATCCGCGCGAGCTCGCAGAAAAAATTATTGGCCAGGTAGATCTTGACTCAGTCGATCAGATAACATCTGTAGACATTGCCGGTCCAGGGTTTATTAATTTTCATCTGTCAGATAGCTTTTACCAGACTGCTCGGTCACAGGTGGATGCAGATTTCGGGAAAGTAGATTTCCTTACTGGTAAAAAAGTTTTGGTTGAGCATTCAAGCTCGAATCTCTTCAAGCCATTTCATATTGGGCATCTTATGAATAATGCTATTGGGGAAAGTGTGTATCGATTGATGCAGTTCACCGAGGCAACAACAGTCGCGATTGCCTACCCATCTGATGTCTCGTTGGGGATTGGGAAAGCTGTGTGGTCTTTTTTGCAAAAAGAAACTGATTCATTGGATTCACTCAATACAACTTCAGAAAAACTAGCATTTCTCGGTGATTGTTATGTGGATGGAACTGCTGCCTACAAAGAAAATGAAGATACTCAAAAAGAAATTCGAAAGATTACTCAAGATATCTATAATCAAACACCAGGTACTGTATGGGACGCGTACGAAATAGGTAAAAAAATTAACCTGGACTATGTCCTAGAAATGACAGAACGTCTAGGGTCAGAATTTGCAGGATTTATTTTTGAATCAGAAGCAGGTAAGCGCGGTATCCAGATTGTTCGCGAACATATTGGTGATGTGTTTCAAGAGAGCAATGGAGCGGTAATTTTTGATGGAGAATCACGCGGCCTGCACACACGTGTCTTCATTAATAGCGAAGGCAACCCAACGTACGAATCAAAAGACCTCGGTCTTATCCAATTAAAATTCGAACAGTACCAACCTGATATCTCAGTGATCGTTACTGACCACGAGCAATCAGAATACTTTAAGGTGATGCTTACTGCCGCGGGGGAAATCAACCAAGACTGGAAGGACAAAACCGTCCACCTGACCCACGGACGTATGCAGTTCAAGGGAAAAAAAATGTCTTCACGACTAGGGAATGTTCCGCTAGCTATTGATATGTTGGACACCGTCCGCGAAGAAGTGCTCGAACGTCTCACTGACGAACAGAAAAAGGACGAAACATTGATTGATCAGATTGCTATTGGTGCATTAAAATTTGCGATTATCCGGGTGCAGGCAGGGAAAAATATTAACTTTGACCCAGACACGTCATTGTCATTCGAAGGAGACAGTGGACCATATTTGCAATATACACACGCACGATGCCGATCTATTATTGCCAAGGCAGGGGTAGAGACTATTGAACCATCGCTAGGCCAGCCAGTGAATGATGTAGATCGGTTGTTGTATCGTTTCCCTGAAGTAATCACACAGGCAGTTACCGAATACGCGCCACATCATGTGGCTAATTACCTCCTGGAACTAGCACGGGCATTCAATAGCTGGTACGGAAATAATCAGATTATTGTTGCTGGAGACGAATCTGGGACCGCTGCTCGCGTGCAATTGGTACAGGCCGTAGCAACGACCGTCAAAAACGGATTGTGGGTATTGGGTATCGATGCTCCAGAAAAAATGTAATACTATTCATATATGAAAGATTCACCCTTGCGAGAACCAGATTTTATACAACCGCTAGAGGCAGCTATGGATACGGTAGAAAAAGTCATCCAAAGCCCGGAAGCAAAAAAACTACCGCACGAATTCATCGAGCGTCTATGGACGATTGCCATTGCAGCAGTTGGATTAATTGCGGCTTTTGCCTGGGATCGATTCTTGCGCGAACTCATTGACCACCTGTTCGCTAAAGGCGAATCATTATGGGTGCTGTTCGCGTATGCGATGGTTATGACGTTCATTGCCGCATTCGTAGCTATTAATCTGCCATGGATAGAACGCTGGTACCGCAAACATATTCGCAAAAATGATAAAAATAAAGATGTAGATACGCACGCGCATCCGCACATTCCAGTGGGTAAGAATTTGAAGTAGGGGGGTATGATGTAGGAAGCTATTCGAACAATTTTAGTGACTCACGATATACTGAACCGCATCTAATAGGCTAGGAGCTGAATAGGTTGCTCGTGGGGCAACAACTTTCTTGTTTCGTGCTGTTTCCACTAAGACTGTTTTCATGCCCGCATTTATTCCTGCTTCTATATCTGAGACATTATCACCAACGTAATAGGTATGTTCAGGAATAGCCCCAAACTCATCTAATGCTTCTAGGAGCATCTTTGGTTTTGGTTTACGACAGTCACATCCATCATTTGAATCATGGGGACACATAAATGTTTTAAGAATCTTGACCCCACTTGGTTCCAGCATTTCTAATACCTTGCGGTGAATACGGTGAAAATCATCCTTATTGATTCTACCTTCTGATATTCCTGCTTGATTTGTAACAACCACTACAGCAAAATCATTCTCAGCAAGATACTTGAGAGCATCAATGGTGTCTGGGAACAATTCAATTTTATCTTCTCTATCTACTCTTTCATCAAGAGGGTCTTGGATGAACGTACCATCTCGATCTAAAAATACTATTTTCATATAATTAAGTTTACCATTTTTATAAACACAAAAACCACCTTCTCAGGCAGTTTCTGTAACGTAGGCGGTACGATAAGGAAATCTATTGCTGTAAACGGCCTTGCAGCCAGTTTTTTATTTCTTTCTTCAATGAGATTAGGTGTTCCTCTGTATGGTACGTGTGTCCCGCACTCTCAAGGACAACCAGCTTCTTCTTTCCTTCTGGGATTGCATCAAACAGCTTTTGAATATGCTTCACAGGAATGATGTGATCCCTACCACCAACAACCAAGAGTGTTGGCATGGTCAGATTCTCTGCAAAAGGGAGTAAGTCATGGTCTTTGTATTCAATCATAACCTCCCAAGGTGAGCGCCCGATGAATCCAGGTTTTAGGGGACTCTCACTTATATACCAACCACTTTCCTCCCAGCCCTCAAGCATTCCTGGGTCGAGTACTTCATGGATGAGTTTACCGGAAATTACTGGTGCAATCGCCGCACAATACGCGACTTCATCGAAGTGCTTTTCTGCGTAAATAGCGACAGAATGCCCTCCCATGGAATGGCCTGTTAATGCCAGGGGGCCCACATACCAGTCTTGCTGTTTCGCCCATGCAATAACATCTTCTAAGTCTTCACAAAAAAGTCCTAGACGAGCATCTTCAAACTTTCCATCACTTTCGCCGAGACTGTTGGTGACATCAAAACTAAATACAACAAATCCTTTTTCCAAAAAAGCATCTTTCATAGCAATCTGCTGTGCTGCTCGCATTGAGGAACCGTGTCCGTGTTGAACAATACATGTTCCGACTGGTTTTCTCTCAGGGAGTTCCACTTCACCAACAATCTTTTGGTCCTTACGGTTTGTGAGGGTGAGTTTTTTCATAAGTTAATTATATCAGAATAACCAAAGTTGGTTTTGAATCTTTCTTCTCGACGCATAATAAAAACCCCACTCTCGTGGGGCTTTTATTATGCTTCGTAACGTTCCTCAACAATTTTCCAGTTTACATTTTCAAAATAATCTTCGATGTACTGACTTTTGCCGCTGGGTTGGTAGTCGGCAACGAAGGCATGTTCCCACATATCAATTCCAAAAACAAAGCGAACCGAATTCAGATGCCCGAGATGTTGCTCGTCTACCCAGTAATTAATCAAACGGTCGGCTTCGGCGTCATAGCCGAGGATGGCCCATCCCACACCGCGTGTTTTGGCGAGCGTCGTGAAGTCTTCGTTCCATTCCTCGAATGATCCCCATTGATCAGCAATTTTCATTGCAAGAGCGCTTTCGCTATTGATATCAGCAGGCGCATCTTCGATCTGTGAAAAATAGTATTCGTGATTTTTCATTCCATTAAATTCGAAGGAAAGACGCCGGTGCATTTCTGCGAGGGCATACGCGTCAATCATGTCTGCCTGCAGTGCCTCAAGGATTTTGTTGGTGTTATTAACATAGCCGGCATATAGTCCGAGATGTTCGTCGATATTGGTTTGTGAGATTCCTTTTAATTCAGGAATAGTAAATGTTTGAATAGGATACATATCAACAAGTATAACAGACAAACCTATCGACAGGTAGGGATGACGAAAAAGCCTGTTTATGCTTTAATGCCTGCATGGAAAAGAATCAACAGGGAAAATTCATTATTCTATCGGGCCCATCAGGGGTTGGGAAGAACACTATTGCGGCATTTCTTCTCAATGAATTGCCGGACCTTCAATTTGCTATCTCTGCAACCAGTCGTGAAATACGTCCTGGAGAAGAAGAAGGTGTAAATTATTATTACCTTTCCGCCGATACGTTTAAAGAAACCATAGCGAATGACGGTTTCCTGGAGTGGGCAGAAGTCTATGAAGGCACCCACTACGGCACACTTTGGAGTGAGGTGCATCGTATCTGGGATCAGGATAAGGTTATGATTTCTGATATTGACGTCCTAGGAGGAACGCAACTAAAAGAAAAACTAGGAGACCAGGCTTTGGCAATTTTCCTGGCCCCACCTTCACTAGAGGAGCTAGAACAGAGATTGCGTTCTCGTGGTACTGACACAGAAGACAAAATTCGAATTCGGTTAGATAGAGTAAAAGAGGAGCTTACCTACCAAGACGCTTATGATGTTGTAATCATAAATGATACCCTCGAGAAAGCCCAGAGTGACGCCCTAAAGACCATCGTAGAATTCTTAAGGGTCTAGTAGTATTTTTTGCGCCATGAAGAATCTTTTAAAAATCACGACAACCATTACCTTTGTCATTGTTGCGTATATTGCTATTTCTATTATCGATGCACAGCCTGGACAGTTCAAGGTTGGGTTTCTCGACGTGGGCCAAGGTGACGCTATCTTTATACAAACACCCGACAAGTTTCAAATACTCATTGATACAGGATCGAGCAGTGTTATCACTTCAGAGCTGGGCGGCGTCATGGCGCCATGGGACCGTTCTATAGATATGGTGATAATCACACACCCAGACGCTGATCACTTTGGTGCGATTGATGATGTGACTAATGCATATCGGGTAGATACAATTATTGATAATGGATTTTATCATGATGAAGATTTTCTTGAATACAAGAATCAAATTGAGAGTGAATTCGTTAAGCATGTAAATCCAAAAGACGGATATAGTCTCGAGCTCCCTGGTGAAGTTTTGCTGACCTTCATATCAGTCCCAACATTTGGCCAAGGGTCAGACAAAAACGATGAATCAATTATTGTGCGCGTTGATTACCAAGATGCATCATTTCTTTTCACAGGAGACGCATCAGTCGATATCGAAGAACAGTTGATCGAAGACTATCCCGGACTGCTGGATGTCGATGTATTAAAACTGGGTCACCATGGATCCAAAACATCGACCAGCGATAGGTTCCTCGAAGCGACCACTCCACAGATTGCCGTCGTGTCAGCCAGTGCGGGCAATCGGTATGGACACCCGCATCCAGAAGTCATGGAGCGTGTAGAACAACGAGACATCATATCGTTGTGTACTTGTGATGTTGGGCGCATTGTATTTAGGTGGAAAGAGGGGAAATTGTTGGTAAAAAAATAACCCTTCCTTACGAAGTAAGAAAGGGCCTTTTTTAATTCTATGCGATCTCTGCTTTTTCTTGGGCTATCACTTTCAGTGTCTGGATATGTGATTTGAGAATTCTGCTAAAACCATAGCAGTGATACTCAATCCCACACTCTTCGGCTGTCTCTTTCACAATATCCTGTAATGCCGGATAATGTACATAAGAAATTGCCGGGAACAGATGGTGTTCGATTTGATAATTCAACCCACCATAGACATCTGTTAAGATTCTATCAACGATACTTTTTGGATTTCCCCAATAAAAACTCGTTGATGTCTTTACCTGGTGTTCCCAGGCCGCAGCCCCAGATGGTGTTGGCATATCTTTGTATTGATGCGCCCATTCGTTGATGTGGGCTACTTCGAAGATTGGAGTCATAAAGAACCCAGCCCCAAAGATAGCTACAAACCATAGTGTTGCTGTTATTCCAAAAGGAATTCCTATCAACGTTGGAATTCCAAAAAATATGAAAAACATGACTGCCTTTCTCAGAAACACATACAGTATGTGAACCCATAGGCTTTTTCCGCTTTCTTTGAAATGGCCCCACTTATAGTACTGAACAACCCTTTTGAAATCTCCAAAAAATATCCACAGGAGAAAGGTAAAGGAGTAGTAAAAAAGTGCAAAAATATGCTGAACTCGGTGTAGTTTGTAGCGCTTTGCAAATTTAGAAAACGCCACAAATATACCCCCAGAATCCAAATCGTAATCTTTTCCGTAAATATTAGTATTCAAATGATGCAGTATAACGTGTTGAATACTCCAATTATCACTATTGATCCACAAGAGATCCAGTACCTTCCTGAAAAGATTGTTAATCCGCTTGGAAGGACTAAAGGATTGATGGCTAGCGTGATGTTGGGTGGATCCTAACATCACAAACCCCAACGTCATAGATCCAATCGCGAGAATGAGATTTGGCACATACGATAGGTGTCCATTAATAAGTGCCACATAGGGGGCAATATAGAAGAATAGCCCTGTTAGAGTTACAATCCATATTCTTGCTCCCCCGCTGTTTCTCCTAAGCTTAGTCTTTTTGAAGTAAGCATTTACTTTCTGTATAAGCTCATCTTTAAAGACGAGCGGTTTTATATTTTCCATGATCTTAGATTTAAGTTTATGTAATTAACAATTTTTCTGAGTGTAACATATTTTAGTTTATTTTTTTTGGAAACTATCTCTCGTGCGTTTTCCCCGATCTCTCAAATAAAATTATGAAGAGTACCCCATACATCCCAATCAATCCCCATACCGGGATTACCGGTAATACGACGGATGCCCATTCCATAGAACCAAGCAATAATGCCGTGTGAACAATAATCCAGAGACAGATATACGTTGGAATTGCCGGAACCCAAGCTATTGGTCCAAGTATGCTCGATAATGCGGTTACAAATCCTAGTGCCATTGCTGGCGCAACGAAAGGAAGCACAATCATGTTGGTGATTGGAGACACCACAGACAGGTCACCAATGGCGTAGGCGATTAAAGGCATCACAAAGATAGACGTAGCGAATGTTGCGATCATATTTTCACGTAATTCGAATTGCTCGGGTATCCATTTGAAAATGGGTGCAATTATGGGTCCAAGATACACTAGTCCAATCGTCGCTAGAAATGATAATTGGAAAGAAATATCATACATCAGGGTAAGGGGGTTAATGAGCAGCATCACGAGCGCCGCCAATGATAGTGATTTGGTAATAGAATAATCGGACCCCATGATGCGTCCCGTGGCTGCGATACCACCCATAATGGTGGCGCGTATTACGGTTGTCTGCATTCCTGTAATAATCATAAATACGAGTAAACTACCGAGTACTCCCACGAACTGTAGCCAACGAGGCTTTCTCTTGAGTAATCCTGCAATAAAATTAGCGACCAGCATAACATTGTATCCAGACAGCACCACAATATGGACAATCCCAGTCTTTCGGAAATCGTCATACAAAGCATCAGGGATAGAACGCACACCAAGTAGTAGCCCCTCGAGTAATCCAGATTCTGGTGCGGGAAGTATTCGTTGGATTCTTTCTAGGAACCATTTTTTCACACGTAGTAATCCACGAATGATATTTATTTTTCCTGTCGAATGTTCAACAATGGTAGGCTGGAACATGGTGGCGGTGATTCCTTTATTCAGCAGATAATTATCATAGTGGAACGTACGCCCAGATTCTGTCTCGAAAGATTCAGGACTTTTTAATTTTCCAGATACGGTAATAGAATCGTTATATTCGAAGTCGCTGTGTCGATAGGTCGTCACGCGAACATTGGTCGTGATTAACGAGCCATCAATCGTATTTGTTTTAATAACCAAGAATTGCTTGTCTTCTCGAATGTCAGGCTCGGCACGGATAACGCCTTCGATGGTTGTTGCCTCCCCAAGAAACGGACGCAGCGATTGTTGGGTCTGGCCATTTATTAAAAAAGCATGATTAGTTATGAGAATCCCAATGCAGAAAGCGATGCTCATCAGTAGCCAAAGAGATGAACGGCGTGTGCGTACCCAAAAGCAGAAAAGGAAAAAGAGAAACACGGAACCTATTCCAATAATGGGCGTAGCTGGAATATTTTGTACAAACTCAAAAAGCGTCGATAGAGCAACGCCCACACACAATGCGCAAATTGTGTAGACAAGAGAAACAGTCTTCATAACTGTTAGGTTAATTGTATCATTTCTCAAAAATAGGACAAAACAAAAACCCCTTTCGGAGTCTAGTGCTTTATTTAATCAAACCTGCGTCTTTGAAAGCGCGATAGGTTCCTTTCTTATTGATGGTCTTCATTCCTCGAGCAGAAACAAAAACGGTCATTTTCTTGTCGATTTCTGGAATGTAGTAAGCCTTTTTCTGGAGGTTAGCATACCGACGACGCTTTCCACAAGGGTTAAATTGGGTAGCACGAACACGGTTCGAGTAACTTCCACCCATCTGAGAACTTTTTCCTGTTATTACGCAAACTTTAGACATAAATAGTAGTGAATTAAGTGTGACAGGGATTCCTCTCAAAAATGAGAAATTCCCTAGAGACGAGAGCTATGCTATCATATGGGAGTAAAAAAGCAAGAACTTTACTTTTGACACATGATTATGCAAATTGCCTCAACCATTATCTACATTGTTATATTGCTGATGTCAGTTGTTATCCATGAGCTTGCTCACGGATATGCGGCGTATGCACTAGGAGATCCAACAGCCAAGCTACAAGGGCGTTTGACGCTGAACCCGCTCAAGCACCTTGATTGGTTTGGTTCTGTGTTGGTGCCAGCATTTTTGATAATTGCAGGATCACCATTTTTGATTGGTTGGGCAAAGCCAGTGCCATTTAATCCTTATAATTTTACCAAATTCCGCCGATGGGGTGGGGCATTGGTTGCTGTTGCAGGGCCGCTTTCTAATCTTGCGCTAGCACTGGTTGTTATTGCTCTTGGTAAAATCATCACCATATTTGTAGGCGATATTGGTATGGGCCTCCAGATTATTCGCATGACCGTCACGCTCAACATCGCACTCGCATTATTTAACCTATTGCCGGTACCACCGCTGGATGGTCACCATATCTTGTTCGCCCTCTTGCCGACTCGTATGGAAAAACTCAAGCAGCAGATTCGCCGCTGGTCAATTCTTTTCTTTATTCTTGTATTCCTATTCGTATGGCCAATTGTAAGTGACTTAATTCTTATTATTGCTGATGGGTTGTGGGGAATTTTCTTTTAAACTACTCAGTCCTGTAAGTTTGTACTATAATGTAACTATATGTTAATCCACAAACACGCTACAAAAGTATTTCTTACATTTATTATAATTGTTGCTGCAATAATATTTGTTCCGTTACTCGTGAAAGCACAAACAACGGATGACCGCGTCGTTGATATTTCAGTGACGGCTCCTTCATTTGTTCAGTATGTACAGATTTCTTCTAGCCCAGCTTTTACTAACCCTGTAACACTTCCGTCAGCCCCAATGATTTCTTGGGATATATGCCAATGGGCAGCATCATGTCCATCGGGGACGTATCAGCTATATGTTCGCTATATCGATGGTAATGGAAGAGTTCAGTACAACACAAGCCGTACGGTCGTATACCAGGCTCCAGCCCCTATCGTGGTGCCACAGCCAGCCCCTGTTGTTGAACCTACTCCAGAGCCTGCCCCAGAGCCAACACCTGAACCTGCTCCGCTGCCCGAGGTTATCGAACCAGAACCAGAGATAATTCCAGAACCTGAAGTTGTTGAGGTCCCTGCTGTTGTTGAGGTTCCCGCAGAAGAAAAAACATTCAAAGACTGGGCACAGTCGCAATCAGGAATTATCGCTGCAACGGCAGTGGCAGGGATTTCGATCGCAGGAACATTAGGAGCAAGTATAGGTTCTGTTTTTGGAAGTAGTTTTAGCTTGTCACAGTTGATATTCCTCCCATTACGTATCTGGAATCTATTGCTCATCTTCTTTGGTATCCGTCGTAAGTCTCAACCATGGGGAGTTGTGTACGATAGCAAAACGAAGCAACCACTTGATCCCGTGTATGTTCAGTTGCTCGATGAAAAAGGCGAAGAGGTTGCAACATCAATTACCGATATCCAAGGTCGCTTTGGGTTCCTGATCGAAGAGCCAGGAAATTACCATCTCAATGCAGGGAAAACAAACTACTTGTTCCCGTCCAAGGAAATGGCCTCAATTAATACCGACGTCTTGTATGATGAAATCTATCACGGGGAAGCTTTGGCGCTCGATCGTGATGGTGTAATTACCAAGAATATCCCTATGGATGCCCAGGGGGATGATTGGAACCAGCAAGAAAAAAATCGTATGCGTATTGGAGGGACGTCCAAATTCATTACGGCTCTATCACAGGTGATTTTTTACGGGGGACTAGTCTTCACTGTCGTTATGACCGTACTCTCGCCGACGAAAATAAATCTTATTTTCACATTTGCATATCTCGGAATGCAGGTATTGCGTATGATTGGATTCCACCCACGCGCATATGGTGTTATCAAAGAGGGCTCTACAGGTGGTCCGCTGCAACATGCGGTGATCAAGATATTCAGCGCAGCGCTCGGACAGCGCGTCGGACACGCAGTTACCGATGACAAGGGACGCTACTACGCACTAGTATCAAAAGGGGAATATTATATGACTGTTGAACAGAAGAAAGCAGATGATACCTACGAAGAACTTCACAAATCGAAGCCATTTAAGATAGGTCGAGGAGTAGTTAATACGTCGATTCGTATCTAATTATTTTCCCCCAAGGAGCTTGTGAAAAGGAGAGGATAAAAGCTTGACTTTTAAAACATACCATGCTATTATTCTTTTTGTGAGTGAGGGGATCCAAGTAATTTTTCTTACTACAGCAAACGTCTGCAAACGCGTCGCCTCCGGGCGGCGTTTTTGTTTGGGGGTTACATTTAGTTGACTATTCCCAAATATATAGTATTTTAAATAAAAATTGAAAACATGAAAGATAAGATAAGATTACATAATTTTCACATCAATAATCCAGAAGGTGTGCACAGCGGACGTGCGATGCTTTTCGCCGCAACACAAGTAAAGGAGTATCTTGAAGCTCCAGACATCAAGATTGCAATAAACATGTGCTTTTTTCTTGAAAATGTTCCATATATAAAGTTTGAACAAGAAAATCGAAGAAAAATAAATGATTTAAATCCAGTTTTTTTTCAAGCATGGCGTGATGTATTTCGAGACACTCCTCATATATGCCACATAGCCGCGTGTGGGATAGCAGCTCATTGCGAACTAGAGTACGTATTAGGGTTTATTGTACAGAATATTCCAGAGCATAATACATCAGTCACTATTCTACATAGCTTTAATGTATATCCCCAAGAAGATCATTTTGTGGACTTTCAGCTCGAGGCTATGATATCTTCTGAAAAAAAAGATATTGAAAAATCAGATTGGGATAGTGTTTCCACGTACGAAGGTGTTGTCTTTCCTGTTACCATCGTCAAGGATGTCTTTGATCTATTACATGGAAATGATAAGCACCCTGATATGATTTCATTTTTGAAACAATACGTCTTTAGTTCGTTTAAAAAAACTGAAAAATTTATTGCTATTATTAATAGCAATGGCGAGAGTTGGGACATAAAAGATTTTGTCTCTTAAAATTTGAATAATGATTGAAAAACCCGAACATGT
>Ga0307935_1000526_pt1 | contig 16915 bp, 28 predicted proteins | sample OrgLakmetageno92_FD_201827 | JGI IMG/M metagenome (GOLD analysis project Ga0307935, IMG submission 201827) | Saline water microbial communities from Organic Lake, Antarctica - #92 | ecosystem: Environmental > Aquatic > Non-marine Saline and Alkaline > Saline | place: Antarctica: Organic Lake...
GTTAAAATAGCGGCTTCAACGGATTCAGATTTAACGGTTGAGGCTCCAGAACAAAAGCCTACAAAACAAGATATTCAAACACAAACAAATACAAAAATGAATAAATCAGAGTTAAGAGAAAAGCACCCTGAGCTATTCGCTGAAATCGTTGGATTAGGCGTTGAGCAAGAACAAGAGAGAGTTTCCGCTTGGGCAAAATGGAACGAAATTGATCCTGCTTTAGCAATGAAAGGAATTGAAGGAAAAGAAGATATTAAGGCTTCTGATATTTCAGAATTTCAAGTTGCTGCATTAAGAGCACTTCAAAAGAAAGGCATTGAAGCTGATTCCACAGAGGATGTAAAATTAGATGCTGACGGTAAAGCTATACCAGCTTCAGAACTTTCAGCGTCGGAAAAATTAGAGGCTCAAATGAATGCTGATTTAACTGAGCGTGGTTTATTAACTTCAAAATCTTAAGAAAATGGGAGCAACAAATGTAAATCAAACAGATAGTCAACTTCATGTTGACTATGATGTAGCAAAAATATTTTTAGGTGAAAATCGTTACGCAACAGGGACGTACACAAATGGTACAGGTTCAGCGGTAACGCTTGCAGCAGGAACACTTTTAGGACGTGTTTCGGCAGATGAATTGTTATTGCCACTAGCTTCAGGAGCAACGGATGATTCAAATATTCCATTAGGTATATTGTCGCATACAGTAACGGTAGCTGATGGAGCAAGCGCAACCTTAACTTTTGCCGTTGAAGGTGATATTGCACAAGAGAAAGTTATTTTCCAAGGCTCGGATGACTATGCAACAGTAGTTGCGGACAGAACTTTGAGAGATAGAATTGGAGCTGACACAGTAGGAATCAAACTCGTTAGCACGACTGAGAATACTGCTTTCGATAATCAATAAAAAGTAGAAAAAATGAAAAATTTAATTTCAATAATTTTAGCCGTTATATTAGTAGCTCCATTTGCGGGCCCTTACACGGCGGAGGTGACCATTGGGTTGGTTGGATTAAGCGCATTAGCGTATCAATTTGCACCCTCAGGAGTGCTATTTAACATCCCTTTAGTGGACGCGCGTGGTTTATTTACCAAATCATTAGTTTCAGTTTATCGTGAAAAAATTTCGGTAACATCTTTTTTACGTTCGTTTTTCGAGCCTATTGAAGTAATGACTAAAGAAGTTTCAATAGCGGTTCAAAGAGGCACGGAAAAGGTAGCAGTTGATGTTGTAACTTACTCTGACGGTAATCGAAATTCATTCGACAAATCAAGTGAGAAGATATTTATACCGCCTTTTTACCATGAATATTTGACGGCAAACGACCATCGTTTATACGATCAAGTTGTTACGGCGTTGAGTCAAGGGAACACAACGTTTTTTGCTGAAATGACAGCGGAACTTGCCGAGGACTTAATGACACTTCAAAATAAAATTGAGCGTGCTGTTGAGGTGCAATGTTCACAAGTTTTGCAAACGGGTGTTTTAACACTTAATAGTAAAACGGATATTGATTTTAATAGAAAAGCGGCTTCAATTGTAGCGTACAATATAGCGAATGATTTTAGTGTTGGAACTGTTGATCCTCGAATTGTACTCGAAAATGGATGTAATTTTATAAGACAACAAGGTAAATCACAGGGAGGGACTTATAATGCTATACTAGGTAGTGAGGCATTAAATGAGCTTATCAATAACACTTTGATTAAAGAAAGTCAAGACCTTAGAAATGTAGATTTGGGTACAATTAGAGAGCCTCAACGAAATTCAGTTGGCGGAACACTTCACGGTCAATTGTCTTGCGGGTCTTACAAGGTGAATCTATGGACTTACCCAGAATTTTACGACAACGCGTCAGGAACATCAACGTCTTATATTGACGCTAAAAAAGTGATTTTACTTCCAGAAAATCCTAAATTCAAATTGGTTTCCGCGGCTGTTCCTCAACTTATTGAAGATGGACGAGTGCCACAAAATGGCGCTTACTTGGTTCAAGAGTTTATGGACCGCAAAAAAACGGCGCATGAAGTACACATTAAATCGGCACAAGTTGTTATACCAGTAGCAATTGACCAGATTTATACAATCACAGTACTTGATTAGTAGTAATTAAATAGAGGGTTGAAATATACCCTCTATTTTTAAAACAGTAGCAGCATGAAATATTACGAAGTATTAAAAGGAAATGTAGGTGGTTTTGGAAACAAAACTCATAAAAAAGGTAGCACAGTAACGGATGCGATGTTTCCAAATGGAAACGCAAAAACATTGGAAACAATGGGGTTTTTGAAATGTGTTAAGGCGCCGAAACCAGTTAAGGAAATTAAAGAGTCCAAGAAATCCGAAAAGGTTGAGCCAGTTAAGGAGGTTGAAAAGATTGCAGAAGATGATAAAACCGATTCAACCGCTATTTTTATAACCGCTGACGGTGTTGAAGTCAACGAGCTTGACGATTGTAACAAACAAGAAATTATGGATGAATTGAAATCAAAAGAAATTGATTTCGATCCAGCCGATAAGAAACAAATTTTATTTGAGTTGCTAAAAGCTTAAAGATTTTTCATAAATAGTTGTTTTTTTTTAAGCCGCGCTGATTAATCGGTGCGGCTTTTTTTATACCTTATATATATGTCATTAACAGAACGCGCTAAAATGGATATGCAATCAATAACTTCTAATACTAGATATTGGGGTGTAACAGCCACATTAACAGATTTGACGGGCGAAACGGCAACGGTTGTAGTTTTACACACGCGACATAACACGGCATACACTCCAGAGGGTGAGCTTGTGAATGTTCCAACGGCATCGGTCGCAATTTCGGATGTAAAAGTTTTGGAGGCGAATCCAGATTATTCATATCTAAATTCGAGCGGTGAAATTACATACATGGGACACTCATTAAATGTTGCTGACGCGGCTGGAAATGTTAAAAATTATGTAGTTTCGGAGAATTACCCGGATGAAAAATTAGGAATGACAATATTAATATTGCAAGATAAAGGATAATGCCAGAAATTGTAAACGCCATAACGCAAAGAAATTACGAACTTGTTAGGGATCGGATAGCTAATATATTGGCTATTGAATTGCCTAGTCAGGCAACATTGAATTCAGATGTAGATTTAAATCCTACTATTGAAATTGAGCGATTCGTCCCCGTAAAGGACACCGAATTGCCGTTAGTAAACATTATGTTATTGCGTGGCGATTACGACAGTTATACGTCTATTCAACAAGATGGAACGTATATGTATCATATTGACGTATATACCAAATCTAAATGGACGGCCGACGACAGGGCGGATAAGTTAGCATTCATGAAATTGCAACGTTTGACGGGTGTAATTCAAGCGATTTTATCGGATTCAAAATATCGAACGTTAGGATGGGCGCAACCATCAGTAAGTCGCGTTCAAGTCAATAGCATTAAATTTGCCGAACCATCAAATAGTAAGGACGCCAGCACCTCGGTTATGGCTAGGTTAGAGTTCGAAGTTAGGATTCCCGAAACAGTTGAAATAGCAACGCTAAATCTAATTGCAGGTTATGACACTTCTGTAATAATGGGTAATACAGCGCAAGGTTATGTTTTTAGTGGAAATTCTGCACCGATTCCGCCATTTGTATGCGCACCAGTAAATGTTTATAACACCGATAAATCTTTAGATATTAATATTTTATCTGGAGATTTTTTTGAAATTCCAAATTCAGGAATAACAATTGGTGGAAATATATTTAGTTTACCCGCTACAATTAATTTAAACGTTCCAATTGTAGATTCCAATGGTGATGCGGTTGTTAATAATTTAGTTGCTGGAGAGATTGAAATACCACTTTTGCCAGCGGCTCCTGGAACAGTAAACGTCAATCAATCTGACGGCTCTTTAATTGAAGCGGTCACGGTTGCGAGTGGAGGCACGGAAAACTTCAATGTTCCTTTTTGGATTCGTAACCCTGACTGGCTAACCCTGCCTGTTATAAATGTCGGAGACGAGCGTTTCGTAGGTCTGTACGCTGTTTTTGAAAATGATGTTGATGATAACACAATCACTATTGATATAGATGTTGCAGGAAATGATATTGATTATGGGGATGGAACAACAGTAACGTCAGTTAATGGAACAAACACTCACACTTATACTTACGCCACAGTAACGGGTGCGGTTGTTCAAACGCCACAAGGTAGTAATTATAAAATGGTTATTGTTGATGTTGATTTGACGGGTGTTACAGATATGCTTTTAGACATCGCTGTAGGCGCTCACAGCTTCAGGTCTACGGGCTGGCTAGATATTTCCGCAGCTTCCCCGACTTTAAACCGTATCGACTTAGCGGGCGACGCCGTGCCCTTTCTTTTAGAGCGGTTTGTAGTCGAAGAAATGAATTTAAACTCTACCTACAGAGCGCAACCTGTTCGCGGGTGTAATATGCTTAAAATTTACGATTACCCGCTACTTAATAGCTCCTACTCAGCAAACGGTTTATTTGAAGACGCCGCGCAGGGCGGTATAAGGGATAAAAATAACAACCCTATAGAAATAAATAACCCGATGGGGGCGGATTTCAGGGTTTTTTGCAGATTTTCTGGCGTGGATAAGCTCGGAGACATAAACCTGCCTAATGCTTTGGTAGATTTTATGTTCTACTTTTCCAATATAAGCGAAATAGGAAACATGTATTTTGATGGCGTGGGCGCTACGGATAGAATGTTCCAAAATTCAAGAATTAGAAAGGTCGGAACTATACAAGTTTCTTCCGCACTGACAAATATTTTTCGAATGTTTTTCATCGTTACCCTGGAGGAAATTATATTCACGGGCGATATGTCGGGCGTTACAAACACCCTCGACGCGTTCGATAGAAACCCCGCACTAAAACGATTGTTAATGCCCCTTATATCGGTCGGCTTTGATATTTCAGGCAATTCTATAGCAGGCGCACCCCTGCAAGACTTATTTACTTCATTAGGAAACGCAAATGGAGCGCAAACAATAACACTCCCAAACTTCACAAGTGGTGAATCAACAACAATAGCAACAAATAAAGGCTACACAATAGCATACGCATAATGAAAAATATATATAAAATAGACGACAACGGAAATTGGGGAAACTACTATAAGGTAGAATTTCCTGACGGTCAAATCATGGATGAAGCCAACCACGACTTTGAAAGGGATGGTTTTTACTGGTCTGAAACACCTCCTAAAGAATATTTAGAATGGATTGAATTAAATAATTATTTGGAATAACAAATATATTTACTATATTTGTAGAAACAAAAAACAAATAATTATGAAAAATTTTAACAGTATGTTTAAGGATATGAAAGATCCGTGTAGTCATGACATCAAATTAGATGGGATAAATATTAAGTCTGTTTCAAAAATAGATTCAAAGCGTTGTGCTTCAATAAAACGTCTTAAATTAATTACGATTATAGCAGTTTTACTACTAAGTTTTAACGTTCAATCACAGGACACTTGGGAGTATCGAAATGATAAACGAGCGCACGCATTAACGGGCTATGCATTAGGTGCGTCAATGACAAACGCAATGATACAAAGTGGTAAGTATAAAAAGTGGGAAACAGTTGTAGCGCCTCAGATATTTACATCATTGATTGCAGGACTTAAAGAAGGTATCGACCACTCCTTTAAATTAAACGGTTTCTTTTCGCATCAGGATTTCACTTATACGGTTGGTGGCTCTTTTATAGGCTCATTAAAAACGCTTACAGAATATGAGTTAAGTGATTGGATGCTTCGAGATGGTAGACATGGGTTATTTAACTCTTATGTCGTGCCAGTATTTTGTAGTTCTGGTATTTCTTTTGTGGCTGAATCAGTAATGTTTATGACGATCGATAGTTACCGCCCTAGTATTGTTAACTTAGCCGTTCAAACGGTGGTATCAATTGTATCAATGAGCGTAAAGCATCACTACGATAAGAAAAATAACAAGTTAGAAAAGTTTAAATTATAAAACAAAATGATTCAAGAAGCCACGAGTAGCATTATCCAGTCAGGAGTAGTAGCAGTTATATTAACGGCGGGATTAATTTTCATGTACAAATACTTTGCTAAAGAAGTGAATAGACTAAATGATATAATCAAAATTAAAGACGATCATATAATAGCGCAAAACGAGAAACTAAACGAGTTGATGCTAAGAGATATTGAAGTTTCAACTAAGCTAAATGCAGCCCTGGAATCACTAACTAAAGTTATTCAAGATGGACACTAAAAAGAAGGTTTGCGAGAGAACTAAATTACTAAGGTGGCAGGACGTTAAAGAAAAGCGTATGGCTCAACTTCAGAAATTAATGGACGCATTAGAGAAAAGAAAAGAAACGGAATTAAAACAGCCTGCATGAAACTAACAGAAAAGCAAAGATTCGTTTTACAAATGATTAAGGTGGCTTCAGGAGTTGCAGGAGTTGCAGTCGTGTTAACTGAGGATCATCCTTACTTGACGGTGGGAATACTTGTTGTCGGTGCTTTAGCAAATGAGGCATTGAATTATAAACCGAAAAAAGACACGCCCTAATTGAGCGCGTCCATTAACTTTGAGTAAGTCGACAGTAAAGGGTCACATTCGTACTTGACTATTCTACCAATAGTACTCCTAGATATTCCAGTCATCTTAGAAAGTCGATAGGCTGTGACACCTTTCGACTTCATTTTTTGTTTTAGTTGTTCGATCATTTTTTAGTTTTTAATTTTACATTTTTCATAATATTTCATAATTTCTATTAGCAATCTCAATTAACTCAATTTCTGAAATATCCTCTTTTTTACTAAGCTTTACTCCCGTTGTATGTTTTTTTGTTAAAACTAATTTTTCTGTTTTTACTACCCTTATTTTCAGCCTAGCTGAGAATAGAGTTCTTTTGCCTGCTTGATCACAACATCTAGAGCGACATCCACATTCGTCGTAATAATCTAAAATCATATATAAATAAAAACCATTATATTCTAATCTCTTAATTATTGGATATAGTGAATTATTTCTATCTTCAAAAACTCTTGTTTTAATATCTACTTCACTCATAATTTCTAATTTATTTAGATTTTAATCTCTACTAATTGCTTTGAATCCTCCATAAGAAAATTCGCCATATTCATTCACATCTTTTTCCCAATCTTCGGGTACTGATGAAAGAAATCTTTCTTTTTGAATAGACTGTCCGTGATAATAATAGTTGTACTTTTTCATAATTTCTTAGTTTTTATTGGTTACTATATTTTAGTTTCAATTACAAAAACACCCGCAGAACCAATATAGAACTCAACTTCTAAATCTTGATTTTCCATATCATATAGCAATCTTCTACCTTTAGGATTGTTGTATTGTTTTTCATTTACGATTAGTTCGAAATCAATATCAAACATCGTTTTTCTTAATTCTTTAATCATCGCCTTCATAATTCCTATTTTTTTAATTGTTTCTATACCACTAAAGTAGTCATTTAGTTCCATCCTCACAGCTATTTTAACGTTTATTTTACATTTATTTTTGATTTTGTAGGTTTTATAGTACCTTTGGAATATGAAAATAGCATTTATAATAGGACACAACGAGAAAAGACAAGGGCACTTCTCAGAACACTTAGACACATTTGAATGGGATTTTTACAATGGAATATCTTGTGAACTCGAAGAAATAGGAGATGTTTTTTTGCATGATCCTAAAATTAATAGTTATACCAATAGATGCAAAGATATTTCCGAACGTATAGGAGATGACTATGATTTAACAATTGCACTTCATTTTAATTCATTCAATACAAAGGTTGGAGGTACAGAGTGCTTCTACTGGCATACAAATGAAACTACTAAGAAGATATCCGAATATTTGAGTAGTGAGTATTCTCGTAAGGTAGGGTCAAACAATCGAGGTGCAAAACCTATAAATTCAGTAGGTGAACGTGGAGCAGGTGAAGTATATTACCCGAAAACAAACGCTATACTATTCGAACCATTCTTTGGCGACAATAAAGAAGATTGTGAGAAGTGGAATCAAAGAGTGTTTTTGCAAATCATGCTGAAGATTGAATTAGGATATATTGATTAATTAAAATGGCGTGTCCTTATGTTCTTTGATTTCAACATCAATATCATGGGTCATTTTCTTAAGTTGAGCAAATGATTTTCTATCTGATCCCAATTTAAACCCAACGTGCTTTTCATTTTTATCAAGCCATTTTGAACACTTAAGTAGGTTGTAGCCTCGTTTTCCATTTTCAAATGGAAGCTTATACAACTCTTTTTTGTACCACCCGTATGGTTTGCCTTGGTACGTGAAACCTTTGGTATATCTCATAATTACATTTTTGGTTGTTTATAGCGAATTGTTAGTACCCATTAATTTCTTTGAGGTAGTATTTAACTATACATTCAGGTGTTTCTTTGTAAAGTTCTTCGCTTTTCTTGTGGTTTTTAATCCATTCAATCAAAGAAACAAACGGTTCGCTTTGCGTACTAACAACGTGTATAGAAAATAAATTAACTAACTCTGTTGCTACATCATTAAATTCTTCTTCATATACGGCTTGATAGGTTTCATATTCACCATCACTACCAAATTTGGCTGTTTCTTTAAAGTTGTTCAGTATTTTTAAAATCTTGTTTTTCATTCCGTTTTATTTAATCGTTAATTTCCTTTCCATACACAAAAGGTTAGCAAACATTAAAACGTTCACTTCGTTTTGCTAACATTACCTATATACAATTCTTGCCCTTTGGCTATCTCTTCCCATTGTTCGTTATTATCTTCATCTTCCCATTCTTGCAACTCCCTGCAACAAAAACATAAGCCATCTTTTAAGTGGTGTATATCAAATCCATGTCCGCAATCTATACATTGTTCATCCATTTTGTTTGTTTTTTTAGTTATCTGTTCGGTCAAGAACTGTATATAGCTTAACCGTTGTGCGTAATTCAGTCACGCCAAGTCACCATCATTGCTTCGGGTTTATCTCCAAGAATAGAACTACCATACTTTTCAAACTTCATTTTTATAGAAGGAAAAACTTCTAGCCCATTCGGACATTGTGTTAATAATGGTAACTCTCTTTTATCCTCACTAATTGATAAGGATTCTAAAATGAAGTCATTCAAATTCTTTGGTTCATCAGAAGAACTACGCACAACATTGTATAAATGTTCATTGCCTTGTTCATCTGTAATTTTAAGTTCTAGTTTCATATCTACTTTAGTTTTTAATTGATAATTCGGTGCTTCAATAACGGCAACGCCACTTATACTTAAGTTATATTTAATGCTACATAGCATCTAATTCAATCTTTACTTTTCTCCACCATTTCGCTTGATGTTTATATCCCATATCAATATTGAATTGATCCATAAACTCTAATATTTCATCTACTGCAATATGTGAATTTTTAATAGCAATTAATGAGCATAGAATTTCATTACCACAATCGGTATCTTCATTCATCAATATCATTCTATATTTATTTACTAATTCTTCTGCTTTTTCTTTTGATGTCATTTCTATATAATTTATTCGTTAATAACCGCACTAAAATATAACACTACCTATACTGCATAGCTCGTGCCTCACTACGACACCATATTCAACACGTTGTAGGTAATTAGCCTACTTGCTTTGGTGGGTTCAAATAAGCCCAGTGAGAATATTGAAAAGCACTCCTCCCGTTAAACTTTTCTTTTCTAAAGTTTTGTGCATCTTCCCAAGTGAATAAGTCAGAGCAACAACTTATACTTCCGTCATTATTTAAGCATATAAGCAACAAAACTTTATTTTTAATCTTAGGCTCTTGACTTATTGGTCTGTAATTCATAATTTATCTGTATTAAATCGTAGGCTAACTACCTACAACATTATTTAAAAATCATTAAAACGCTTTTTACATTTAGTGTTATGTGCAAATATACATAAACTTTGCATAAAAACTACACAAAACTATATTTATTTTTAAATCAGTACATTTACAAAATGAAAGACATAATAATCACATTAGTCGCTTTGCTTTTAATAATCGGTGGTATTGCTATATACAAACAAAACCAAGTTAACGATTTAAAGGCTGATTTAAAGCACTTAAACAACACGATTGATATACGAATCAAGAAGTCTATTATAGATGCAGAGAAACGCACAACAGATAGACTGATTGAAGAGTTTAACAACCAACCTGCCGACACGATTATTAAAACCCAAATAAAATATAAATATGAAACTATTATTGATAGCATTTTTGTTTTGCCTGATTCTACCAAAGTTCAGTATATCACAACAGAACTCAATCGACTCTACCCAAATTGATAACATCATTCGTTTAATCAATGATTTCAAAGCCTGTGAAGAATACAGTCAAGAACTCGAAACACGGTTAATAGATGCACGTGACTTGATCGGTCGGACAGTTAAGGAGCGAAACGAATACAAAGACTTGTATAGTCAACTTGACGAGGCACTTAAAACAATGACTTCACGTAAAATGAAACTTGAACGGAAGCTAAAACGAACGCGTAATATTGGGATAGTTGGCACGGTTGGGGGATTGATTGTTGGGATTTTGGCGGTGGTGTTTATTTGATTATTAAAAATTACATATTAAATAGAAAACCCCCGCAAACATCACATATTTGCAGGGGTTATTTCCGTTAACGTACTGGCTACATCACAGAGTCGTCGTCCTCAAAATCAATATTCTCAGATTCTTTTGTTTCTTTGAAATCCTCCATTACCTCCGCCGTTGTATCTATGTTTTCGGGGTTGTCGGCATACGTTAATTTTTCGCCGTTCATATCTTCAACAATCGCCTGATCCGATGTGATAGCTTTTTGCATTTCCAACGATTTTGGAGCGTATTTGTCAACCAACAATTTTAACACGGTTTTCTTTGCCATGCCGTCAAAATCTTTAGTCCACGTAGACCACGATTTCCCAAATGTTTGAGAATATTTCTTTCCGTGGGCTTTTACTTGCTCAACCGTCATGAAAAAAGTTTTCTCAAATAGATTATGAAGTAAAAAATAAGACGCATATCCTACTATTTTTCCCTTTGGAGGTGCTGAAAAATCAAATACATAACCTTTCAAAGGGTCGCACGATTTTAATTGATTCTCATAAATCTCGGTCGCTGAAATTGTTTGAAATTCACCAGACCGAATAGCTAACTGAATTAAACCTTTGTAACCAATTTGAAATTGTGCCTTATCTTTATACGGAACAATGTAAGCAAGGCCCAAATTATCGTTTATAGGTAAATCCAAAACCGCCGCCATTGCCGCCGCGTTAATTATTGAATTTGGGTTGCACGCTTTTAATTTGTCATTTCCGCTGACAACTTGCATAAGTGAGGTTGTGAAATTAGTCGATTTACGACCTAATAACTCCTCGAATTTTGATTGCACCTCTGGTTTCTCGAGATACGATTTTAATGTTACATTTGACATAATTGTTATTTTTTGATTTTATGCGGAAATATTCCGCGGTGTTTTAATAAGTATCGAATGATTTAAAATCCGATATTTCTGTTTTTTTAATAAATACTTTGCTGAAATAGGTTCCGTTTTTACCCATAACATCTTTAAAGAGAATAAAGTCACGCTGAACTTCTGTTCTTATTGCAACCGCTTTTTTTTCATAAATCATAGCGATTACAACATCAACGTTTTCATCCACTCTATAAGTTTCACCGTTTTTTAAATTAATAATACATCCACTTTCTTTGATCATATTCCTTTTTTTTAATATTCAACCGTTAATTCATGTATTTTTTCCTCATATCCTGGCCATGAATCAGTTTCTTTGCATTCATTGTAAACCCTCAAATCTTGACGGTAAATATCACGTGCTAAATCACGCTCATAATCATTGTATTTAAAAACGTTAACTAAATATGGAGGTTCTTTTTCAACAGCTATAAAAATAAAACCTTTGACAGTTTCGCCACTATCTGAAACGCCATCACTATAAAAAGCATCTTGAACATGATAACGATGTTGCCGCGCTTGTTTTTGAAAACCATAGTTTGACGCGTCTTTTGCTGACTTTAAATCCAAAATATAACCGTTTGACGTCCTAAAATCTGTACGGCATTTACATTTTACGCCCGTTAATTTGTCAATCCAATTAAATTCCTCCTCGGAAACTCCATTTTCTAATAATTTACTAGCGATAGGATGCGACTGTATGGCTGTTCTCATTCCTAATATATGAATATGCTGTTCCTTTGTGATAATCGTTTTATCGCTGTTCATATCGCGCCAGTCGGTTTTTTTAGCTTGTGAACCGACGCCCCGAAATAATGGCTCAACCGCTAAATCGGTTTCTATTTTTTCGGGCTCCAAAATAAACGTATGGAATCCCGTTCCAAATAACAACGCCTCAACAGATTTCCGTTTATTTTTCACGCCGAAATACCTGTGATAATACAACGCTGGAGCTTTATTAATTAAATCCAGCCCAGATTTTGATATTCTGGAGGTGTCTGCGTGGTATGCTTCGTTGTCGTTCATGGTTAATCGAAATTTACATTCCAACCATCATATTCCGCGCCGTTGTGAACATCGTGATCTATTAGGTTCTGAATTTCATGAATAGTTGTGTTTTTCCCTTCAATTGAAATCTTCTTTTCATCCGTTGTAAAACGAATTGATTTTTCTCCTTTTTTTGCAATTACTGAAGTTTCCATTAACTAATTATTTGCTCTCGGTTATTACTAATTTTTGTTTTTTGCTCTTCAGATTTGTAAAATCTAAGCGTTTTTATTTTATCAAAAATGACTTGTCTATTCAATTTGATAGATTTATCATTTACAAAATCGAAAATGTCATTAAGTGCTAAATCATAGCCCGCTTTTGCCTTAGTCATTTTCTCAGATGAGTTGGTTTCGGATGGTGATGAGGTTGGTTTTTCGGTGGTTTTCTCTGGTTGTTTTTCGACGGGTTTCTCGGTTGGTTTCTCAGTCGTCTCCTTAGCCGTTTCAACTGGTTTTTCGGTAACAGTTTCAACTGGTTTTTCCTGACTCTTTTTCCATGCTAAAAACTCTTGATGTTCTTTTTCGTCTTTTTGAATTTTAGCACGACGTTCTTCCAGGTCTTTTATATCTTGCTGGCGTTGCTCCTCTTCTTTTACTTTGCGCTCAGCTTCAATTTCACGGCGTTTTAACTCCTTTTGACCCATGTCTATATAATGCGACATATCGTCCTCAGTTAACTCGCTTAATGATTCGGCATCCACTTGATTAATTCCGCAAACATACATTTTACCAATTAAATCATAGCCGTTTTCTAATAAATCCTTTGAGCGTTCAACGACGAGTTTATTTTTTTCCGCCGCCTCCAAATCCTCAAAGGTTTGAATTTTTCCCGAAAGCATTTTTTCTGTTAATTGAGATTGCTCAATATACTCGTCGGCGTGCGATTTCAACTCCTTTTGAAACTTCAAAGCTGGCGCGGTTAATTCCTTTCGGCGTGCGTCGGTGTCAATTCTAACGCTTTTCAGCTTCTTTAATTGATCCTTCATAGATTTATAGCCTTTAACGTCTTTAATAGACGTTATCTCAAAGCTACCATACTGCTCGCTAACTTGTTTTAGATAGTCATTATCAAATAACAAATCTAAATCCTCTTTTGCTATTGCAATAGCCTCCTCATTAGAAGCCTGCAAAATCTCAATAGAAGATTGTTTTTTTACCGCTGGCGTTGTTTCGGTTTTCTTTGGCGTTGTTTTTTTAGCCGCTGGTGTTTTTTCTTTTGTACTCATTCTATGTTGTTTTTTATTTTACTATTTTACTCCCAACCGTTTCATCCTCATCCGTACCTAAAAATACATGGTCTGGCAAAGGATTATTAAATTGGGTTAAATATTCAAAATCACTTTCTTTTTTTGAACTTATTTTTAAATGCCGCAATTCTCGGTAACAAATAATGAACTGTTCGTTGAAAACTTCTCTTACTCGTGTTCTTGAAATATCATGTTTTCTAGCAGCATCGTCAATTATTTGTTTTACATCTACTTTCTCGGGTCCCGCTTCTTTTATTTTTTCATAAAAAAACTGTTGCATTTTTTTTGTGTTAAACTTATTTTTTATTTTATGAGGCTTTTTCTTCACTTGTTTTTCTTTTACGGTACAAATATAACAATATAATTGATAAATATTAGTATTGTTTATATTTTGTTTGATTTAATTAAAGCGTTTCCATAATTCAATCTATTAATCCTCGTCAAATAATATGTCATTCGCCATTTCCTCATTAGTTGGCGTTTTTTCTTCTTTATCTCTCACAAAATCTAACGGAACCGAAACCGATCTGGCGGAATGTCCTGGATAAAATCGACGCGGCTCAACTTTCTCCGCCCCCTCTAATCGTTCAATAATTTTATTATGATTATTTGGCCAGGAGGTGTTTGATAAAATCTTTTTTAATCCGGGCGAAGTGTTGGAAATTAAAATTTTATCATTTCCGTAAATCATAACGCCAACTCTTTTAATGCAGTTGTGGGCCGACTCAACGGAAATTCCATCCTCCTCTGAATAATTAGCGGCAATTAATATTAATTCTCCAATGTTTCGTTCACGATAACCCGCGCTAGATTCAACTTTCAAAGGTTGTGAGATAATCAAATTCCACAATTGAACCTCGTCTTTTGTTAAATCTAGTCCTTTTTCCTCCGACCAATCTTTCGTTTCAACCCAAATAATAGCATCGTCTAAACTGATTATTTTGGAGGAACTTAACGAATAAGCACCCGCTAACATTGAACCAACTTGATCTCCTAATCTTTTATTTCCAATTACGTGAGATGCTGCATCGGCAAATGTTTTTGTATTTTCTAAAATTACGGGCATTAATTTTAATGTTCGGGCGTGTAATCTATGTACGAAATCATCGTCAACAACTTTAGCCCATTTTTTCATAAAAGTCTTAAACTGTTCTTTTGTTTGAATAGCATCATTTGGAACTAATCCTAGTGTTGTAAATCGTGACCTATCCGATTGTTGATTTACATGCACTCCAATTGATGAAAATGCAAACATTGACCGTATAGTGTAACTCCTAGATGTTCCCGTTTGTGTTCCTTTAACAACGCCACCACCATCGGAATAACTTGCCGATCTGGCTGAACCTAAAATAGATTGAATCCTTTCTTTATCGTGCTGACTGTCAATGTCAGATTCGTCAAATAAAACGGGTCTTGCATCCGACTGTAATGTCCCACGAATACCAGCCTCCGTTGTTTTACCTTGCACGACAACCGCCGTGTCTGCCATTAATCGTTTAACGATATTTTCCATTACCCAAGATTTTCCAGAGCCTGAAGGACCAGTTAACCAAATGTGAGGACGCCATGATAAAACACCGCAAAATGGAGCAAGTACGCACCATCCAGCAAGTAAATAAGCGTTGATTTGTCGCTCCCATCTAAGGAAATTCATAAATTCAATAATTTTATGAGCGTCCTCTTTAGGTAGTGGATTTTCATAACCAAAATCAAAGTTTTCTCCAATTTCGTAGACGTACCTAGATTTATACTCTCTAAGTGGTGTTTTTTTACCATTTTCAATAATATTTGATCCTTCATGAATAACAATATTATCATTATCTAACCAGGCACCTCGGCCACGAATAAATTTATCTTGAAACATTCCCGTTTTATGTGATGTTCCAACCAAATATTGCTGCACCGCATCCATATCTATTTTTTGACCTTTACCACCACCATAGTGAAATTCCCAAAAATTAAAAGGTGCAAGCATTAATAAATTAGTTTTTGTCATTGCAGAGGGCGCTAATCTAATAACAGATTTCGCTTCAAATGAAAAGAAAAAATAAACTAATCTTTGATTTTCGTCTTTATCATAACCTAAAAATCTAAAATAATCGTTTTCGGTTAATGGTTTTTTCTTAGTAGGTTTCTTTTCGGCTGGTTTCTTTTTAGGTTTTTCTGTTTTTGTAGGAATAACGGGAACGGCGTTAATATTGTCTTTAATAAATTGCTTTAACTCTGATTTTTTCCACTCTTTATCGGCAATATCCCATTTATTTACATAGCTATCTGGAACAAATACCCATTTTTGAAGTGAAACAAAATCTTTTGTAATTGCGGCAATTTCTAACATGGCGCTATTCCCAGCTTGTTGATACCATTCTTTAATTTTTCCGTTAGCGTCTTTTTGCTCGGTGTCATGATCTGGAATGAATAAAACCTTTTTACCCTTCAAAATAGACCAATCAACACGATTTACAACGTTAGCGCCACCCGTCCAAGTGGTAAATATATGTTTATCGTCGCCTACATATTTATTTCCAGCGTCGGCGGTTTTTTCGCCTTCAACGATAATAATAACGCTTTTATCGCCAGATTTCACTATTCTATCCGCATTGTAAAGTTTACGAGGCACATTGAACCCTTTAAATCGCCATTCAATTGTTTTTCCGTCGGTTACTTGACAATAAGGTAAAACTTGCTTAGTTCCATCCTCTAAATCAAACCTACATGTGTAACCATATACTGAACTATCTTCGTTTCTATACGTCCATATAGTTTGCGGTTCGCCATGCTTATAATGAGTGAAATTTTCGGGTTCAGATTCAGGCGTTTCAATTTGCTTAAATTCAACGGGTTTTGGTTTTTTTGTGAGTGTTTTTTTATTTGGTTCGGTTGTGTTTGCTGGATGCGTGCCGTTGAGTATTTTAATAGCAGATGAGGTTTCTACGTTGTGGAATTTTTCTACAAAATCAATAGCGTCACCACCAGCGCCACACGCAAAACATTTGAATATTTGTTTTTTCTCATTGACCTGCAAACTAGATTTTTCGTCTTTATGAAACGGACAAATACCATAATATTCAGATCCTTTTTTCTCAATAGAAACCCAACGATTAACAACGTCAACTATGTTTTGGGATTC
>Ga0307935_1000527_pt1 | contig 16912 bp, 11 predicted proteins | sample OrgLakmetageno92_FD_201827 | JGI IMG/M metagenome (GOLD analysis project Ga0307935, IMG submission 201827) | Saline water microbial communities from Organic Lake, Antarctica - #92 | ecosystem: Environmental > Aquatic > Non-marine Saline and Alkaline > Saline | place: Antarctica: Organic Lake...
ATTTTATTTACATAGATAATATAATACTAGTTATATATGTTCAACCAAAATAATATTACAAGGGGTGACACTAAATCACAATTAAATCATAATCCCGATAAAGGAATAAATAATATAGAAAAAAAAAATGATATTGTTATGATACCTGGATTAAGTGGTTTACAGAATATTGGAAATACATGTTATTTCAATGCAGCTATACAAGCATTAAGTAATACGATATATTTCAATATTTGGATGAGAGAGAAAAAATTTGTAAGCAGATTGAAAAAGAATTCATTTCAAGCCTATATTAAAAAAAAAAATAATAATAAAAATAATATTTCAAATATTCCGATGCAAATATCTAATAAAGAATTAACAGAATTATGTCAAGAAACTATAATATGGTCATTATCTGAATTATTTATAACAATGTGGAGAGAAAATTGTTTAGTGACTCCTAATAAACTGAAAAGATTAGTGGGGAAAATTAATAATCAATTTCTTGGATATTCTCAAAATGATTCGCAAGAATTATTAAATACAATACTTGACCAAATTCATGAAGAAACAAAGACATCTGTAACAGTGCATCTTCGCAACATGCCTGAAGATGTAGTATTATTTTTAAAATACAAAGAAAAGTTAATTGAATTGGTAAATGATAAAAGTATTTCAAATAATAACAAAAAAAAAAATATAGATGAATTTAAAAAATTCAAAATCAATAATCCTGATATAATAACAATTTACAAAGCTTATAATTATTGGCAAAATTATATTGAAAATAATCATTCAATTATAACAGATCTATTTACGGGATTATTTTATTCAAAAATTGAATGTAAAGTTTGCGGCAAAAGATCTGACACATTTGAACCATTTACTAATTTACAAATTGAAACACAAAACAGCGGTAATTCAACATTACAAGACAGTCTAAAACATTTTTCATTTCAAGAACAATTATATGGAGATAATCAATATAATTGTAGTTTATGTAATAAAAAAACTGATGCAGAAAAAACATTATATATTTGGGAACCACCAGAGATTCTTATTATTCAATTAAAAAGGTTCAAAAATGAAATTATTAATTATGGAAGTATACAAAGGACACAACAAATTAAAACTAATTCAATAATTGATTTTCCATTAAATGATTTAAAACTTACCGATAATTTATCTAAATTACACAAACTAAATAATTGTGCATATGATTTGTATGCTGTAACTGAACATACTGGTAGCTGTCATGGTGGACATTATATATCTTATTGTAAAAATCCAATAAATAATTTGTGGTATAAATTTAATGATAGTTCAGTATCTCATATACCTGATAAAGATATTGCTAAAACTATTATTACAAATAATGCTTATATTTTATATTATCAAAAGAAATAATTTATTTATTTATTTAAATAATACTATGTTGAATATGCATTCAAGTTATAATAACTACTATTGTCATTTTATTCAAATTATATGTAAATATGTATTTACCATTACATAGTGTATATAAATTCACTATGTCATAATTATTTGGCAATTTTAATATTATCATTTTTGGTATTTTTTTCATAATATCTTGATTCATTAAATTATTACACAACATTTCGATTGGTGTATCTGAAATTTTTAATTTTAATTTTTCATAATTTTTATAATTTTTTCCACCCCATGGTGGATCAATAAATACTACATCATGATTTTCTATTTTGTCTAGCACATTTATACAATTATTTTCTATTATTTCTATATTTGTTAAATTATATACATCAAGATTATTTTTTAAATATTTCGCTCTTTTTTTATCTATTTCTATCGCATATACTTTTTTGAAATATTTACAAAATGATATAGTATTACCTCCTACTCCTGCTGTCGAATCTGTTATTATTATTTCTTTACTTTTCACATTTATTCTATTTGCATATTCTATTATAATATTACTTATTTGATCTGCATATTCTCTTATTGAAATATAATATAATGAATCATTGTCAATTTTTAAATTAACAGCATCATTTTTATTATTTAAGCGTGGAAATAATCTTAATAATGTTTTTAAATCGTTTTTTTTTTTATTTTTTTTAATATTCTTCTTATTGTATTCGAAAATAGGACTATCTAGACTTTCAATACTTAATATACTTTTATCACTGTCTTGACTTTCAATAGTTGATGCACTTTTATTACTATCTATGCTATCGTCACTTTCAATGACATTATCTTTTTTTTGATTTTTATATTGAACAATTTTCTTGTCATCATATCTATCATAATTATGATAATCATTGTCAATTGAAATAATCGCTTTTATATCACTATGCAATGTTGTATCATACATGGTAACCTATTAATTCTAGGATAATATTTATTATAATTAATTTTTTAAATCATTATAAAATCAAACAATGCAATATATTAATCATAACAAATATTATTATTAATTTTATGACATTGTAATTTTATTCTTCTGATGTTGGTGGAATAATATTATAATTTCTTGAATCTTTTACAAAATTTCTATTTGATTCATTTTGTTCAATAGATGAATTTATTTTTTTTTCATTCATATTATTATTGATTATATTGTCTAATGTATCATTTAATGAAATATTTATTCTATCATGAATTGAATCATCAATTGAATTATTAATTGTGTTATTTAGACTATTTTTATTTTCAAATTGATGATGATTAATTTGAAAATGATATTCTTCTCCTGAGTCAATATTAGTAACATAAAATAGACCATCATTAATATCACCAAGATGTAAAAACTCACGGTAACAATTTTTGATAGCTTTTGATTTAGAACTAGATTTGTATATTTTGGTTCCTTGAAAAGGATAAGTTAATTGATATTTATAATAGATAGTATTTTTCATAATATTTATTATAAAGATTGAAAAAAATTGAATTAAATTAAACATATAAAGAGTTTTATATAGAAAAAATGATAAAATATTTATAATGAGTGAAGATTTAATATTTCAAATTACAAGTTGGGATGTCATAGATGAAGAAGATGAAGATGATTTTGAAGATAATGACAATACAACTAAATATATAATAAGGGCATTTGGGACGGATTTAAAAGGTAAAAAAATATATATGAAAACGAAAGGGTTTACGCCATTTTTTTATGTATGTGTTCCAAAAGATTGGAGAAAAGATCAAGAAAAAGAATTTGTAAAAACAGTAAGTAATAAAGTATCAAAAAAACATCAACCTTGTTTAAAAAAATGGGATACTTGTAAGAAACATAAATTTGAGAGTTTTACAAATTATTCAGAATTTAAATTTATAAGATTAATATTTACCAATTATGATGCTTATAAAGCATATAGACGAGTTTTAGAAGGTAAGATAACTAGTAGATCATTATCACAATATCCGAAACGATATAAATTATATGAATCAAATATAGAACCATTATTGAGATTTATTCATATACGAGATATAGAAGCATGTGGTTGGATAAAAATAAAGAAAAATAAATATGAAGAAATGGAAGAGGAAGTTTCATATTGTGATAGAAACATAAATGTAAAATGGACAGATATATATCATTATGATATAAAAACGAATTCGAAATTAATAATAGCATCATTTGATATAGAATGTGAAAGTGGAGATGGAAGTTTTCCACAACCACAACGAGATAGTGATCGAGTAATTCAAATAGGAACAACATTTAATTATTACGGTGAGACAGAATGTTTTTATAAACACATTGTAACATTAAATTCATGTGACAAAATAGAAGGAGTAGATGTAGAAAGTTATACAAAAGAACGAGATGTATTAATAGCATGGACAAAATTGATTCAAAGAATAGATCCAGATATAATAACAGGATACAATATATTTGGTTTTGATTATAAATATTTGAAAACAAGAAGTATGAAATTAGGATGTGCTCATAAATTTTCTGAATTGGGAAGAATTAAAGGAGAACAATCAAAATTTATTGAAAAATCATTAGCATCATCAGCATTAGGTGATAATATGTTATATTATTATGATATGGTAGGAAGAGTTCAAATAGATTTAATGAAGGTGATTCAGAGAGAATATAAATTAGGATCATATAAATTGGATAATGTGGCATCAACTTTTATAAGAGAAAATATATCGAAACTTACAAATAATGATGATAATACAATATCAATTGAAACAAAAAGCACGTATGGATTAGCAGTAGATAGATATATAAAAATCTATTATAATGATGGATTATCAGACAATTCTTATCATGATAATATGAAATTTAGAATATTAGAATTAAAAGATAATTATATTAAAGTTGAAGGTGTAATTGATCATTTGATATTGAATCCAAATAAAGATAAAGTTTTTTGGTGTCAAGCTAAAGATGATGTTAAACCTAGAGAATTATTTGAATTACAAAAAGGAACATCTAAAGATAGAGCAAGAATTGCGTCATATTGTATTCAAGATGCAGCATTATGTAATAAAATATTAGAAAAATTACAAATAGTAACAAATAATATAAGTATGTCAAATGTATGTCATGTTCCATTATCATATATATTTTTACGTGGTCAAACAATAAAATCATTTAGTTTAGTGGCAAAAAAATGTAGATTGAGAAATCATTTAATACCAGTTAAAAAAAAACAATTTATAAATTATAAAGATAAAAATGCAAAAGATAAAAAAGAAAATGAAACAAAAGAAACATTTGATGGAGCCGAAGTATTTAATCCAACTACAGGAATTCATATGGGACCGATTAGTGTATTAGATTATGGTAGTCTTTATCCAAGTTCAATGATTCATCGAAATACTTCTCATGAATGTATAGTTTTAGATGATAAATATAAAAATCTACCAGATTATGATTATTATGATGTTACATATACATTGAATGATGTTAAAACTACAAGCACATTTGTAAAATCCAAAAAAGGACGAATAGGAATAATACCGGAAATATTACAAGAATTATTATCTGCAAGATCACGAACAAAAAAATTAATGGCAATTGAAAAAGATCCATTTAAAAAAAATATTTTGAATGGTTTACAATTGGCATTTAAAATAACAGCAAATTCTCTATATGGTTTATTAGGATCAAGTGTGAGTCCATTATGTATGATAGCATTAGCAGCATCAATAACAGCAACCGGAAAAGAAATGTTGAATTGTGCAAAAATATTCGCAGAGAAAATATTTCCATTAATTATAAATCCGGCAATTGAAAATAATTATGATACATATGACAAAAATATGAATTTAATGTTTGATAAAAAAATTAATGAATTATTAGGCAAAAAAACTATTAATAAATTAAAAGCAAGTTTTAGTAAAAATGATGATTCATTACAAATTCCATGGCAAAGTGATTATTATTATTTAAGAATATTCCAAGAAAAAAAAGATGAGATTACAGATTGTGATTTTGTTTCTGAAAAACATAAAAAACTTGGAATAAATAGAAGAATTGATTATATAAAATATATATTTCATAAAATACAGGATTTGTTTCAGGATAAAAATATAAATACTCTAATATGTGTATATGGTGATACCGATTCTATTTTTGTTGATTTTAACCTTCGTGATTATGATAATAATAAATTAGTTGATTTAAATGCATTAGATACATCTATAAAATTAGGAATTATATGTGGAGATTTAATTAATTATATTCTACCAAAACCTCAAAATTTGGAATATGAAAAAACATTTTGGCCTTGGATTAGTTTGTCTAAAAAACGATATGTTGGTAATTTATATGAATTTGATTCTAGTAAATTTTATCAAAAAAATATGGGTATTGTTTTAATTAGAAGAGATAATGCTCCTATTGTTAAAATTGTTATAGGTGGTATTGTTGATAAAGTATTAAATGAAAGAAGTGTTCATGCTGCTGTTGAATTCACTAAAATACAACTTAGTAAAATTTTATCTGGCAAATATAATATTGATAAATTTATTATTACTAAAACTTTAAAAGGTGATGGACTTACCGAAAAACAAAGAATTTTAGAACAAGCTAAAGATAAAGAAGATAGAAAATATGTTGATAGAACTAATATTGTTCATGCTGCTTTAGCTGATAGAATGGCTGATCGTGATCCGGGTAATAAACCACAATCTAATGACAGAATACCATATGTTTTTGTTGTAACAGATAATAAATCTGTACGAGTTCAAGGTGATCGTGTAGAACATCCTGATTATGTAATTGAAAATAATATCAAGTTAGATTATCTATTTTATATAACAAATCAAATTATGAAACCTGCTATTCAATTTTTAGGTCACATGGTTAAAGACCCTGAAAAAATTTTTAAATCTACTATAAATAGGGAACTAAATAGAAGAAAAGGAAAGAGACCTATAACTTTTTATGCTCAACAGAATGAATCAAATAATAATTCAAATAATGATTCAAATAATAATGAAATAGATTTTGAAGACATATAAATAATATAATTTTGAATATTGTAATTTTTTTTATGATAATCAATTAAATTAATATTTAATATTAAACATTAATTTAATTTTTACTAATTTAAAATATATGTTAATTCTCTACAATTACATCTTCATAACCGGATGTTGAAATTCATAATCTTTTGCATTTGAATCTGAACTATAAAACTGCATTATATTTGAATTTTTTTCATCAATATTTGAAGTTTCACTAAAATTTGAATAACTTTCAGTCACTCCATCAATATTATTTTCATCGATAATATCATCATCACTGTCTAATATTTCATTATTATTATCAACAACATCAATATCATTATTATAATCATTATTAGATTCATTATTATCATTATCATAATCATTATCGGAATCATTATGAGGAACAGCACCACCATACATTGAATTATTAATATTGTTATTATCAATAAAATCATTATTCATAGAATTATTATTCATAGAATTATTATTCAACAAATTTATTAAATTGAGTGGTTTATTAGAAGGTGTTTGAATACTATTATTATTATGAGGTTGTTTATTAATTGCATTATTAATCATTGCATTTTTAATACGATCAAGTTCAGAGAATTGTTCATTATTTCCACCATTTTGATTATTTTGGTTATTTAGTTGTAGGTTACGAGATTCAATAATTTTATTAATATCATATTCCATATATCTATTTCTACCAGAACTGAAATTTATAGAAACATTATTAAGATCAGTAGGTTGTCCACCATTTTGATGAGAAATAAAATAATTTTTACGTCTATTTTTAGGAATAAAGTTAGAATTATTAGAGAAAAAATTAACAGAATCATTATCATGTAAATTACTAAAATTAGCTAAAGATTGATGTGACATTTCAGAAAGATCAAAATTATTTTTCTTCTGTGAAAATATTTTTTCAATGTTATTTTTCATGTCAATGTCACTCATGTTATTATATTCATTGATTATTTTATTATTTAGATTATCATTATTATTCGAGTTAGTGTTGCCCATAATAATATAAGTTTTATAGATATATACTAGAAAATAAATTTTATATATAATTAATATTTATGTTATTATAAATATTAATATAGATATTAATTAAATATGAATAGTATAATAAGTTTAACAATATTATTAATATTATTTTTAACATTATATTTTTTATTTAAATTAAATAAAAACAAAGTAAAATACCATAAAGCCGAAATAGATGGTGAGTATTATTTAGTGAGAGATTTAGCAGATGGAGATAAAGCGGCGGAATTATTAGGGACAATAAAAAAGAATATTTTAGAATTAAAAAATTATTTAATGGCAAATATAAAAGAAAATGAAGAATATAAAGAATATATTATTCAATTAGCAGATAAAATAATAGGTGTTGAAATAACTGAAAGTGAACATGATAGTATATATACAAGTTATAGTGTAAATAAAGGAGAGAAATTAGTATTTTGTTTAAGATCAAAAGAAACGAATATTTTACATGATATAAATCTATTAATGTATGTAGCATTACATGAAATAGCTCACATAGGATGTCCAGAATATGGACACACAGAATTATTCAAAAAAATATTTGCATATTTTGTAAAAATGGGAATAAAAATTGGAATATATGAAAAGATAGATTTTGAAAAATATCCAGTTGAATATTGCGGATTGAGATTATCTGAGTCAATTATATAATATATATTAAAATAATAATTTTATTACAATATATATATATATACATTTCTATATGAATGATCCTATTAAAATAATTTTTAAATTCAAAAATAATAATCGTAGAATGCAACATCATATATATATATATGTTGGACAAGTTACTACTAATATTGCTACAATTTTAAATAAAATAAAAAAATTGTCATTATATGACACAATAATAAGTTTATCTAAAAGTGAACATAGTAAAATGGAAAAAAATTATGGAATAAAATGGTTTAATTTTTTTTTTAATATATACCATATTAATCATACAATTGATATTATATTAAATAATAAACAAAAACAACGTGAGATAATTAAATCTCTTGGACAAGAATGGTATAATAATAATATAGATCAAACAATAAATCAAAAAAAAATTTATTATTCATTTGAATCATTAATTAAACAAGAAAAAATTAGACAAGAAAAAAAAAAAAAGAGTAATAAAAAGGATGTCGATGATGAAAATATAGATTATAGAACAAATAAAAAATTGTCATTGAATGAATTTAAAATAAAAAATAAACAGAGCAATAATGATGTCAATAATTCAGTTGTTGATAAAAATGAATTAAAAAATAATGAAAATGATTATGACATGGAAGACTATATATATAAAATCCATAAATATATGCACAAAAAGAATGACAAAAAGAATGACTATAATAATGAAATAATAATGGATAATAAGAGTTTTGACGAAAAATTAAATTCAAGAATAAATAATCAATATTATGAAAGTTTAATCAATAAATCATTAGAAAATAGAGGTTTAAATGATATATTGATGAATGGTGGAGGAGATGAACAATCTCAAATAATACCATTAGATGATATAGAAAATAACAATGTTGATATTGATGGTGAAGATGATGAAATTAAAAAAATGGAATTAGAAGAAGAAGTAGATATGGAAGAAGATATGGATATTGAAGACATAGAAAAAATATATCAAAATATGGACACTAATATTGATAAAAATGTTTATAAAACATCTGAATTAATAAAAAAAGCATTACAAGATGAGAATATAATGAAGAAAACGAAAGTGAAATTAGTCGATTTTGATAGATCAAAAGATAATAATATATATGATGAAAATTTAAAAGATGTATATGATAAGAATTATGTAACAACACAATATATATTCAAAGATGATACAATAAAAATGTTAAAAAATAAGATATGTTGTTCAATATTAAATAATTCAAAATTTGAAAAAGATTCATATATAATTCCATCAAGACAATATCTGTGGAGTGAATATTATTTCAATGAAAAAATAAATAAAATAATGATAGGTCAAAAATGGATAAAACGATCCGAATTGTTACATATAGATGTAGAACCGAATAATAATATAAAATATTATGAAGAATCACGAGGAAATTTAAAATTATTGAGAGATAATATAAAGCGTTATGGAAGCAAAATAAAAAGAGAAGATGATGATTTTAATATATTATATGATTATGATGGATATTATTTGAACAATGAAATATATATGATAGATATATATAATGAATTAGGAACAGGATATAAACCAGATCAAGAAGATTTAAAAAACATTGCAGATATATATTTTAGAATATATTTTCCAAGAATAAGTCAAGATGATATAAATAATATATTGGATTATTTAAATAAAAGATCAAAAGTAGAACACAATAAAATATCGACAATATATGAAACATTAAATAATGATTTAATAATAACAAATCAAATCATGTATGATGTAGAAAATATAAAGAAAACAAGTGGTTATAAGAAAATCTTCAAAGAAAATTATATTACTCAATCAGTTATACATGTTAATTTAAGATTAAAAAAGGATCATAAAATAGATCTTCATAGAATATTTAATGAATTTGCAGCAACAGATAAATATCCTTTTATTCAATATCAAACATTAGATGGGCAAATAATATTCAAATATAATGAGAAACATATTAATGAATATAGTAATGAAAAAGAAAATATGGAAGTATTAACTAAATGGTTTGAAAATTCACCATATGGAATAAGTTTCAAGGTAAAAATAATGGAGAGAAATACTGAAAAATTCATGGCAATCAATTTAAATGAAAATGGCAGGATTGAATATAAAACACAATGGAAAGAAGATGATATGGCAACAGTGTTAGATATAAAAAATACTTATGGATATGTAAAAGATTTAATAAAAAAATTAAATGGTGAAAAAAATAAATTGGAACTAGAAATACCACATGACAATGAATTTAAATATGCATTTATAAATACAATTCAAAAATTTGAACTACCAGAGAAATTTATAATAAATCATAATGACTTGTCTGAATTTTCTAGATATTTTTATCCATATGTCGCACTTGTTATTGAACCTCGTAAAAGACAATCTAGAGTTCGTAAAATAGATAATAAAAGTAAATTTGGAACATATTTGAGATATAAGAGAGTTTCAAAATATGATAATCAATCAAGGATAGAACATAGAATATTATATTTTACGAGAAATTATGATTACAATGATAAGTCATTGTCAAATGAAATAAGTAAACAATTTAATATAACATTAGAAAGAGCAATGGAAGAAATAGATCGTGTTAAAAAAAAATATCCAAATATAAAACGTTCAAGAAAAATATTGAAAAAACTTGAAAATATTCCCAAATATAAACCTCCTGGTATTGGAATTGATATACAAGGCAAACAACGAGATAAATATAAAATTAGAATATCTGGTGCAAGAAATAAAGATCAATTAGATAGAATAATAGATTTTATGAATATATTAATACATTTATATACTGAAACTTATTTATATAAAAGACCAGAAAAACAATTTTTGAAGGAAAAATTAAAAAATTTAACTAATATTGCACATCGTAGAAACAAAGTTGATGAAATTGTTACACATGAACAAGATGAGAAATCTGTTAAAAAAATGGCTATGCTTGATAAAAAACGTATTGGATTTAAGCCAGAAAAAGGACAAAATCAATGGACTAGATCATGTCAAAATAGTGGTAATGATAAAAAAAGACGACCCCAACAATATACATCTTCATTTGATCTATTAAAACAAGGATTTAAATTAGACAAAAAAAATAATATTTATGAAAAACAAACTACAATTAAAACAAAAAAAGGAAAGAAAAAAGAAATTACTATTAGAGCTGTAGGTTTAGGTGGAGCAGAAGGAGCTGCTGATGATACTATATTTTATTCTTGTAATCCACAAGATAATGGTAAACATATGTATATTGGTTTCTTATCAAGAAGTAGTAATCCATATGGACAATGTATGCCTTGTTGTTTTAAAAAAGATCCAATGTTGTCTAAAAATAAAGAAAAAAGAAATTTTTTTATGTCATGTATTGGACAAAAAAAAGAAATAGAAAAAACTACACCAAAAATACTCGGAGATAAATTATATATTTTACAAGATACAAATAAAATTCAAGATGGACGTTTTGGTTTCTTACCTAAACATCTGGACTTCTTTTTTAATTCTTCAATTGGCAATAAAAGAAAAATTAAACATCATTATTTAATAAATACAGATCCTGGATATTTTTTTAAATATGGTTCTAAACAAGATGAATATCCATTTTTAAATGCTGTTTCTTCATTAATTAATTTAAATATATCTCAAATTAAAGAAAAAATTATTGAAACATTGAATAAAGATAAAAATGATATGATTTTTACTGCATTGAATAATGGTGACACTAAAACAATATTTAAAACTAGAGATAATTTTATTGAATTTATTAAAACTAGTAATTATATTACTTTTGAAACTATTAATCATTTCTTATCTATCCCTGGTATTATTGAAAAAAATGGTCTCAATATTATTGTTTTTAACAAAGTATCATATATTGTTAGAAAAAAACTCGAAAAGGAACAAACTATAGATGATTTTATTATTACATGTCAAAATTATGAAGAAGTTGACAATATAAAAGATCAAAAAAGAAAAACATTATTTATAGTTAAAGAAAATAATAATTATTATCCTATTGTTTATGTTATCAAGGAAAATGATGAAAAACAAATTGAAATTATAAAAACTTATAATTATGGTAAAAATAAAATGATTGATCATGTTTTGAAATTTTACGAAATTAATTGTAAATCAAATATTTTAAATGATATTCAAAAAAATGCTAATACACTTACAGCTAAATCTTTGTATAATATTTTATTAGAACTCGGCGATAATAATTATCTACCTAAATATCAAATTATTGATACTAGAAATAAATGCAAATATATTATATGTAATAATTTAACTATTATTCCCGTTAAACCTTCTGGATCTATTTTTAATCTTACTATTATTAAAAACTTTGATAATAAATTACTTTCAGTTAAAAATACTCTTAGTAACCTCAATAAATTATTTTCATTATCTAATAAATCTTTACCTGTTAAACCTATTGGTTTATATTATGACAAAAAAACAGATAAAAATGTTAATATAATTGGTATTGTAACAAATTATTATGATGTAGTGCCTGTAAAAGAAGAAATAATTGATCTAAAATGGATATTTTCACAAGGTTTAATTATTGAAAATAAACAATTATATGATAAAATTGATGCAGAAATTAAAAAAGGTCAAGATAATATTATAAATGATCAAAGAATAACTCAAGTTAATACTGATAAATATATTGATGAAAGTTATGAATTATTTAGATTAGAATTAAGTGAATTTTTAGATCAAGAATCAAATGACTTTATTAAAAAAAAAATTATTGATTTAATTTCCAGTCCTGCTAAAAATATGAACAAAATTATCATTCGAAAAATTTTATATAAACTCATTGATAAAAAATTATTTGATTTATATGTTTCTACATTGAATTCTGATCATCAAAATGGTGGTGTCAAGGATATTATTTCTAAAATTCCATCAAAAAAATTCATTAATATTATTAGTAAATTGCCAAATGTTCAAAATTATAAAATCAATAATAATCGAGATGTTTGTAGTATATATGATGATAAAAATAAATGTAATAATAATCCTCATTGTAGTTGGTCAAATAATAAATGTAATTTCGTTTTAACTGATGAAATGGTTATTAAATTTGTTAATAAAATTTCAGAAGAATTAATTAATAATCAATTAAAAGCATCTGAAATCCTAAAAAGAGAAGGGTATTTTGTTTCTGATATTGTTGATTATAATAATTTTACTACCATTCCAGGACAAAAAATAATAAAAAGCACTAACTTTTCCATTGATAAATTACTCGGAGAATTATTTGGTAAAGATAATATACCAATCATTGGTAAAAGAAGAAATTTTAAAGGTTTAGATTTGGATTATCAACAAATGAATATTGAAAATCCATTACAAGATATGGGGGAATATTACATTCAAAAAATTATTAATAATAATCTGTCTATTTTTAGAACTTTCACTAATGGTTATTATTGGATCAAACAATCATATTATGATTTAGATAATAGAAATATGGGATACTATTCTAATTTACAAACTTCAATTGCAAATTTCTTTAGAAGTGTTATTATTGATTGGATTTATAATGATAAAAATATTGATATTATTAATTACGAATTGAAAAAATATATTAATTTCCGTTCCAGTAAAAATTTCAATTTTATTCAAGATTTTATTAATAGACTCAATAAAGATATTTCCACTAATACTAATTGCATTGTCGAACTTTTTATATTAAATAAAATATATAATATTCCAATTATTGTATATAATGATATGAGTGAAGTTATTTATGTATTTGATGATGGTATTAAATATAATTTCTATGATGATGATAAAACTAAATTCAATAATAAAAAATTTGATAAATATAGAAAACGTGAAGTTATTCTAAAATCTATAAGTATTAAATTACATCTTACAAATTCTGATATTCCTGATCAATTTTTTATTTTATATCATAAATAATTTTTTTATTTTCTTTTCTTTTATTTATATATATTATGAGTTTTTTGAATCAATTTTTAAAAAATAATGATTTTTCACATCAAATCCCTATTCATCTTCAAGGAGGTAATCCTACTCAATCTAATGACATTAAAGGCGGTTCTTTCCCCCCTATATATAAATGCGACAAAGAAGCTGATGAATTAATTAAAAAACAACAATCGAAAAAAAGAGAATATGAAACTCATAAACAAGCTATATCAATAAAAGATATAATGAAAATGAGACGAAAAAAAATATAAATAATATAATTAAAGATATAAAAAAGTTAATAAAATAATTTTTTTATATATTACAAATTAAGATAATATTACTGTTATTATATTTGATCAGCATATTTATTTAATGTATTTGATATTAGGAATATTAAATAAGTCACAATAATGAATTTTAGTATTGAAATTACAAAATTACCAAAATTTATTTTAATTCCATAAATTTTCACATATTTATTTTCTAGACTTTTAATATCTCTTTTACCATCATTATCAATATCATAATCAAATATCGGCATTATCATATTATTTACAAATGAATTGGTTATTTCATTTATTCTATCACTTAATACTGATGCAATTGCAACAGAAACAATATTATTTTCTTTTAAAAAATTAATAAATCGAACAAAATTAAAATCTACATCATATGAATCAATTTTCTTCATTTTTATAATATATATTATATTTATATTTTATTTATATTTAATTAAAATTAGATATTTAGATACGAAACTTATTAAATATATTTATATATCATGTATGTATTTATGTAAATACATAATTAAATAAATATATACATAATATATAAATATATTTAATGGATTTAGTAAATAAGGCATTAGAATTTTATGATAATAATAGAATTAAATATGATAAATTAATTAATAAAATAAAATTCATAAAAATAATTAATAATAATTCATCAGATTTAGAACATCTTGAATTAGTTCTATTTGATAATAATAAGAATGAAATATTAACTACAAGATATGAAATACTTGGAATTTATTATAGTATTTCAAAATTATGGATCTGGTCATGGGCTGTTGCTGATTTAGAAAAGAAAACTACAAATATATCTAAAAAATTATTAAATTATGCATTTGATATGGTTATAAAACGTAATGATGAAGAACAAATTTTCCTTAAAACTGAATTAGTAACATCTAGATTTATGATTCATGATCTTATACAACTTGATGTTCATATAGCTTTATCATCTTACTTATCTAAAATGCCATTAATATTACCTGTAGTTTTTTTACTTGGTGAAAAAGATACAATGAAAAAATTCTATAGTTTAGATGAAATTCATTTATTTGAAAATTATCAGATATATTTTCTTTTTATTTTAGATTATGATAATGTTGTATAATTTATATAATATCTGGATAATATTTGGGAGCATCATATTTATATAACTGCACTTCATAATTTTCATTTAATTGTTTAATATAAATATTATCTCCATCATATATTTCTCTTGATTTTACTTCAATTGGAATTTTTATTTTGTCCAAACCACTATTTATCATACCATAATATTCATATATATTTGATCCTGGATATTCTTGTCTTCCAAATAATCTTAATATTTTATTATCTTGGTTTGTTGTTGTATCTCCTTTTTTTATTAATATTCCTAATTGGATAAAATTATCTGGATATCCTCTGGTTGGTAAATCAATTTGACGTTTTAAAAATAATGGATGTATTTCATGACGGGCAACTCTCCTTGTAGGATTTACTAATGGATCATATATTTTTTTATAATCATAATTTTTTATTTTTTCATTATTCGTGTCTAATTTTAAACTATTATTTTTTATTTCAGATAAAACAAGTTGTTTTATTAATTCTTTGTTTGGTATAACAGAAGGATCATTATTAATTTTTTTATCAATTGTCTTATTAATTATATCTTTTTTATCAGACAATTCATCATTACTATTTAACAATATTGTTAGTATAATAATTATAATTATTGAGAATATATAAGCCATATATTGAATTTCTCTCATAAAAATATTCATTTTAAATATAATATACATTAAGATATAATTAAAATTATTATAATTAATATTTTTATGGAATAGAATGTATATTGAATTATGCAATAAATATAATTTATATGATCTATAATAATATACTATGAATATGGATAAAGTTATCTGCCATATTGTTGGTCTCAATAATTTTCTTAAACAAAAATTTATTTCATACCTTGCTGAAAAATATTCTAATATTGTTGTAAAAGATTTAGATGATATTACTAATAATATTCGAAATAATAAAAAAATGATTACATTTTATGATAAATTATCAAAAGTCAAATTGAAAAAAAATAAAATTCAATTAGTTCAACAAATTAATACATTATGGAAAAAATCATTAATTAATAATATCAATCGTATGTATAAAAAAAATCATGATAAAAAAATAATACTTCTAGGTCTATGCACTTATCATAAAAATCACAAATTAAGAATTAAAATTGATACTAAAAATAAATTTTTCATTAAAATTGATGATAAAAAAAATGCGATTAATATTGTTGAATATAATATCGACATTTATAGAAAAAATATTATAAATGGTTCATTTCCATTAAGATATATTGATCATCAATTTTTAATGAAACAAAGAATTAAATTAAAGAAAATTTATACAAATATGAACTATAAATTAAAATCATATCAAAGTATATTAAAATGGATTGATTTAAAAATGGAACAATGTATTGCTAAAGATGATAAAATAATTTCAGGTGGAGCAT
>Ga0307935_1000529_pt1 | contig 16887 bp, 33 predicted proteins | sample OrgLakmetageno92_FD_201827 | JGI IMG/M metagenome (GOLD analysis project Ga0307935, IMG submission 201827) | Saline water microbial communities from Organic Lake, Antarctica - #92 | ecosystem: Environmental > Aquatic > Non-marine Saline and Alkaline > Saline | place: Antarctica: Organic Lake...
TGGGTCTGGGACACTCACTTTGGACGCGTTGCAACGTAAAAGATTCCTTGTAACCCCCCACCGTGGTGCCCCATGCACTCACCACGCCCCTGCACCACACTCCCCCATACCTACACCCCATCCGCGCAAACTGAGCGCATGCTGGTGATCCTACCACCCACCGCTCCACGCCTCGCACGCTGTCCACATCCTTGCTACGCTTCGGATTATAACGCCGCTCAGAATCCGTCAAGCTCATAATGGGGCGAGGCGGCGTAACGCGTTGACTGTGTGGCGGATTGAGTGGTCTCCTGCCGCGTCACCACCGGAGGCGCGGCACTGACCGCGAACGATGGCGTGCTCATAGTTGCGTCCCTCTCAGCTGGTCAATGAGCCCCTCGAAGTCGAGCACTGCCTTTTCGAGATCGTCGGGCTCCCTTACCACGGCCAGCCCATGCACCTGCACCTCTGGCACCTCGTGATACATGCGTCCGTGATTGTCCTGTATGTCGTAGAGGTTGTCTGCGGTGCCGTAGCTTACGGCGAAGTCGATCACGCCCTCGCGTAGTGTCTCGCACGCCGTGAATCTCACGCGCTGACAGGCTGTGTATTTTAGTTTGCTCATGGTGTGGTGTGGGTTGGTGGGGTGAGGCGGGTTGGGTGGATTTCGTGGAATTCGGTCTCTGTGCGAGTAGACGCTGTGCGAAACGAGAGGCCGTCCCATATTTCGATCACTTCCCAAGGTTCATCATCATCAAGCTTAGCCCAGTAGTAGCCGTCCTCGGTCGGTAGCGCGCTCATGGTGTCGCCTCCTGCGGTGCTGCGGGCTGCTTGCGCCATTGGGTGCCACGCGTTAATATTTCGAGGTTCGCCCTTACCCACCCTTTCCCATCAGAGTGCCAAGCCAGCACGCGATGTCCCGCAGCCAGCCCATACCGCTCTGCATCCTCACCCGCATACGTGTGGATCGTCGGGTCGCCGTGCTGAGCGGTTAGCGCAGCGTTGATGTCGTCGCCAAACGTTGCGCAGCCTGTTGACCAGTTGAACGGCGGCGGTGCGGGCGGCTCGTAAGCCTCGATGATCGACAGCATTCGACGTAGTGGATAGCGGAAATCTCCGATTTTACACCAAAGTTTGCTTGGCATCGCCGAGCTTCCTACGGCGTGCCATAAACCCGATATTTTGACGCTTCCGCCGTGTTCTAGTTTCGTGTTTTCGTCTATCATGTGTGTTGGTTGGTGGTTATTATTCTGGTTGCGAAAGTGTGATGCCCAATTCAGCCGCAAATACCGAAACATTGTCAAGGTATGTTGTCATTCCGCGCACTTTCAGGGACGTGGTGCTGGCGTAGTCCAGTATGATGCCCTTGGCGAAGTCCGCCATCTCGTGCGCCCCGTCCCGCCGTAGCTGTTTGACCGCCTGCACGCGGTCAGCAAACGTATCGTCTGCGGCGCATAGTAGCGGCACTAAGAAGCGCTCCTTGAAGAGCAAGTGTAGGCTGTCGGTGTCCTGCCCTGTCTCTTCGCAGATGATCGCCAGCCATTTGCGGTAGAGCCGGTTCTGAGCCTGCGAGCGCGTCAGCTCATACGGTTTGATCGTGACCTCGTAAGGTGTGTCGGTGCTCACCTGCGCGTTGTCAATGATCGCGTGCGTGCGGGCTACGTCTTGGGGCGTGCGTAGGATTACGCGGTAGGTCTGTTTGGTTGGTGTCATGAGATCTATCTGTCGCGCAAAAGGATGTTAGCAGCGCAAGTAGCTTGGTTAGCCTCATCGTTCCAATTGTCCGTTTTCACATCGCGGACATTATTGAGATCAACATCGCTAACTCCAATAAGTTCAGAGACTGCCTCCCATGCGTCTTCCCATGTTTCGACATGGGAAAGAGCGTCCTGCTTTGAAGTGGCCGCAATGACCACGCTACGAGAGATCATCGCGGTTATTTCATAAAGCCGAACACAAGATGCGGCTGGGCAATCCCCATTAGTCTCTTGTTTGGCTGTGGTTTCTGGCTTCGTTTCGGTTTCGTTTTTATCCATAATATTAAATTCCGCTCGTCACAGCGCCCCCATCACGCCGCTCTAGCTCAGCGCGGCCATACTGCATCGCCTCGTCATCTTGGTTCTTGCGTAGCCGGCTGGCGATTTGCTCAGTCTTCTGCCATTTCGTCAGCGGCTTAAACTCAATGCCCTCGCCGCGTAAGGCCGCGTCTAAATCGGCAGGCGTGCATTCCTCAAATCCGACAGTCAAATCCTCGCCGCGCAATACCTGCGCTGATTCGGTCGGGTATTTGCGACAAAAATCCACCCATGCGAATTGCTTCCAGCCGCCCGGCACGCGGTCAACCCAGTCGGCTGGTGCGGATGGCGTGTTCGACGCTGTGGAGTTGCGGCCCCGCCCTTTGGACGGGTGCAATCTGAAATAGTCGTCTGCGGTTGCTAGGATGTCCGCGTAGACGTTGATTAGCCGCTGTGCAGACTTAGGGCGCTTGCTCAGATGGTCATCGTATGAGTCGCCGTTTGCTTTCGCTTTCGGCTTCGGGAGCCGCATAAACATGCGCACGGTTTCCGCGCCCGTTGCAGTAACGTGTGACTCGATCTTTTTCCAAGCCTTCGTCTCGCTCTCAGGTCGTTTGACATTTGGGTCAAAATTCGGGGTGAGCCCCTTGATTAGAGTGCTGTGAAACGGGTGTAGGCCGCCAGCTTTGCGCTCTGGTATTAGCTTTATCGCCTTAATCAGTGTATTGTATGCCAGTTTATCGAGTTCGTCTTTACTGGCATTATACCTCCGAGCAAGTCGTTTGCATACTTCGCGGGATTCTTCGTGGATCGTAGTCATGGTGTGTGTGTGTTGGTGGCAGCGCAAGGGTCGGACTTGCGCCGCGCACAGGTTAATCTTCTAGGCCGAGGTCTTCTTGGTCGGGGTCAAATCGCCCGATCATCATCCCCTCCATCGTCTGCTGTTGGCGTGTGCCAGCGATATACAGGGTAGCAGCGGCAATCGCCTGGTTGCAAGTTGCCGCCTCGCCCGCAGCAAGTCCGCGCTCTTCTTTCTCCGAGCCTGCTGGCTCGTCGATCTGGATTAGCGGGGTCTCGCCTTTGTGCGTCTTGCCGTTCCGGAGCGCTTTCTTGAAGAGCACGCTGATTACAACGTCAGAGAGCGCTTGCATTGCGGTGAAGCATTCGTCCATCGGCTTTTCAGGTGACTCGCTCGTGCGGGTTTCCTCGCCTTGGTCGGAGTCATTGTTAATTTTTGAAAGCACGAGTTTCGGCTTGAGTATGAATTTGAGTATTTCCATTTGTAGTGGGATTGTGGATACAGCGTTAGTTGAGCCTTAGCGCGTGCTGTGGGCGCGCGTGGGCTGGTTGATTAAGCTACGATTTTCAGATGCTCAGTAAGTCCATCGGCGATCGCGTCGATGAACTTAATTGCGCTTTCTTTGGGCATTCCGTAAGCTACAAGATGCCCGTAAATATTATTCTTTGCATTTTTTACGAGTAATTCCATACTTGATTCCCACTCTTTCAGTGACAAAGGATTCACTGCCTCTTGCGGCCTTGCGGGCGAGGCATCACCCTTAGCCTTTTCCTGCGCCGCTACGCGCTCAGCATGGCGCTTTGCTGCCTCGGCGTCCTGCTGCACCTTGAGGGCGGCGCGTCCGGCCTCCAGTGCGGCTTGATCTTCGATAAACTTAGCGCGGCGTGCCGTGTTCATTTCGATGGCCGTGCCTTGCAGCTCACGAGCGTCGGCTAGGCGATCGCCAAAGAACGACTCCGACAGCTCGACGGCGTTGATCGCTGCGAGATGCGCGTCCCACTCGGCAAGCGTTGTAGTCCGAAACTCTCCGACGCGGTGGTGCCCGTTCTGCATCAGCTCCAGCGCGTCCGTGATCGCTTTGGCGTGTGCTGCGACTTCGGCGTCGTATTGCGTCCGCGGGAACAGGAAGTCAGCCTTGAGCTCTGCGCCTCGGCTCTTTGCAATGCTGCGCTGAGCGTCAACCTTTTTAGCTTCCTGTTTGAGCGGATCGACTAGCGACTTTCCAGCTCGGTCAATGGCAGCGAAGAACTTGCCGATCTTTAGACTGATGCTGCCATAGTGTTTGTGCTCTGCGGGGTTGGTTGGATCGAGGACAAGGGAGTTAATTTCTAGCTCCATCTTATCGATCTCCAGTTTCAGCCGGTCGCCATTAAATAGGGCGAGCGGTGCGCTTTCGTCGATTTCGGGGATCGTGATTTCGTGTGGTTTTTTCATTATGTGCCTTATGTGGTGAGGTCGGAGAGTTCAGCTTGCAGCTTCGCAATAGTTGCCAGCTTTTCGTCCTTTAGTGTCGTTGCGCGGTGCAGCTGTATGTGAGATTCGAGCGAATCCCATATTTTCTTGCGCGTTGACTCGTCGCCAAACGCCTCGCCAAACATACCCTTAGATTCCCAAAAATCTAAGTATTCAGCACCGTTAGCTGTCCATATTTCAAATTTCGATTCGTCAATTTCAATTTTTATTGAGTGATCTGTAAACTGGACAACTTCGTAATCTCCGTCAATAATTGAACTGGCGATGAGGTTGATGATTTCCTTTATGTGCTCTTTTATTTTCATTTCGTTTTCGTGTGTGTGTGTGTGTGTGTGTGAGGTCGGAGAACAGTTATCTGTCCCATTCCTCGAAATTTCGGCACTCGTCCGGCATCCATCCCAGCCGCGCAGTACGTGGGCTGATCGTCTGCGCGGCTTCGGCTAAGCTCTTATCTTTCGCCGCTTGCACCTTGTCGGGTGATGTGGTCTTGGGGATCTGGTCACTCATGCTCGTAGTGTAGTTGAGTATTGGATACGGTCGGGATGTCTATGCTCGGCTAATACGGGGCATCGACCTCTTTGCCTGTTGCGGGATCGGTAGCTGTCGGCATCGAGCTGGACTTGGCCTCAGTCAAAGCCATATCGAGCTTTTTGAGCAGCCCGGTGAGCGCAGGAGTGTCAGCGCTTTCTGACTTGCCGAAGAATGTCTTGATTGCCTGTAGGCTCTTAATGTCGCCGTCGCTGGCAATGTCTGAGAGCTGCTTACCTTTCCACTTCGCGGGCGTTGCCAGCGGACTCGTAATCTCAAACCATTTCAGCTCGGCACGCTTGGCCGCCCATGCCTCGGCTTTTTCTGCGGGCGTCTTCGGTATGGTTGCGGGGTGCGGGGCGGTTGGCTTTGACGCAGGCGACTTTGCCACCTCGTGAGTCGTGGCGTCAGGATCGTCCTTTGCCATTTCCTCAGTCGGAATTAGGAACATATTGACAAGCGCATATTTGAGCGCAATTGAGAGCGTTTTTGATGCGCCCTTGTCGCCGTAGTCCATCGCTTCACCGATCGATGTCATTGCCACCTCTGAGCCGTCCTCAGCCATAAATCGAAATCGAACGTCTGTCAGGTGGTGATATCCAGACGTGCCGTGCTTTGTTTTAAATTCGCTTACTTTGTGAGCTAACACGTCTGTCAGAATAACTACGCCATGAGTTTTGAAAACGCCGTTTAGGCAGTTGAGCACTTGCTCAATACCACGAAATTTGAACTTCTGTTGCTGGTTGTATCCGCCCTTATCAATGGCTGAGATTTCGCGCATAATAGCAATCAGCGCGGGGGCGATCTTGCCGGCCTTTGTTTCCGCGCTCACTCGCTGCCCCCTTTGGCTACCTTGTCTGCGAGATCACTGACGGCGAGGTCGATGACTGCGCCGTCGCTGCGTCCGACGCCTTCGCGGTTGAGCCGTTTGACCGTCGAATGGGTCGTCGGCGTTATGAACGTGTTGAGCCTTACGCGGTTGACGCGGGGTTCTTTAGTTGGTGCTGGTTGGTCTGTCATGGTGTGTGGTTGCTGTGAGTGGTTGCGGGTTGTGAGGGTAGATCAAAAAGGAGGCTCTTCCTCGAGCGGGTCGTCTAGGTAAAGGTCGTCGTCCTCGGGGGCTGCTGCTGCTTGCGCGGTGCGCGGTGCCGGGTTCGCCGACTCCAGCACGGTGATCTGGAGCGCCTTCAAATTGACGTAATGCTTTCCGTTATACTCGCGCCCGTTAATGACGAATTCGATTTCAACGAGATCGCCCAGGTTTAGTTTTGCCACCAGTTCGGTCTTATCCTTCACGGTCTCAAACTGGATCTCCTGCGGGTATTTGTCCGCTTCGTCAGAGATCACGAATTCGCGCTTGTTAAAGCCGCTGCCGAACGTCTGCTCGTCCTTGATGACCGTCACGCGGCCTTTGATTGTAAATGTGCTCATATTTGGGTGATGCCTGGCGGAATGCTGGCACCCAAAAAGCCCGAGCGGGTTAGGCTCAGGCTGTGGGTAAAGGGGTTGTGTCCAAGTTACTTTATTAATCTGGTAAAATCACCGTCGATGCAGCTAAAAACTACGCAGTCGTCTGATTCCATCATTTCGATTGAGGTGGTAATAAATACGTTGCCGCCTCCGTTCTCGCTACGGTTTCCAAACTCGCGGACTGCGCGATTAGCGTCGTAGCGAAGGCCGTTGACTGTAGTAGTGGACTGTGATCCGTTTGTAAATTTGTGGATAAATTTCATAATTCGTAGTTGGTTAAGTGTGTTATTGAGGAGAGTGCTATTATTAGCAATTTACGCCAAAGTCTTTATTTATGTCGCCTGTGCCAGCATATTGAGTTTGCGCGGCGATAGCGTCATTGTGACCCTTGAACCCTGCTTTAGTTTCGCAAATCATTGACTCTACGATTGCTAGACGATGCGCATTTAAGCCAATTTGACCAATTTTAGCTACGCAGCCTTGCTGAGCGACTAAAAGCTTTTGCAATCCCTGTGGTGCGTAATGAGCGGCACCGTTAAGGCTTACGCTAATTACTAATTGTTTTTCGCCGTCCGTGCGGCGACGGCCTTGAAGGTTGAGTCCAAACTCAGACTCAACTGTAATTTCGATTTTGTGGCCTGACTCTGTTTTGTATGTGATTTTCATAATTCGTAGTTTTTAGTGTGTTTTCTCTCGGGCTGATTGCCTCCGATAACAAGAACATGCGGCACGTTGTGCAGGTTGTCAAGCAATTGTGTGCATATTTATTTATTTATTTTCGCGCCCGTAATTCAAAACGTGCAGAGCGTCTGCAACATTGTCGTCACAGATATCTAGGTGCGGCCATTCCGATTTTGCCGCCGCCACCATTTCGTGCTTTTGCGCATTGCCACGGCCGGTCGCGAACTTTTTGACTGTGCCAATGTGGCAGCCCACGGCTGGTATGTTGTAATGCGCGGCCCTGCTCATCATTATGGCGCGAAACCCGTAAAGCAATCGGGCAGTATTCGGACGGTTGGTGACAGCCTCTTCGAAATAGATCACCGCCGGTTGTAGGTCGCGCAATACGCCGTGGAGCCACTTTTCGAAGTCGAGCAGACGCTTGCCCTCGTGGTCTTGCTCGCGGCTCTTGGTGGCTGGCAGTCGGGCGAATTTGACGCGCCCGCAGGATACGACACCAGCGCGGAGCTCAGCCCATCCGGTAGTCGTGGCCATGTCGAGGGCGAGTATGTTTTCGGGTGTGGTCATAGTCGTGTCGTGGTTCCGTGCCCCCACCCTGCGAGGACGTGTGCAGGTGTCAATGGCTGTGTGCGGCTGCTGTCAAAACAGCGTGGTCTGCTGCGTCTCGCGCATCACCCGCTCACAGCCTGCGGCGTAGTAGTCGGCGTCCAGCTCGCAAGCCGTCAGGTGGTGCCCTGCGTAGTGGCAGGCGATCGCAATGCTGCCGCTGCCCATGTGCGTGTCGAGGATCGTGTCGCCGGGCTTGGCGTAGTTGCGGAGAATCCAGTCGTAGAGCGCGACGGGCTTTTGCGTGGGGTGGATTCGTTCACGATCAACTGGAGACATTTTGAAAATTCTTGTCCCTCCGTTGCTAACCCATGCCATCTCGCATTCTGCAAAACTACGCCCTCGCATACCTTCGCCCTTATCCCATATAGCAAAATATTGGGAAATAGGCAGATTGAAATAATTACCTCCCCATATAACTTGATTTTTAGATACTCGAAATAACTCTTCAAAGTAATCATCGTTTGGTGCATCACTATCCCATTTCTTGATTTTCCATTTCCTGTTTTCGATCTTAGCGCATCGCTTACCTTTTCCAACCCCCATGTTCATTTCAGCCACGTTTATCCCGTACGGCGGATCTACGATGGCAAGTGAGAAGTGCCCATCAGGATATTCGCGCATGAGATCCATGCAGTCGGCGTGGCGGATGTCTAGGAGGTCGGTTTTCATAGTGGTTTCGTTCCCGCATCTTGAGCGGATCTGTGCAGGTCTGTCAATAGCTGTGTGCATATTTTACGAGTCAGCCAAGACAGCCGAAATCGCCTTGTCAGTCTCGTGCTCAAATATCCGCAGCAGCCCGAGAGCATCAATGTCCCCGGCTTGGCACCGCTGAATGACTGTGAGCATTTCCCCACGTGAGCGCGGGGCTTCGGGGTGCCTCGGCTCGGGTTGCTGGTTTTTCTTCCCTGCCGGAATTTCAGCTTCATGCAGGGCGGCCTCGTATGCGGACAGATTCACGCGGTTTCCGACGGTGCGGGCAGGCCAGCCTTTTTTCGGTGGCCAGCTTACGCCGATGTATTCGAGGGTCTTGCGCTTGTAGCCGCCTTTCGGAGTCTTCAGCATTTCGATGTCGGGGAATCCTAGTGTGATCGTGTAGGGGTCGTTCATGGTCGTTTCGTGGTAGTGTAGTTGGTTTCTGGATACGTGGCTGGATGCTACGTAGCAAACCTTATTAAAAATGCTGCGCCGGGCTACGGGCACGGTTCCCCCATACCCCAAAGCCTAAATCCTAAACCTTGAATTATGGGAGAATCGTGCTGTCCTTAAAAAAGAGGCCAAGCTTTTCGCTCTACCCCCGATGCTGGCCTCAGTTCCCGATGAGTAGGCATGATAGCAGGGTAGTGCACGCGATGACATTCCTGAAGCGGTCATCGAATCCGTATTAAGCAGTCCCCAGTTATGAGTTGACGACTGCACCGTAGGACTCGGGCTAATGGATCTCATCGCTTGCTCCTATTGACTGAGACCAAAAGAACCTCGGCGCTTTGCAGGCGAAAACCGAGGTTCTAAAATTGTCACTAGGACGGGAAAACTGTTCGTGCCTGCAAAGCTTCGAATCTTTTCGATACGCCTACAAATGCAGCAATCTGCCCGCGTGTCAATACCCTATACGAAAAAAAGCGCCCCCACCGAATAAACGGCAGGGACGCTTAACACACGAAAACGACTACGAAACCGTCTTTGCATCTGTCACTGTGTGTATCCAGATTATGAATACAAGCCCTATTGCCATATTTCTTGCTAGACGGGCTTGACGGGGCGCATACCACGCTAGAAAGTGCCCTCCTATGGGACGACCGCGAATGACCGACAGGGAAAAGGCGACAAAGGCCGCCGAGCGCAAGCAGCAGCGAGCCGACCGTGGACTGCCGCCGGTCATCGATGGCTACATAGACCGAGACCTTGAAGCCTACCAGGCGCAGCGGGCGAGCGAGGTCAAGGCAGCGCGCAAGCTGGCAGCGCGGCTGGCTGGGCAGCGGGCTGGAGCAATGGCGGCGATTTTGCGGATGCGCGGGATGGCGGCTGAGTAGGGGCAAGAATATTTATTTTATAAATATGCACACAAACGCTTGACACCTGTGCAGGTCGGCGCATGTTGGGGGTATCGAAGGCAATCAGCCGACGACACACACACACACACAAGCTAAGAAATATGAAAAACAAATATACAGCCCTCTCAGAAGTTAAAAAATCCGACGCCCTTGCAGCTGCGCAGTCAATGCACCGCAAGACCATGACGCCACTATTTACCACACTGGAAATGTGCAAAACTCTAAAACATACATTTTCAAGCAAACGCGCTGCGATTCGGTTTGCTAAAAATAAAGGCACTAACATTGAAAGTGTAAAAGTGTATAGTAATGGCGTCTTAATTTAACACTTCCCCTCGCCTGACGGCTCACACCGTCAGGAGCCCGCGTCAAGGGCTGGACTTGACGCCGCAAAACCTCAAGCGTAGACAGGGGTGACAGCCGGAGAGACGGCACCGTTCTTTTACCAGTTATTAGTATATCCGAGAGGCTTCACCGGCCACAGGTTACGACGTGGAGACATTCACGATCAAGCACCGCTGGTTCGTTACAAAGATTGAACAGCACGGAGTTGAAAAGAGTCAGGTTCGCCCAATGGACGCATTGGCATAAAAGGAGGTATCTGGATATGACGAGCGAGTCGAAAGACAATTGCCAGCACTCCAGCAGTTGACGACGTAAGTAGGTGGAGCCTCGTGGATATACTATTGATTAAATTGTTCTTTATCACATAGGGGCTGCATCAGGGTTCGATTCCCTCCAGTTCCACTATTTTACGGGCATTCACAGACGAGGTTTTTGTTTCCCTCTGCGCACACCGCGCCGTCTGCGTTTGCTCCCACCAGCAGCCCCCCGAAGGGTCTGATAGTCCTATATGCAGTACACCGCGAGGAAGTGCGGGGGATCGCGGTTGGTGGACACTTTGCCATGCCATGACCAGACGGTCGTAAAATAAAGTGAATCGAAGCCCGAAGCATGTTAAGGGTAAGGCCGAGCCTTTCGGCGATGTGCGCGCTCCCGCCGTGCAGCAACTCAATAAGGCAAGCGGGGACACTTTCACACGAACACGACAACCACGACAAACATGAAACTAGATCCGAAATACCTAAGAACCCGCAGCTGCAAGGTCGAGGATATTGACGAAACGCGCAAGCTCTACAAAGAGGCAGCCAAACTTATGTGGGAGCAAAAGGGCGTCGGATTGGCCGCAAACCAAGTCGGACATAATAAGCGCTGGTTTGTTTGGCAGCACGGCATGGTTATCAATCCCGAGATTATTAGTGAGACCGGATCTACGCCATCCAAGGAGGGTTGCCTTAGTTTCCCTGGGCGCACTACGACAGTGCGCCGCGCTAAGATCGTCGAAGTCCGCTACATTGACGAACAAGGTAAGAGCAAAGACAAGAAGTTAGTCGGCCTTCCTGCCATCGTATTCCAGCGCGAGCTTGACCACTTAAACGGCGTATGCCTCTTTTAACCATGACCGACAAACAGCCTCCCCCCACCGAGCAGCCTACACACTGCGCCCGCCTCAGCCAATACGGCCGCCCCGCGTTCATTGAGCGCGAGCCTGACCGCGATAGCGAGCGCATGGAGGCGCAGGGCAAAGGGCGGCTGATGCCGAGCTCTCGGGTTAATTTCAAAGGGTAGCAACGCGCACCAACACTATGAAAACACGCATCATCTACATCAGCGGCCCGATCACGGGCATCACGCTCCACAATCGCCCCGCGTTCGCCGCTGCTGCGCACGAATGGCGGCTGCTAGGCTACGCGGTCATCGACCCTGCGGTCAACTACGACAGCGCTTCTGCGGTCGCCCACGCGCAGTATATGCGGCTGTCGATCGCGCAGCTGCTCTGCGTCGATGCCGTCTACATGCTGCGGGGGTGGGTGCACTCTAAGGGCGCGGTGGCTGAGCACGTAGTCGCGCAGTCGTTGGGGCTGGATATTAGCTATCAGTAAATAAATACGAAACTTGCACACAATTGCTTGACAGACCTGCACACACCCCGCAGGGTCACACCAGCGGACGCACTCAGCTGACGCACACACAAACCGAACCACTACGAAAATGCTACATATGAATCACTCCCGCGAATCCCACTGCATGGATTACGCCCACTCACTCAAGCTCAAGATGGAGCTGCTAATGCGCACTGGCGACATTTGCGACGGCAACCGTAGCCGTTCCACCGCCGCCACCGTTGAAGCCGCTATGCGCCGCGTCAGCCAAGGCGAACGCCCTACGGCTGTTGCCGCCGACCTCGGCATCCATCCGCAGACTATCTACTGCCGGATTGCCCGCGCGAAGAAAGCAGGTCAGTCGTGATCTACACACTCTCACTCTACGCGCTCACAGCGTGCCTCCTAGCCCCTACTGCCGCGGCTCTCATAGTCGTGGTCAAGTCGTGGCGGGCGGGCATCTGAGCGAATCCGCGCATACGAGGAGCCGTGCGCGATGGATGTGGCGTGGAATGCTCACTCAAATGGGGGCGCGTATACGTTTCCCCGCGAAGAGCACTTCCGCGCAGGGTGGAAAGCCGCCATGTCGCACGCAATCACTAACCGCAAGGAGATCCTCAAATCACTATGAAATTACCCATCCACATTCGCAATGACGGTTTTGACCTTGAGCAGATCCAGCGCACGGCAATTCATGCGCTCTACCGCAAAAGCAAGGGCGCAGTCCACACTAGCTACGAGGTCATTCTGATTCAACGCGCCAAGGCCGATCACACTTGGCCAAATGGCACGGTTACGCTTAAGGGGTCGGAGTCATACCCTCCATCCAGCATGTGGGGGCGCGCAGGATGGTCGTTTCCGACGCTGCGAGTAGCGCAAGCCGTCATTGAAGACAAAACCATTACAGGAGAGGATACCCCCGTATGAGCACGCCAACCACCACACCGCTGACCGACCGCCAGCTTATCAACGAGGGGCGCGGATATGCGCATACGATCAACGTCGCGTTTTGCCGCAAGATCGAGCTGCGCATGCACGCCGCTGAGGCTGAGCTGGCTGCGGAGCGGGCGCGGATGGACTGGATACTTACCGAAAGCGACGACTCCCTTGATCGGTTAGACTGCTGGAGCCGGTTTAATATTGACGCGATCTTAGACGCGGAGGGCGAACATGAGTGACGCGCACAAATACAGATTCCGGCGCGTCAACGTGCCCAAGCTCACGCTGACCCTAGACGGCATTGAGCTGGTGTTCGCCGGCGAAAACACAGCAGGCGAGGCCATGCAGTTCTCGGCCGTCGTGTCGTGGGCGTGGATCGGCGCTTTCGTGCGGGCTGCCCGGGCGTTCTGGTTTCGCTATGATAAGCCTTCGCGGCTTGCAGAGATGGCGCGGATTGAGAGGGTGATCGATGTGAACATACAAGATCAGCAGACGACTGACTCGGACGCTGTATTAACGAGAGAATTACAATGAAATTTACAAACGCACGCCCGGCTCTCAATCGTAGAGGCACTGTCGGTCGTTCGCTGCGGCGGTTGGTTCAGTGGTTTCGTCCTACGCCTGAACACTTTGAATGGACATTACGGACAAATAACCGCTGCTATGATATGCGAACCTTTTACGCGGATCCGCATAATCCCCAAATCAAACATAGCGGCCCAATGGGTGATCGACTGTGGCACAAACTAGGAGAAAGCCGCCAAGAGTGGGAAAATCAGGAGGTTCGCGAAGCGCTTCCACCGAACGTAAAGAACACGAACAAGCTCCGCGCTGATTTGTGATTCGCATGGTTCACAGCGGCAACCGCAGCGACGGAAAAGCCGCCTTGACTAGCTCGTGGAATGCTAGTCGAAAGCGGCGGGCGCGGAAGTGCTCCTTAGCGCATTGCCAGTGCAGTTCTCGCTGCGTAGGCGCGGGCATTAAAGCTGACCGTCTTTGAGTTTCTTGACGATGGTCTTGCTCTTGGTGTCCATCTTGCGCGACATAATCTCTTTTAGCTCTTCGGCTTCGGTCGGGTTTTCGGTCTCCCATTCGCTGATGGCCGATACCATGGCCGCGCCTGTCTGTTTTAGCACTGCGCGTGATGTCCCTGCTATGGTCTGCACAAGCTGTATGACGAGCGGGATTAGCGCGGGCATGAGCACGCACGCGACGACGATCAGCAGCACGACGACAAAGCCGCCTGCGCCCCATACCGACATCCCAGTGCCTTCCAGCGCTGTGCCTTCGCGCTTGTCCAGCCATGTCATGAGGTCGGCAAGGTCGTTCTGGTGTGCGCGGTTGCCCTTGGTCAATGCGGCGGAAACGTCGTTTGCTGCGTCGATAGGACGCTCAGGAGAGCCGACACGCTGCGAGAGGTCTATCGCTACGCCCTTGGCCTCTGCGGGCTGTTCTACGGCTTTTGACAAGTAGTCAGCGGCTTGGCGGATGTCCTCGGTCACTTCCTTGACCACGGGCGCGGCGACGTTGTCTTGGAAAATTCGTTTGCTCTGTAGTCCGACACTGGAGCAACCTGCGGAGAGTATCAGGATTATGGATACAGCGGAAAGGGTTGTGAAGTTTCGGAGTGTCATGGGCTTGGCGGTTGCGTTTCGATTGGATGGATTTCTTCCACGTTAAATCTGTAGGCGATAGAAGTTTCAGTGCCGCGCTCGGTAATCACAAAAAAGCCCTCGTCGGTCACGTAAATGTCAACCGTTGCCATCGGCTTCGGCAGTGGTCGCGCCGCACACCCCGCGCAGTGTATCAGGATTACGGATACAGCGAGCAGGGCGGTGATGATGCGGTCGGTCATTGGTTGTCTCGCGGTATCTTGGCGATTTCAACGGTCAGCCCGATCACGGCATCAGTCAGTTTCTCAGTGGCCTTTTTGCCGTCCGCTTGCGTTTGCAGGATCGCGTCAATCGTCGCGTCTTGTCGCTCGTCTGCCATGCTGCTTGCCTGCACGGCTTTTTTGAGGTCGCGGGCTTCGGTGCCTGCGTAGATCGACACCATCCCCAAAAATAGTAGCGATCCTACCAGCAATAGGCTCGCGTATTTGTTCGGGATTTGAGTCGTGTCGGATTGGTTTGACATGGTCTTAAATTGTTGATTGCTCTCTGATCCACCGTCTCGGCAGCTTTTGCTTTAGCGCCCGCACCTCGGCAGCGGTCAAACTGTGATGCGTTACCACGCCGTCCTCATCGGTTGTCGGCAGGTCTGCGGCATCTACCATCAGCGCGGCGCGTCCGTCGTCAGCAACGGACATTGACCACCAATAAAGCGGGTCGCCGGGGATCGCTACGGTCAGCCCGCAGCGGTGCAGGTATTCGCTGTGATTGCGTGCGTTCGCTGCGGTGACGTTTGGGAAGGGTAGGTGCATTAGGTGCTGTAGAGGCGGTTGAGATCGGATTGGATGGCGGCTTGATTTGCGTTGTCTGGCGCGATGATTACCGCCGTGACTTTGGTATAGGTCAGCGATGTGAGAAGAGCGGTCATGGTCGTGATGCCGCTGATGTCAAATGCCGTGATCGTATCGAGCGTAACGGTGCCGCCGTTGTCGGTCACTGCGTAAACATTGGCGGCGGTAAGTCCCGTAAACGCAGTGGTAAAAGTAAGCTCGTCCGTGCCGTCCCACAGCGTCGAAGCGTTGCCGTTGCCATCTATTACGGTTGCGCCAGCGATTACGGTTTTTGGCATGTTAGCAACGGTTGCTTGTGTTGCGTCGTTGGCTCCTGCGAGACCGTCGTAGAGTTTGGCTTGCACGCTGCCAAACGGTTGCCCTGAATATAGCGCGGGAGAGCCGTTGACTGTTAGATCGACTGACCCAGTTTGATCCTCTGCTCCAGAGGCAAGATTTGACGTAATGTCGTAAGACGAAACTAAAGTGTCATTCGTCCAGATTTCCGTAAGTTTTGCGATACCGTTAAATGTGGTGTTCACTGTAGTGGGTAAAAACCCAAATGTAACATTTCCTGATGGGCTAGATGGGGTATAAGTATTTTCACCAAAAGATACTAAAGAAGTTTCATACGCAAAGCTGTCACCAGAATCAATCTCTCTCAACGCCACCCCTATTTCGTCATTTGTGAAATCTATGTATCCCTTGTATTCATATGCCCTGCCAACGACTAAAATAGTTGTGTGTTCTAAAGATGTAAATCCATCTGACGATACGCTTCTACCAGCCATTCTAAATTTGTTGTTGGTAGTAATTCCAGTGGCAACACCCGAATTAGTCGCTGACACTGCCTGAGAAAACAGGACATTTGTTTGGCTATTAGAAAGTTTCCCTGCAATAAATGTTCCACGTATTTCAATTTTTGTTTTTCCACTAAAGCCGTAAGGGTCACTACTTGAGGTGCCTGCTATGTGCCCAGTTTCTGTATTTGCGCCACTAAAAAACATTGTGTTACCATACAGAGCACTTGTCTCGTTATTCACATAGTCCAACGCCGTGCCGCTCTTAATGTCCCCAGCCGTAAACGCACGCAAGCCGCCGTCGCTGTCGCGGCGATCACGGGACACTAGGTTCACGTAAGCAACTGGAGCACCCAAACCACCCGTGCCGCCAACATGGGTCCCGTCGTATCCATTACCGCTGGAATCGACTGCTGTCACCCCGTTCAAGGAACCGCTGGACTGCTCGTTCAGTTTCCAATGTGCCACGGTTACGCCGCTACTAGCCCTAACTATTTTAAAGTCAGACCAATCGCTTTGAGTAAAAGTGGACAAGTTGTCCCATCCTAAATTAATCTCTGTATTACCAGAAGGAGAGATAGCAGCTGAAGAACTAATAAATTGCCAAGTGTTTGCTACAGTTATACTAAATTGAAACTCTCCCGCTCTTTTGACTCCCGTGGTTGTAGACCTAGCCCAAGCAGTAGCGGTATATGCTTGTCCTCCAACAAAAGGAACCTCAGCATTTATACCCTTATCATCTGTCCCGTCCATGGAAACAAATGCTCCGCCGTCTGGCTCGAACACTTCACCGCGCTTGCTGCCGAGGTCGGCTAGAAAGTAGGCTGCGCTGAGGCCAGTGCCGAAGCGCTGTATAAATTTCTTTGCGCCAAACAGCGCAAGAAACTGCGCGGGTGTATAGCGGCTACCTTCGCGGGGTAAAATCTGATTGTGCAGTAGCATCGATTACAGTTCGAGGGCTTCGATCAGGATGGTGACGTTTGCGCTGAGCTCGGCGGGGAACGACAAAAAGCCATACATCACCGGCCCGCCCGCAATGGTGACAACCTCAGTGTGTCGCACGTCCGACGCGACTGCCGAAATCTCCAGCGGGATCGACACGCTACCCGCGCCGCCGAACTGGGCTTGAGTGGTTGCGGCCACCGTGCCTGCGCCTGCGC
>Ga0307935_1000536_pt1 | contig 16725 bp, 13 predicted proteins | sample OrgLakmetageno92_FD_201827 | JGI IMG/M metagenome (GOLD analysis project Ga0307935, IMG submission 201827) | Saline water microbial communities from Organic Lake, Antarctica - #92 | ecosystem: Environmental > Aquatic > Non-marine Saline and Alkaline > Saline | place: Antarctica: Organic Lake...
TCTTGGAGTCCATTAAATGATCTTTTGTCTAATTCAACAATTTTTAAATCAATCGGTATCATTTTAATATATATCTAGAAAATATAATTTTATATACTATTAACCTTGAATGTTTATAAATCAACTTTTTTTCATTATTTTTATTATTTATGCGTTGTTAATATTATCATTTTTTTTTATTCTATATATATAAATACCTTTCACATGAATAATATGAATATTATCTTTTACAGTCGTCGCTGTGAAACTTGCATTAATCTCATTAATATCCTTGAGTCTGAAAAACTATTAAATTATTTTAAATTATTCTGTGTTGATGGACGTATTAATGATATTCCTCCTCAAATTACAATGGTTCCAACTGTTATTGTTCAAAATATTAATAAACCAATGACTGGTTCTGAAGTTTTTGAATGGATTAAATCTGTCAAATATTTAAGAAAACAAAATATTGATAATAATAATAATATCAATAATTCTAACAATAATAATTTTTTTAATGATTCTGATAAAAATGTTATTGGTTGGAATTCACAAGAAATGAATGGTAAATCTGATAGTTATGCTTATCAATCTGATTTAATTGATAAACCATTTGCACATTCATATTTTAGTATTGGTGATGAACGAAATAATGTTATATTTACTGCCCCTGAAACCAATAAAATTAAAAAAAATGATCAAGTTAAACTTATTCAATCTTTGGAAAATAATAGAACTTCTCAAGATCAACAATATAGTAAATTACAAAAAGAACAACAATTAAATGAATTATTAAAAATAACAAATAATAATAATCATAATAACATTTGAATTTTTATAATATTTTATTATTAAAAAAATATTATAAATCTCCGATGTTTTAGTTTTTATTTTACCATCTCTGGATATTTCAATGGAACATATTCTTCTGCTAATTGACACAATATTACCAAATATTGTTTTATTACGTCTTTGTTTTCACGAGATATATCCTTCCATAATGTTTGAAATTCAAATAATTTATTTATATATGATTCTTTGTCTTCTGTCTCATCTTTAAAATTATCTTCATTCATTTTCATAAAAAAATTCTCATCTCCATCATAAATCTCTTGTTTATAATCAAGAAACACTTTCACTATGAACATATCAATGAATTTACATTTTTGTTCTCCATTTAGTTTTTGCATTATGGTTTCTATTGTATTTATATTATTTCCAATAATAGAATATGGTGCAATTAGTGCCACATTTTGTGCCAAATCTAATAATGTATTATTAAAATCTTCTATAATTTGATTTAAATTTTCATTTATGTTATTCATCTTATATATTTTAATTATTTATTTATATATAATTTAGTTAATTTTTTAAATCATATTAAACGAAAGCAAATAATTTATCATAATTAAATACCATCAAAAAACTAATTATTATAGCTATTATCTTTTGTAATAGCGCTGCATTATCTATAACAAAACCAAAAATTTCAAAATTTTTCCATCCTTTACCTAATGTTTCATTTAATATAAGCCATTGTATTCCATCTGAACTTTCATATGTCCTTAACATAGTTCTAAAATTTAAAGATTTTGTATAATTAACATAATCTTCAATTTGTTTGAATGTATTATTTTGTAATTTTAATTCTTTCATATATTCCATCATATTATCACTTTCGGTTTTATCATAATCCATATTAATTACTGTTTCATCTGCATTAATGTTAATTATATTTTCAATTTTAATATCTAGTTCATTGTTTATTATTTCATTATTTACATCTAATTTATTTGTTTCATTATTCGCATCCGTTTTATTTGTTTCATTATTCACATCCGTTTTATTTGTTTCATTATTCACATCCGTTTTATTTGTTTCATTATTCACATCCGTTTTATTTGTTTCATTATTCACATCCGATTTATTTGTTTCATTATTCACATCCGTTTTATTTGTTTCATTATTCACATCCGATTTATTTGTTTCAACATTTGATTTATCTGTTTCAACATTTCCATTTGATTTATTTGTTTTATCTGTTTCAACATTTGATTTATCTATTTCAACATTTGCATTTGATTTATTTGTTTTATCTGTTTCAACATTTGCATTTAATTTATTTGATTTATCTGTTTCAACATTTATGTTTGATTTATTTGTTTTAACATTTACATCTGAATTATTTCTCTTAACATTTGATTTATTTGTTTTAACATTTGCATTTGATTTATTTGTTTTAACATTTTGAATAATTTTAAAATCATGTGGCATCCATTCATTATTTAAAGTTTCAACATCAATCCTTGACAAATATTTTGTCATTATTATTTCTGAACTGACTAATTTAATTATTTTACCCACATTTGTTTTCACTTTACTAATTGAATATATATATATTAATCCTAAAATTGCAAATATTAAAATATCAATAATTTGCATTGTGTCTGCAAATTTTGTATTCCAGTATAATAATAAGAAATATGATCCAATAATACCAAAAAATACAATTGAAGAAAATATCGAGTTCATTTTTTTAACAGATTTTGTATGATATGTTTTTTTTTCAGCATGTTCTTTTATTATAGAATCCAATGTTAAACCATCTTCATTATTTTTTATAAAATCTTTTACTTTATGAACATATTGATTAATTTCCAAACTATGTAATATAAAAACTGATGTGAATATGACAAAATTGGTGAATATAATACCATAACTATAAAAATTATCGAGAAACATAGCAAACAATAATAGGAATTTACAAAATATATTAATATTATTCCAAATTTCAGAATAAGTTAATATATTAAAATCTAATATTAATAAAATTAATGAAAGAATAGAAATCATGAATGATAAAATTACAGCTATAATTAAAAATGTCAATATATATATTGAATATTTTTTATTTCTCTTCATCATTTTAGGGAAATGTTTAGATTGATAGTAAATTATACCTGTAATAAATTGTGCAACTGGTAATACTGACATAATATTTGCTGTTAAATATTTATAATCCATTTTTAATATTGCCATTGTTATGACATATATAAATTTCCAATTTATTATTATTAAAATGAAAAGCCAATAAACTAAATTTATTGGTATTTTAATACATTTGTAACAATAATTTTTATTATGGATAACCTTATTATTAATTTCAAAATCATCATCAACAGTAACTTTAATTTGTTTAGATTGTTTTGCAATATTATCAATATTACCACCATTTGAAATTAAACTTCTCAAACCATAAAATTTAAGCAAATATTCATATATAAACATTTTATTGTTGGTATAAATCTATTATAATATTAAATGCAATTTATTATAATACATTTTAATATACAATATTATATTCAATTTTTTTATTAAACAAATTTATTTATTTAATAAATAATTAGGTTAAAGACTTAGCGAAACTTAGTCAAATTTTTTATTTATACAATTAAGATTTAAAAAAATAATAATGATATTAATAATATTAATAATATATAATGTCAGATTCTACAAAACAATTCATATCTAATTTATACAAAATGATTTATGACTTGGATCGTTATCATTCTACTAATAAAACAAAAGAAATTTTATCGATATATCACAAACTAAATATTTCCAAAGTATTTGTTAGATGTTATACTTGTCTACAGAATTATAAAAGTGATATAAAAAATAATAATGAAAAAATTTTCGAAAAAGATATTGAAATATTGCCTGGAATAAATCTAAGTGAATTTTGGCAGTATCTTAAAATTCAACAGAAAAAAAAAATATGGGTATATTTAAATGTTCTTATGTTATCGTGTGATATTATTTTGTCCGAAGATAAAACAAATAATTCCAAAGTGAAAAACAATGACACAAAAGAATCAGAATCTACTGAAACTTCTAATATAAATTTTAATCCTTATGTAGGTGTGGGAAATAATAAATCCGATTATAGTATGGATGATATGATGGCTGGACCTGAAGTATTAAAATTATCAGATGACAAGGAATCTAAATCTATAATTCCAAATAATTTAACAAGTGCATTAACGACATCTATGTTAGGCAATAATATGTTAAATATAGGTAAAATTAAAGATGAATTAAAAAATATGAAACAAGAAGATATAGATGCAGCAACAGATAGTATAAAAAAATTATTAGGTGATGGAATAGATGATCAAACCTCAGAATTATTAAAAGATATATTACAAAATATAACACAAGAATTACAAAATGATAAAAATAATTCAGTAAATTCAGTAAATGATTTAATGAAATTTGCTGATAATATAGCAAAAAAAATAGGTCCAAAAATGGAAAAATCTGGAATAGATACACGAAAAATATTAGAATCAACAAAAAAAATTTCATCACAATTTAAAAATGAAAAAGGTGAATCAATGTTTGGTGATAAAAATCCATTCGATATGTTAGATAAATTAATGGGTCCTTTAATGTCAAATGAAAATAATAAATCAGAAATATCAGAAGATAAATATATTGAAACTTGTAATGACGCTTTAAAAAATTTAGGAATTAATAATGATGTACGATCATTTGATCCAAATATGTTAACTAATATGTTTAATATGTTTAATAAATAATAAAATTCTTATTTTAAATAAATATTTTGCCATTGTTAGTCAATTAACTATGAATAATTAATTTTATGAAATTATTTTTTATAAAATTAATTCATAAAATAAAACATAAGTTTAATATAAATGCGTTAAATTTTATTAATAAATGTCATATATATTAATAAAATAGAATATATTCTACAATGAAAAATAATAATATATTTCAAGTATTAAAAGAATCAGAATTAGATGAAATATTAAAAAAACATTCAGATAAAATTGTAATAATCATGTATTCTGTTAAAACATGTATTCCATGTAAAGAAATAATGCCAAAATATTTTGCAATGTCACAATTAGAAAAATATTCAAAATGTTTTTTTATTTATTTAGATATGAATAATTTAACTCCATCAAATTATAAATATTGTAATTTATATGAAAAAACTCCAACATTTATTCTTTTTTTTAATCAAAATAAAATAGCGAGTATAATTGGATCTGATATTGACACAATATATAAAACAGTTGATAAAATTATGAAAAAGATAGAAGAAGTAAAAAATAATATTAAAAAAGAAAGTGACATAAATGATAAAAAAGAACAAAATCAAACACAAAATACAAAAAATAATATTAAATTATTAAAAAAAAAAGCAGAAGAATATTTACATTCACTATATGAAAAAAAAAATGATTTATTAAATGATTTACAAACTATTCAAAATCATAAAAAAATATTGGACAATAAATATAATAAATATAATAGTAATGAAGAAATTTGCAAAGAAATAATAAATTTATTTGATGATGAAAATAATTTTACTAATAATAATAATCTAACTAATGATAATAATATAAGTAATAATAATAATGTAAATAATGAAAGCATTGATAATAATTTAAGTAATATAAATAATGAAAATAATGAAGATAATGAAGATAATGAAGACAATGAAGACAATGAAAATAATAACGAAAGTAATAAAAGTAATAAAATAAGTCATTGCGAAGAAATTGAAAATGCATATATTAATAATATAAATAATGAAAATATTATTGATGAAGAAAATTTTAATGAAGTTCAAGAATTGGACACATCAGTCTTGCAGGAAGAACATGATGAAGAAAAAGAAATGAAAATGAATGAAATATTAAAATTAAATAAAACTAAAAAAAATATGCAATTACAAGATTATTATCAAGTTCAAAGATTAATTGCACTAAAAAAGGAAAGAGAAATGGATAATGAAAATAACAATGAAAATGATCCTAGTTTCGATACTTTGGTATCAGAAATACATTAATTACATCGAGATATGTATAAATTAGGATATTAACTAAGAAATAATATAAAATAGACAATAATAAATAAAATATATTAAATATCAAAATATATTTTATACTTTACAATAATAAATATAATATATTTAATATCATAATATATTATATACTTTGCAATAATAAATGCCAGAAAAGGTAATAATAAAAAGACAAAAATTAACAGAACCAAAAGAAAAATTTTGGACAGAAAATTTAAATGAATTATTTAGAGAAAATAATTATACAAAGTTTTATCCAAAACGTGAAATGTCGAGGATAGAACAATTAAATGCATTTACAAGATTATTAATGTATTTTGCGATATTTATAATATTATTTAACGAAAATAAGAAATGGCTATATTTACCAATAGTAGGAATTGCATTTGTGATATTATTTTATATTATTCATAAAAATGATAGAAAAACAAATGAAAAAGAATTTAGAAAAATATTAGAATTAAGGAATGAAAAAAGAATTAATGAAAATAAAAAAATAGATGAGCAATATAAACACGATGATGAAGAAAATGATGAATCATTTGAAGAAACACAAAATTATAAAATAGAAGCAGGATATATGGGTCCAAACAATAATATAATTATAGGAGGAGAAAATAATACACCTGTATATGAAAAAGAAAAAACAGAAACATTATTAACAGTAGATGAGATTGATGAATATAATAAAAATACTTGTAAAATACCAACAAAAGATAATCCTTTAATGAATACGAATATAACAGATTATAATGAAGGAAATCCACCAGTTGCATGTAATTCATATGACGAAGATATAAATGAAGAAATAAATATTAATTTTAATCATGATTTATTTAGAAATATAGATGAATTATGGGAAAAAGGGAATTCACAGAGACAATTTTATACAATGCCAAATACAGCAGTGCCAAATAATCAAAAAGATTTTGCAGAATGGCTTTATAAAGTTCCAGAAACTTGTAAAGAAAATCAATTTAATTGTTTACGTTTAGATCCATTAAAAAATAGAAGGAGATAAATAAAATTTAGTTTATTTATATTAAATCATTAAAAATAAAATAAATAATATTCAGATAAATTATTATGATTTTCTAAAATGAAATCAATTTTATTAATTTTATAAAATCCTTCTTTAATACATGGTTCAATAAACTTTTTTTTATAAATATTATATGCAATTTTAGGAACAATTTTAGAATTATTAATTTTTGATCTAAAATGATTATTATGAAATGATAATAATTCGTCAGTTGTAAAAAATATGCATCGTATTTTTATATTTAATTTTTTTGCAATATCAATAAATTTTTTTCTAGATTCAATTGATGGATTGGTATTATCAATAACAACACTATCACCTTCTTCCAATTTTTTTTTACATAAGTTAATACATTTATTTGATGATTTATATTTATCTAAACTAACATGAAAATAATTCAATGATAAATAATTTTTGACATAATATGATTTACCAGATCCAGGAAATCCAACCATTATAATAAGTTCTTGATGTTCGGGAATAAATTTATTATATTTATTAATACTTAATTTAGTAAAATCAATCGGATAATTTGGTTGAATCTCTTTATAATTAACATCAAAAACAAATTCATCTCTGTGAATAAATTTAATATCAATATTTAATGCAAATTTCAAATCACTATCACTGAAATCTTTTGGTAAATTTATACCATTTATATTACGTTTTTGTAATCCAGCAGCATCACCACAGTAAAAAGATTTATCTTTGATAATTTGATAATTAGAATCAATATAATCATCCCAAAGTTTGGTATTAGGTTTTCTGTAATAATTTTTTTGAATGCTAACAAGAATAGTAAAAGGAATATTTAATAACAAAGCAAATTTATTAATTTTACTAATCCATAAATCTTTATTAGTTTTGCCTGAAGTAATACCATGTTGATTTGTCACTATGATAATTTCATAATCATTATTCAATGATTTTAATTTATTTATAATTTTTGGAGAAAAAAAGGTCCAATCTGAATCATTTTTAGAAAATATTTTATTATCAGTTGGTTTAATTAGTGTATGGTCAAGATCAAAAACAGCAGCTTTTGTCAAGCCAGTATTTGAAGAAAAATTAGCATGGATTTTTTGAATCGGTATAGGTTTTTTGTAATATCCAACAAAATGATCATTATTAAATATCCAGTTCATATTTTTTTTATTAAATGAAATACAATGAAAAAAAAACACAACAAATAATTTTAAATTCAATTTTTTTATAAATTTGTCATTTTATAAAAAAATTAAATTGTAAGATTCAATATATTTGAGTTATAAAAAATAAATGTGTTTCTTGTTAATTTAATAAATAATAAATAATAATATACTGAGGAGATAATGAATAATTATTCAAATTTTAATTTAGAAACAAAAAATAATGATAATTATCAAAATAGTTTTCACGAATTACAAAGAGGATTGGAATTTGGTCAAAATAATAATTCATCAAACATGCAAAGAATAAATATGGAAAGACATGGATTATTTAATATTAATAATAAAAGTAGTTACAATATGTATAACAGTTTTAATACATATGATAAACAAAAAGATAATAAAATGAATCACGGAGAGATAACAGGTAATTCATTAGATTTAATGGAACTAGACCAAGGAATGCCAATGAGAAGTAATTATTTGTTGAAAAAGAAAGGTGTAAATAATGAAGAGAAAAATCATTATCTAGATTTTGATTTATATGATAAAAAGGCAGATATGAATGTTGCTTATAATGATACATTAAATTCAATAGAATCCAAATATTTTGATTTAGATTATAATAAAAATTTTGGACAAGAAAGCTTTATTAGAAATGATTTGGATGATATAAAATTATTAAATAATAAAAATAAATTAGGATCAGATATGAAAATGTCAGCATTAATAAATGATTTTACATGGAATTTTTACAAAAATATTGGAAAGGAAACTAAAAAAAAAAATATAACATTATCACCATATTTAATATTAATAGTATTAAATGTTTTATATATAAGTTCAGAATCAACAACAGAAAAAGAATTAATGAAAATATTATTGGGATCAGTAAAAGATGAAAGTATTAGATCTTGTATTGAAATAAATAAAAAAATTAAATCATCAAAATTAATAAATTTTGTGAATTTATTATTATTGCCAGATATATATAATTCAAATAAATCATTGATAAATTATGTATCAGAATTAGTAACAATTGATAATATAAATTTAACAAATTACAATGAAATAGAAAAAAAATGTGATAAAATCAATAAGAATATATCATATTCAACAAACAATAAAATAAATAATACTTTATCATCAACATTATTAAATAGAAACACATCCATAATAATAATAAATAGTTTATATTTAAAAACAACATGGATGGTTGGATTTAGCAAATTAATAAAAAATGTAAAATTTTATGGAAATATAGAGAAAAATATAATAATGATGGAACAAAATAATATTATTCATAATTATTTTGAAGATAACATAAATTGTATTATTGAAATGGAAATGTGTGATGATTTAGCAATGGGAATAATATTATCAAAAAAAGGAGATACAAAAATAACAAGTGAACGATATAATTATTATATATTACAATTAAAACCAATATTATTTAGAACAGTAAAAATTCCAAAATTTATTGGAAAATCAAAATTCAAAATAAATGGCATATTGAAAAAATTAGGATTGAATGATATATTTATTAATGCAAATTTATCAAATATTGTAAAAAATGATACATTAAAGATTTCAGATATAATACATGATATACGAATTGATATTAATGAACAAGGTATAAATAAAAATAATAATAGACAATATATTGAAAAGAAAGAAAGTTTTATAGCAAATTATCCATTTATATATTATATAAGATATAAACCATTAAATACGATATTATTAATAGGAGAATATAATTGAATTACAATTTAAAAAAATCAAAAGAAATTTTATAAATATCATTATTATTAATAAATAAACCAAAAATATCAGAAAGTTGATTAATATTAGAATTATTATACAACGGATTAATAAGAAAATGGAAATTTTTTTGAATATTACGATTAATAAATATAGGTCTAGTTCCAAGAGTTTTAATTAAAATTTTACAATAATAATTATTATTATTATGTAATTCATCAATATTTTCTTTGTTAACATTAATATTAAAACCAAAACTATGAAACCATGGATTTAAATGTGTCAAATGATTAGTTGAAAATTGCATTAAATCAATGGTATCAAGACCACCAGTAAGATTTTCTAAACCTTCTAATAATATTGTGAGTAATATTTCGAAAACAGAGAAGTAATCATTAACATCATCACAAGTTATAATTTGATGTGTCAATGGTTTGCAAGGTTCATTTGAGAATATTATTTTAGCAATATTTTCAGGAGTATCGACATGTTCATTGATAATATTATTATTTTGCATAGTTGAATAATAGAATTAGAATGTTTTTATTTAAGTTTCTTTAATATAATTATTATATAATAATATTTTATAAATAATAATATTATCAATGAATAATATAATTACGAATAAATTATCAAATAACAAAGATGTATATCCACATCATCAATTTTCAAAATATATTGATCATGTTGGAAGTTGTTCAAATATATATAATTCAGATAAAGAATATAATAAAGTAGAAAATATGTTATGTGATGGGAATATTATGATTGAACCGAGAATTCAAGAATATATTAAAAAAAAAAAATTTTACAAACAAAATAATCTGCATACATCTGTTAATATAGAAAATGAATTTCAAATAACAAAAAAAGATAAAGCAATAATAAAAAAAATCTTAAATGGGAAGACAAATATATATAATAATAAAAAAAATGATAATGAAATAAAACGAAAAAATAGATATTTTCCATCATCGAAAAATGGAATACGAGATGATCATAGAGTTCCAAAATTAAAAAATACTAAAAAAATAGATCGATATGATGTATCAAACCATTACGCAGATAAGAGATTAGACTTTGATGAAGATAAATCAGAATTATTTTATAATAAAAAAAATAATGTAGAAATATTAGATCCTATGATATTGAGTGATACTTATGCATCATTAGGAATGAAAAAAAAGATTAGTCAAAATAAAATAGAAAATAAAAGAGAAAATAAAAGGGAAAATGAAATAGAAAACAGAATATTTAATAATAAATTATTAGATGATGGAGTTAATAAAATTTTAACAAGAAATAAAAGATATGATAATATGCAACAAAGAGTATCTAGAAATGACAATAATATGTATAAAAAGTTTGACGAAATAAATTACCAAAACAATAAAAATATAATGCCAAATATATCAAAATCAAAAAATTTAAATATAATAAATTATAAAAAGATATCAAATTTACACAATTTACCTCAAGATAATCTAGAAACAGAATTAATAAGAGGAATGCCATCACATACAATGAAATCATATGGATATAGAAATCCAGAAGAACATTATTTTGATTATATAGAAGATGATATACAAAATGCAAATAATGTAATATTACCATATCCAAGAGGAGGAGTGAGCACACGATTAACAAATAAAAATCAAATTAAAAATTAAAATATAGAATTATAATTGAAATAAAAAATTATTTTTATAATTTATTAAATAATTATATATAGTTAATATATATTATAAAAATGAATATAGGATCAAGCAATAGATTAATGTATGATAATTGTTCTTATAGTAAACAACTACATGAAAGCACAAGTCCATTAGGATATAATTTATTTCAAGGAAAATATGAAAATTGTAAAAAATGTGTTTATGATCATCATTGGAGACCATACCAATTAGTAGACATAGAAACAGAGTTGAGAAATCAAACAAGACCGTTATCTCATTGTGATCAATTTAAATATTCACCAACATGTAAAAAATCAGGTTCATGTTTGTCAACATATGACAAAACAGTTCCAATTGTATATGCTCCAGAAGTATGTCCAATAATTTATAATAATATACCAAAAATGGATAATCCAGGGTATACATTACCAAATCCAGAATTTTGTGAATTATAAATTATTAATAAAAATATATGATATTATAAAATAATTTTTTGCAATATTAATAAAATATTACAAAAATAATATGAATATTTAAAATAAATTTATTTAAAAAAAAAATTGACTAAGAAGTTTTGCTTCGCTTAAGAAGCAAAGCTTCTCAAGCCAAAAGGCCAGTTTGTTTTAACAAACAAGGTTGAAAATAAATTTTCAGCTTAACAAGCAAAGCTTCTCAAGCCAAAAGGCCAGTTTGTTTTAACAAACAAGGTTGAAAATAAATTTTCAGCTAAGTCTTTAACCTAATTTATTTTTAATATTCAATTCTTTAATATTAAAAATAAATTGACTAAGAAGTTTTGCTTCGCTTAAGAAGCAAAGCTTCTCAAGCCAAAAGGTCAGTTTGTTTTAACAAACAAGGTTGAAAATAAATTTTCAGCTAAGTCTTGCAACCTAATTTTATTTTTATATTTTGTTTATAAAATAAACAAAACATAAAAAAAAATTGAAAAATAAATATTATGATATATTAAATTTTAACCATTATGAAAAAATAACAATGTCATTGAGTAAACGTTTATTTAAAGAATTACAAGAGTTTAATCAAGATCCACCATGTCATATAAGCACAGGTCCAATAGGAGATGATATAAGACATTGGGAAGCAACAATAATAGGATCAGAAGATTCGCCATATGAAAATGGAATATTTAAATTAAAAATAACATTTCCAGATGATTATCCATTCAAAGCACCAAGAGTGCAGTTTGTAACACGAATTTTTCATCCTAATATTTCGGAAAATGGAGAAATATGTTTGGATATATTAAAAAGTCAATGGAGTCCGGCATTAACGATTGGAAAATTATTATTATCAATATCATCATTATTATCTGAGCCAAATGTAAGTGATCCATTAAATAGTTCAGCAGCGAGATTATATCAAGATGATATGGATAAATATGAAAGTAAAATAAGGAAAATGGTAGAAGAACAATTATAAATTTAAAAATTAATAGAAAGAAAAAATATTAGGTAATATATAAAAAAAAAATCTCAATCAATTTATTTATTATCTCAAATATATCTATAGTATAATTATAATATGTTAAATCAAGGTATTAATATAGGTCATAGTTCTAGATTACCATACGATAAATGTGCGTATGATGATTATTTAAGTGAAAGTGTAGCACCATTGATGTATAAATTAAATCCAGGACAAATAAAAAATTGCGATGGTTGTTTATCTGTATTTGGTCCAAGATCAAGAGGGGGTCCAATATCATATGGAGTTAGCACAACAGTAGGAAATACATACGCACCAGCACAAAAGTTAGTTGATGTAGAATCAATTTTAACAAATAGAAATGTAATATCATCCAAATGTAAAGATGGAAAAGTGAATGATATAGATATAAATAAATTTAAATTACAACATGCAAGAATATGTAGTGATTTTTTAGATCCAATAGCAACTCATTTAACAAATCCACCACAAAATTATCGTGGAATGTCAATAAATAGATTCCATGATTTACCTAAAAATGCACAAGCAAATATTTATTGGGATTCTTCAATAAATAGTCAATTGGAAGCAAAAGATAATTATAGAGAGTGTGTTCCAAAGTTCAATGCATATGATTCATCTTTACCTAAAGAATTAAAAGGAAATAATAAATCATGCCAATATGATTGTAATGGAAGATGTAATGTATGAATCAAAAAATTAGTTTATAACAATATTATTATTAAATATTATAATATTAAATAATAATATAATGAATATTATAACAGGTTTAGCATCACTTGGAAAATATGTTTCTACACGAAATAAAAATGAAAATAATTCAAATGATAATAAAACAAATAAAATAAAAAGAAATTCAATTAATGGTGACAATATTTATAATTCTAATTATATCAAAAAAAATAAAAAATATATTCAAAAAATAGCAAAAAATAGATATATAAAAGGAGAAAATACAGATGAAACAGGGATAGTGCCGAATTATTATAATCAATTAAAATCTGTAAAAAAAAATAGAGATATAAATATTATGAAAGGTAGATTAGAAGAAAAAAAAATAAATAGTGAATTAAATATAGAAAATTTTAATTCAGATAATGATTCAATTTTTTCCGATGGAGATTCTAAATCATATTATTCAAATAAATCAAATAAATCATTGAATAATTTTAGTTTAAGCAAAGATGATCATATGGCTTTTTTTAAACAAGGAGATTTATTACGAGATAATAAAAAATATGAAAAACAAATAATTAAAAAAAAAAAGAATAATGGTTCATCTTATGAAAGTCAATTTGAAGAATTACAATATGACAATCCGGGAAATCCTGTTTCTAGTAATAATGTCAATAATTCAGATATTAATCGTATTGAAATGAAAAGGAAATTAGCATTAGAAGGAGAATATTCAGATTTTAAAAAAAATAATGATATGACTTATGGTGTAGTAAATGAAGAAAATTTTCATCATAATAATATGGTTCCTTATTTTAATAGTGGTATAGGAAAAGGTTATGAGAATGATTCAATATACCAACAAAAATTAGATGATGGTAAACAACGTAAATTAGAAACATTTACGGGAAGTATTAATAATCCTGAATATAGACCGAAAACAGAACGCAGACCATTATTTAATCCTCATGTAGGATTGACACATATATATGGAGCTCCTAATTTTACAAATTATTTACAATCAAGATATATTCCTGGTAAAGAAAGACGTAATGAACATTTAATGCAACCAGTAAAAGTAACTCCTGGATTAAATTTATCTCATAATGCAGTGTCAAAACAAGGATTTCATGATACATATCGTGTATTACCAAGAACCACAAATGAAACTCGTGCTATTAATAATCCTAAAACTACTTATGGAACTGTTATTATTCCTGGTAAAAAAGGAGATAAAAGGTCTACTCCTCAGAAAGTAATAAAAAGAAGACCACCAACATTCACCGAAAATGATCCCCGTGATTTAGTCAAATCAGAAAGTTATTATAAAGCACCTACAATTTATGGAGATTATGATATTGCATCTACTAATAGACAACAAACTACTAAAGAATGGTTCGCTCCTGCTAAAAAAGATTCTACTATGCATAAACCTCAAAATCTCTATGAAAAAGTAAATAAAAGTAATAAGGAGAATTTTAAACATGCAGCACCAAGAAATGTTTCAGCAGTTGACCATGAAAAAAATAAAAGTAATACATCAAAAAGTTATTGGATAAGTCCAACAAATAGACAAATGTATGGTGAGAAGAAATATATTAATCCTGCAGCACCAACATATCATAAAGAAACAGCTTTTGACATGAAAACAAATATACCTGATGTAACTCATCGTGAAACAACTCAATATAAAAATTATATTAATCCTGCAAATTCTGTAAATAATAAAGGACAAGCTTTTGATATGAAAACAAATATACCAGACCCAACTTTACGTGATATTAGTCAAAATAAGATTCATATCAATCCAGCAAATCCTGTTTACACTAAAAATCAAGCCTTTGATATGAAAAATAATATTCCTAATTCAACTATGCGAGATATGACTCAAAATAATAATTATATTAATGCAGCTTCAACATCATATAATAAAAATATTGCATTTGACATGAAATCTAATATACCTAATTCAACTATGCGAGATTTAACTCAAAATAATAATTATGTTAATCCGTCTTCGTTTCATCAAGCAAATAAAGGAGGTTATCAATCTGAACAATCTGGTATTAGTGCTCCTTCTACATTAAGACAATTAACAGAACGTAATTTACAATTGAATCCTGTTTCAAATCATGAAAATCAAAAGGGAGGTTATCAATCTGAACATTTTAATACAATTGCACCTACTACTTTAAGGCAATTCACTCAACAAAATACATATATTAATCCTACAACAAATCATGAAACTCATAAGGGTGGTTATCATGTTGAACAATCTAATATGCATGCTCCATCTACACTCAAACAATTAACTCAAAATAATAATTATTTAAATTTTGCATCTAATTATAATCAAAAAGGGGGTTATCATGTTGAACAATCTGGAACATTTGCTCCTATGACTTTTAGACAAATGACTCAAAATAATTCTCATTTAAATCCTATTTCTGACTTTGAGAATAAACAAGGGGCTTATCATGTTGAACAACAAGGAACAAATGCACCAACAACTCTTAGACAAATGACCCAAAACAAAACATATATTGCACCAACTTCTTTTTATAATCAAAAAGGAGGATATAATATAGAACAACAAGGAACAACTGCACCTAATACTCTTAGACAAATGACTCAAAACAATAAACAATTAAATCCTGCAAATCATCATCAAAATTCTAAAGGGGCTTATCATATTGAACAACAAGGAACAACTGCACCTAACACACTAAGACAAATAACCCAAAATAATAAATATTTAAATCCTGCAAACCATTATCAAAATTCTAAAGGTGGTTATAATGTTGAACAACAAGGAACAACTGCACCTAATACTCTTAGACAAATGACCCAAAATAATAAATATTTAAATCCTGTTGCTCATCAAAATTCTAAAGGTGGTTATAATATTGAACAACAAGGAACTAATGCTCCTAATACTCTTAGACAATTAACTCAAAATAATAAATATTTAAATCCTGTTGCTCATCAAAATTCTAAAGGTGGTTATAATATTGAACAACAAGGAACTAATGCTCCTAATACTCTTAGACAATTAACTCAAAATAATAAATA
>Ga0307935_1000538_pt1 | contig 16688 bp, 25 predicted proteins | sample OrgLakmetageno92_FD_201827 | JGI IMG/M metagenome (GOLD analysis project Ga0307935, IMG submission 201827) | Saline water microbial communities from Organic Lake, Antarctica - #92 | ecosystem: Environmental > Aquatic > Non-marine Saline and Alkaline > Saline | place: Antarctica: Organic Lake...
CCATCATCACTAATTTTTTCTTATTGATTAGATAATAAGAAACTATAAGCAAAGCGGATCTATAAAATCTATGATTTTACTTATAACAGATTAAATATCTTGTAATCTGTCAACCATTTTGGTTTGACACCGTTATTAACTATCTCTAACACCAAATATTTATTTGAAATTCGTTTATTTAGAAATACTGAAAGATATTGTATAAACTCTGTGCATCTTGTATAGATAAACTTATTATTGTAATTATATTTTATGACTGCATCAGAATTAAAAATGGCAGCACAATTTTGATCGGGACATCTGTAGGTAATAACGGGACTATTTTTATATAAAATTTTTTCAAAGTTAGTGATGATATCAGAATTTGGAAAAATTAAACAATCATAAGTTATGGAATCACCGTCTGTTTGAATTATTATCGGCACATAAAGTGCTATGTTACACAGAGGATTGGACTTTGTACAATCTGGTAGAATATAAATATTATCTTGCTTAACAAAAGGCATAATTGCATTATTAAATCGAACATTGGCATATGTTGCATTATATATTTTAATATTTGCCATAAAACAAGGTCGGTGTAAAGCTATTTCTCCTTCCGTAATTTTATGGATCGTTGAATACCATGGTCCCAAACTATTTGGTTGTTTGCTAAGAAAACCATTTTCAACAAAATTTATTATGATAGATTTCGAACTCTGATTGTGTTTGTTGTAATCATCAGCGTCAATTCTTTTCTTATACCTTTCTGGCAAAACATCATATGTATCGTAAGGGAAATCTAAAATATTAAACAGTTTGAGTAAATCAATGTCCATTTATTATCAGCTTTACTTGTAGAATGTATTTCATTTTTTCTTATTACATTTTCAATCAATAAGAAATGGATAGTCAAAGCAATCCTATGGATGATATACTAACTCAAATAGACAATATAAAAGAAAAATTGTCTTCTGATGAATACAAAAATCTGTTGGAAACTTTGCAAAAAGTTCACAATGATATAAAAAAGGTAAGATTTGAGGTTATTTTTGCCAGTGTTTATTTTGAGGTGGAGAGGATAGATGTTTATATTAAACCGCAAATCAGAAGAATAGTTTTAGAACAACCCGCCTTCTCTTACTTATTTCATCAAAAAGATGGTGACTATTACAAAATTCCTTATAAATTTTTTATGAATGCATTAACAAAAGAAAATAAGCAAATTATAGAAAATATCCTTTTTGTCGATTGCAAAGATGAAAGATATGAAGATTATGATTGTCCGAAAGCGGATATATGTTATGATGTAAAGGACTGTTTTTATGTTAGATTTCTAGAGGGAGACATGAACGAACCACCTAGTGATTTGGACGATTCATTCAGTGAGGATGAAAGCAGTACTGAAGGATAAGAAGGATAATAAGGAATATTTTATTTTATATCACAAGATATAAATGATGTATGCCATCGTATATCACGGAAACTTGGAAATGGTTTTGGAGGGGATAACCATGAGCGAATATTTAGATATAAAAGGTGATATGAATGTCAAATTATTCATAGACGAAGATGGTGTATGTGGAGGTAACATTGAAAAGTTAACTTTAGAAAATCCCTATTACAGAAGGGCTATTAGAACTGGGGAAAAATCACAGGTTGTTTTAATGTCTTTATTGGCGGACGAAGAGATAGGATCAGAAATCCATCCTACCACAGATCAGTTTATTAGAGTGGAATCAGGATATGGTGAAGCCATAATTGGTGGCGAAATATGTAAAATTAAAGATGGAGACTATCTTTATATCATTGGAGGAACAAAACATAATGTAATAAATACATCTAAAGGGAAACCATTAAAAATGTATACAATATATTCACCGCCTCATCACCCGAAAGGAATAGTGGAGCCAGTCAAGGAATAATTTCTTTTTGTTCTCAACAGAAAAAGAAAACTTACATTGTATTGCGATAAATGCTGTCAATATCTACAATTCGTTTCATTTGCTTAATCAAACGAAGTTGTGATTTGCTGTGATTGCGAATGTTTCCAGTATTACAATCCATCTGGTTTAAATCAGCGCTGATCTTTTTCCTTTCGGAAGAAATCGTTTGCGCCAATTTTGTCACACAATCTACAGGAATATAATTATTCTGTAAACTGATATACTTGATGGAAGGATGATGTTTGAGAAAGTTTGACAAAAAGTCTACAGTTCTTTCCCCATTTTCCTTTCCAAGATAGTTGGGCTGTTCTCCCATATCAAAAGTAGACTTGTAGTAACCAAGATCAAGAGATATCAAGTTATCCATAGTCATAAAGTATCCAACCATCTGAGGAACGATGTTATCTGTAATTCCATTACTAGCCAAACAAAGGCGTTTGAGCGAAGTACTAGATTCGAATGCCTTGACAATATCCAAACAGGCGTCACCCAGTCGGTTAATAGAACAAAAGAAACTTTTAAGCACATTCTTATTGATTTCGATAAATTTTACCAGATGTTTGCTTTCGGTGATACCATTGCTGTCAAGATAGATATGCTTGAGTCTAAGAGGTTTATCACCACATGCATTAACAAACTGTTCAACACCTTTATCAAATAATCCACAGTTATTCAAATCCAAAATGGTTAATGTTTGATTGATACTCAGCATAGTTCCCAATGACCCGGCTCCTATAGCCATAATTGGATTACGTTTAAGCCAAAGGGCCTTTGCATTCTTATTATTGAACAAGGAGTTGCAAATTATCGAAATCGAATTGGGACCAATTTCATTTCCAGCTAAATACCATGTCTCAATATTGACATCTGGATCGTGCATAAGTTCTGCAAATGCTTCTGCACTACGTTCGTTATCTCCTTGACAAGCGATATTATTACCAAGAAGAAAATGCATGATATGGGCACTCTTTTTGCAATTTGCTTTCACTGATTGACACAGTGCCCAAATATGCTCATTTCCAGTGACTTGCTTGCAAAAATCCATACGTCCATCAGGAAAAACTGTTCCTCTAGTAAATGTGACAGCAACTTCAGGTTTACCACTATTTTCTATCCATTTAAAAAATGGCTGTACTTCCATTTTAGGAGCGATATCTACAGACATCGGTGATGGTTTTTCTACAGTTTTAGATACAGGTTTACGTATGCAGCAAAACGCAGCCTTTTTGTTTTCCTTTTTTTCTTGTGCCAATATCTTTTGTTGCAAATTTACTTTACAACGAAGTTTTTTCATCAGATTGCTATACTGGTCACGCATGCTATTTAGTGTGCATTTAGGGTCTGTCTTTTTTGTTGTGAACAATTTTTGGGCAATGGCTTCACCTAATTCAGAATAGCCTCGTTTCCATGTTGGAAGATTCATGCATGTTTCGGAGATTTCATCACCGTTTTTGAGATTTGCCATGTCGATTTTAAGTTGTTCAACAACAACATTAACGTCTTTATAAAAGTCAATACCTTTGTCAAATGTAGTCAACTTTTGTGTATAAAAAGTAAAGGGCTCTGTATCTTTTAGATCGTGAAGTCGGTTAACATCAAGACTGACATTAGTTGCTTGCATCAATTCTTCAAGGTGATCAAAACTTTTTGAACTTACGACAAGATCAACGTCAAATTCTGACGCCCATATAATCATTACCTGTGCAGGAGTGATGTCATATGTTTGTATTTCAGGATTATCAAAAAATTTTCCCTTGCAAAGGATGGTGTGTCCTTGAACACGAATACCGTTTTTCAAACAAAACTTTAGCGTGTCGATGCAATCTGGATTAAAAGGGTGAAATTCAATCTGATTGACATCTGGTTTAATTTTTGAATGCTTGAGAAGCCGTTTAAGGTCTTTGACTGTGTGATTTGAAACACCGATTTCTTTGACTAACCCTTGGCTTTTTGCGTCAACCAAAGCCTTCCACGAACTTGGGGGCATCGGACGATGAAGTAGAATACATTGCAAATTTGGTATTCTATTCAAACTCTTTTTAATTTCAGCCATTGTTTTTTCATAATTGCAAATCTTTCGAATTTTGGTTGTAATTTTGACATTTTTCACGTCCTTTGTTAATTTGTAAACATTAGATTCGTTTGCGTAAAGTTGTGCGGTATCGAATTCAGTGAAACCCTTGAGGATTGCCTGCTCCACTGCAAGTTTAAGAGTCTCCCCTTTCAGACCGTATGTTCCAAAGATCATTTTTGATTGTTGTTTGTATTCGATATTAAAAATCAAATTTTGTTTTATGTTGTATATAAATAAAATGGTCAAAAAGATATATTTATACAAGTCTCCTAGAAAAAATAAAAAATGGACAGTTGAAGTAGACGATGAAACTGTTCATTTTGGCGGTGCTGGATATAGTGATTATACAAAACACAAAGATCCCGAAAGAAAAGAAAATTACATTGCAAGACACAAGAAAAACGAAAACTGGAAAAAATCTGGAATAAAAACTGCAGGATTTTGGAGTCGATGGCTATTATGGGGAGAACCAACCCTAAAAGATAGCATTGATCAAATCGAAAGAAAGTTTAATGTTAAAATTATAAGAAAAAGAAAGTAAAATTTTGTTGTTTAAAATAAATGATTTGGGTTTGGATTTTAATCGCCGTTATTTTAACAGTTGTCAGTGTCTTTGCATTCTACAATTTTTATTGGCTTAGTAGACCTCAGGTGTTTTTGGTATACAGAGATATTATCAAAAATCCAGAAGAAAAATTAACTGAATTTAATCCTACTCTTGAGGAATTTATTGAAGCACAAACTGGGGCCAAAATTGCAACAGAAGAACAGATAAAGCAATCTGTTGGCGAAGGATTAAATGTATGTAAAAATGGATTTTTGCTAAAGGGAGATGGATCTGATAAAAATGCATACATGCTTGGATACCCAATAAATGTTCCAAATTCTGATGGACAAAGTTCCACTTGCAAAAATGGAACTGTCAAAGGTTGTGGTTGCAATAAAGTTTTTAACGAAGCAGGTTTTGGAACTGGAGTCAGAGGATATTGGATGTATGGAACTAAACCTGCAAGACCTTCTAAAGAATTATCAGATAAAGGATGGATGTTTAGTGACTACACAGAAGGATTTAACGGAGCCAAACAAATTGAAAACAAATATCAGATATTTGGAATTCCAAAATTAATTTGAATTTAGAATAATAAAGATGTCTGCTGTATATTTTGGTTCTCACAAGGGCAAGATATTGAGATCAAAAGGTGGAAAACATCTTGTCGTTTTTGATGGTAAAGAAGAATGGCTTCCTCTATCTAAACTGAGTATGAGGATAGAAACAGACGTTGATGGGTTGGAAGTATTATCCAAATATTTAGAACCCATTCTTAAAAAAGATTTAAAGAAATATCAAACTATTGCTTTCAAAGATTTATCTTTCGGCGTTTATGTGGAAAGACAAGGTGACATATTACAGTTGGAGGGAACAAGGGGTCGATTTTATAGGCCAATTAGTGATGCGATTGGTATTATTATAGAAGATGACAAGGTGGTAAATGAAAAATTATTAAGAAAGATAGAAAGATATAAGTAAATCTAGGATTTACCGATTGCGTTGCATATAATTGATTTCATAATTAAAAATATTATGAAAATTTAAAATATGAGACTTATAGATTTGGTGAATAAATATCCCGACAAAAAATGGTCATGGCCTCTTTTATCAAAAAATCCAAATATTACAATGAAAGATATTCTCGATAACCCAGACAAACCATGGAATTGGGAAATAGTATCTTCAAATTATAATATTACGATGGAATTCATTTATCAGTTTTTTAAGCAAATCATATATTTGCGGTTCCACTTCGCTTATAATTTGCGATAAGCATGTACCAAGTGGATTTTTCAATCTCTGATAAAGAGTCGTCGTTCATGACTTTGTTAAAGGCTCTGAGAGTTTCGATATCGTGATGTTCTATCATATATATGGGAAATTCTTTTTCAAGAGATTTACAGAGTTGCTTGTGTTCTTCTGTTGTTTTTTCAAAACATTTTTGGTATTCGGTAATACTGTTTTTCATTTGTTTAATTGCCTTTTCTACATCATATTCACCTGTTTCGTCTGGATTTAATGACTCTAAAAATGTCAATCTACCTTTATAATCGTTTAAACATATTTTGATTGTTTCAATATCCATTTGTGAATTTTATGATCTTTTAACATCATTTTCATTTTTATTCATCTTCACAAGATCTGTATCCACATCTTTCTTTATGTTTTTTACTTTGGAGATGGCGTTTGTATGCTACTTTTAAAACAATTGATCCACATTCACATTCTATTTTTTCTTTTTTGATTTTATCATAGTATTTTTTATTTCTTTCTACTCGTGATGATTGGTTCACTAATTTTACGTCTTTAACTTTGTGTTCACGAATAATGATATCACTATTTTCCAGTTCAAACATATCTGGAAATTTCTTTTTGTAGTGCTCATATTCATAATCAACGATGTCAGCCATTCTTTTTCTAATATCTTTAGGCACCAAAGTAAGTATACCAGGAACACTTTTATAGTTACCATCAAGTTCGTAAATAATTTCTCCTTTATATTTTATAGAACAACTCATTATTTGTAATTTATTTCTATTAAGACAAAAATTATCAAGACAATTACAAAATTTATTTCAACAGAAAAAATAAAATAAATACAAATTAAAATTTTTTCCGCTATCAAATTTATTTTCAAATTGTCTTGATAATTTTTGTCTTAATAATTTGGTTTAAAATTCTTTATTTGTTGTATAAAGAATAGAATATGTTATGTAAACTTATTTTGATCCACATATTTTGTCATATTTTCTATAAACTGTTTGTATTCAGATTCATCTGAAACAATGGTGTTCATGTTGTATTTCTCACGAATATACAAAATATTTCGTCTATATTTGTCCAAGCTAATTTTTGTAAAATATTTGCGTGCCTCATTGAACTTGTCATCTTCAATATATCCTTTAAAATCACCCATATGAGATTTATACATTTTGATACTTACAGTGACTTTCTTTTGTTCAAGGCCTCGAACAAATTTGCCAATTTGTTCGTATATAATGATACAAGAATTTAAACATTCATCTTTGGTAAATTCAATACTCATTTTATATTTCCCAGTTTCTTTAAGTAGGTCTAATTTTGTCCCAGAATGGTTAGTCATAAAATTTTCTTAAAGAAAAATTAGAAGACTAACAATTTAGAAACAACAAATTGAATTTGTTAAAGCCAATCCAGACAAACCATGGGATTGGCAATTGTTGTCTGAAAATCCAATTACAACTTTTAAAGATGTTGTTGAAAATCCTGACAAACCATGGGATTTTCACAATTTGACTGCAAATCCAAACATTACTATTGACATTTTTAAAGCTAATCCTGATAAATTTTTGAGTTGGGGGATGCTGTCTATAAATAGAAATATTACAATGAAAGATATTTCAGAGAATCTTGACAAACCTTGGGACTGGAACAAACTATCTAGAAATCACAATATTACTTTTAAAGATGTTGTTGAAAATCTTGATAAACCATGGAACTGGAATTGGTTGTCCTGGAATAATTCTCTTACTTTGAAATATATTGATGATAATCCTGACAAACCATGGGACTGGAAACAGTTATCTAGAAATCCTAATATTACAATGGAATTTGTCAATAATAATCCCCACAAACCTTGGGATTGGAATATACTATCTCGACATCCAAATATTAGTTTTCAAGATGTTGTTGATAACCCCGATAAACCATGTGACTGGAATTGGTTGTCCTGGAATAATTCTCTTACTTTGAAATATATTGATGATAATCCTGACAAACCATGGAACTGGAATGGGATTTCTTTTAATAGATTTGGTTTAAATATTAGTAAATTGATTGAATATAATAAAATCAGCAAGTTGAATAAATTATTGCACATATTTTTGAATAACAGAATACAAAATGTGTACTTGAAAATGGAATTAATTGAACCTATAACAAAAAGACTGTCGTCTCGAGAAATTTTATTTTTATAGTTTTCATAATTAAAATTATGAAACTTATTTGTTGAAACCTGGTATTAACCGTCTACCTATAAGAGGGCCATTTGTTCGTTCATTTAATCTTCTGTTTCCGACGCTAAACGCAGAACCTGTTGTTTGAATAAGATCGACTCTGTTACGTAATCTGGCAGGAAGACCTGTCATTGGGTCTATAAAAATATTATCGGTGCATGGATCTTGAGAATTACCATTGCATACTTTTCTTCCAAAACTGTGTTGTGTGTGTGCGATATTAAATTCTGGCATTTATATTACTAAACACAAATTTTTCTATAATTCTGTGTCAAGAAGAAAACATCCACGCATATCAGATTCAGATGACCAGCATTGTCCGTTCATAATACAGTTATTTGTGCTAGTTATAACTGTCTCAAAATCTTCGTTGGGTTTCCTAAATACAGTCAAACCACCTTGTTTAAACGATTGTGTTTCGTTGCACTGTGCACAAGGAACTCCTCCAGCCTTGAAAAAGTTTTTGGTTAGAGTAATATCAAAGAAAAGAATGTTATCTGGATGAACAATTCTAATATATCCATATTGAATATCGTTGAGAGCAAGCCATCCTTTTGTAGCATTATGGCTTTGAAAATGTTTGTTTAAAAGATCAACTATAATGCGGCCGTTTGCTTCAGGTCCGGTTAAACCCGCTAAACTTGTCTCTGGAAGCGAACTGTCATCAAGAAAAGTGTCACAAAGACATTCTCTATTTTTGAGTCTTACCCCAAAATTTTCAATTGTCATTTCATCAACACAAACAACACCATCTGTTATTCCAGTGCATCCAGTTGTTCCTGGGAAACTCATATCAAATTGATGACGAGTTGTGATGTATTCAATCGGGTCACATGGAATAGCCCATGCTTTGGTGCAAGCAAACGTATTGAGTTGGACAGTTGGATTCGCTGGGTTATTAAGATCGGTTTCTGTAACATTGCATTGTGTTTCGCCACTTGGGTGATTCTTTCTGCTGACAGCAGAGTAAACATATCGTTTGTTGTTTGGACCAACAAATTGAAGTGTCCAGTCAATGTTTTCTGGCCAAATAATTTGAACAACATTTGGGGTTCCAAATTCAAACTCGTTGGGATTGGTCAAACTAAGAAAGCCAGATTCGTGACCAAGACTTCCAATTTGTTGTGGAAGCAATAATCCATCGTATGTTTCAAAAATCTTTCTAAAAAGAAAATCAAGGCTACCAAGTGCAAATCCACCGTTTAACGTTTCCATTGGAGTATCAACAATAAAGCTGTCAGGATGATTGTGGATAAGAGCAGAACTTGCACTTGCGTCTTGTCTAAGAATAGTAACGTTAAAAGGTTCTTCAACGTGTTCTTGAGCGTCTAATCCTTGGGGAGCACCTGGAATAAATGCATTTAAATCTCTTAAACCACCTCTATTTGTTGTGAAAAACGATTCTACTCTAAAAACTAATCCGTCTGTAACTGAACCAGGAGGGATCGTTGGTTCTTGTGTTATGCTAATATGATTTGGATCTGTAGAAAATACGCCGTCATTTGGTGTCGTGTCTCCTGGATCTCCGCAACCAGTCGCTCCATAAAAATCGCAAATATCAATAGGGACAGAGAAGCAGCAAGAAGCACGTGTTCTTGTTTTTATAACGTTGACCATTGTATCCATATTTGGGTCATTTGCAGAGAAACCATCTTGTCTTTGGCAGCAAGTGTTGGTTTCGCATTTACGTTTAATAAATTGATGTGATGCTCTTCCACTCATTTAATAATAGTATTTTTCTTTTTTTAAAAGAAAAATTTATCATGGTGTGAAAGAAAGAAACATCTTAAAGAAGAGGAAAAATTTGTCTTGTCTTTGTGAGTAAAGAGCAAATGTAACAGTTTCAAAAGTAGTCGGAAATCGAAGAGGGACGTTTGGATCTCTGAATAAAAATCCACCCATATCTATCAATTGGCCCCAATTAATAGGAAGTTTATCATCGAATATCATGTAAAGAAAAAAAGTATCGTCTTCAGCAACAAATGAAATTCCGAAATCGAAAGTTGTTGTTTGTTCAGACAAGAAAACCAATAGCAAAATAAATTGTTCTTGGGCATTTGTTCCTGAGCTGATAACAGATCTTAAAGAAGATTCAGAACCATCAACAATTACAAAGGCTCCTCCATCTCCTGTAACGGGTTTGCAAATTTCTATCTCTGGTAAACAATCAAGACTGCAACTTACAACTTCTGGTAGTTTAGGGTCGTAATTGTCTTCTTTAATATATTTAGTTGAACTGAATGCGGGTCTGCTTAAATCATTGCCTTGGTTATCTCGTCTATTGTCTATAAGAGCGCTAAATATGTCCCTTGTAACTGGATCGGGAATGTTTAGTCTAAATTTCTGTATTCCTGAGCAGTTTTTTGGAATACAAAAAGTATGAACAGTTTTGGGATTTGGGTACATTCTTTATAATGGGTATATAAAAAATTAAGTGGATGTTTGATATTCCAATGGAGCATAAAAAACGTCATTTGTTCTGGAATACAATCCAATACTAAATTTCTCAAACGTTAATGGAAATCTAAATGGAGCACGCTCAAATACTATGTCTGTTGACGATCCATCGTCGTCTATATTTCTTCCCCAGATTATAGGTAATCTGTCATCAAAAATAACATATAAATCAAGCGTTTCTCCAGCGCATGTTGCATCACTAGCCATTAATATATCAAAATTTCCAAACAAAAAGTCTAATACAGTAACCAGTTCTTGTCTGATGTCAGAACTTCCACCTGGTGGAGGTAGTTCTCCTAAAATAGTTGCCCTAACTGCAGCCATACAAGGACTGTCTTGCGCATTCGGTAAAAAATCTATCTCTGGCAAACAACTAACATCACAACTTACAACTTCCGGTAATTTAGGATCGTAATTATCGGGCTCAACGTGTTTAGTTGAACTGAATGCGGGCCTGCTTAAATCGTTGCCTTGATCATCGCGTCTATTATCTATAAGAGCGCTAAAAATATCTCTTGTAACTGGATCGGGAATGTTAAGTCTAAATTTCTGTATCCCCGAGCAATTTGGAGGGATGCAAAAAGTATGAACTGTTTTGGGATTTGGGTATCTCTTTCCTGACGACATCTTTATATTTCATTTCAAAATTTAACCCCAATAAATTTTTCCAATCATCTGCTTCTTTTAAATCTACAACATTATCCAAACCTTTCGTGTCAAAACTTGTAATCCAACTAGTCACCATAGGCTGAATGTTGTATATCAAGGCTTGACCAATTTTAACTCCATTCCAGGCAACGTTCATAGAACTTTTAATCCACACATAAATATCATTTTCCATATAATTATCTAAAAAAGGTGCTAACCCGTCAACAACAATATTATAGTCATAGTCTTTGGTATCATATTCTGCGCGGCTTTTATATGTTACATGATCCCTTTCTTCTAGATAGCCACTTTGCTTGTTTAAGTAAACGTCAATTTTAGCCGATTTTGCTAATTCTTTTGCTAAATCATGAATATCTAAATTTGCAGTTCCTGATAAAAAGGCGACTTTTTTAAAACTCATTTTCTTACAAATATATTTTTGTTTAATGTAAATGGATACGGGTTTATACACTGGAGCGGCAACTTTTGGAAAAGTTTGGTCTATTTTTAGTGCTGTAGCAGCAACACTTATAGCAATCGCTATGATATTTTAGGCGGAATTTATATCATTTATCACAGAGCACATTTGGTTAGTGTCAAAGGAAAAGTAACAAAGTCCAATTATGATTGCGTTACTCGAAAAGATACAAAAACTTGTCAAGTAAATGTAGAGTATTCTGTCAACGATAAAAAATATAATAAAACATTTACTGCCAGTTCAACTTACAAAACTGGTGACGATATTTTGGTTTACTATGATCCAAGTGATCCAACCGATTCAGAAATAGAGCCTATTCAAAAATGGGTTGGCTGGGCTTTGATTGGAGGTGCTGTTTTTATTGCGCTTTCTAGCTGGATATGGGTTTATCTTGTTGAGCGATACAAGTTTTTAGCGGCCGCTCAAGGTGTTAAAGGAGTCTATGATATATTAAGATAAATGTCTGGAAAGTATTTAATATTTGGAGATTCAAATACAGACGAATATATAGACGGTGCTCATGTTGAACGTTACCCTGGTTTAAAAATAGACGATGAATTTTGGTTTAGATTTGATATTGCATTAGATGAAGATCTTTATGACAAAGTTGTAGTTTGTATTGGTACAAATGAATATAGAGATAAAGATCATTTGAGCAAATTATATGGTTCTATAAAAGAGAAAATTAATTGTATTATTATCGGTCCTTATGGAGATATAAATACTAATGGTTACGAGACGGATGATGGAGTGCACTATAATTTTATTTCAAAACAAAAATTGAAAAACAAGTTAGTTAAAATGATAATAAAATAAATGAAAATTCTTAAATCGGCTAGAAAAGATAGAATGGGAGAGGCATTGAATGTCCATATGATCAAAACTATAAATGTCCGGGCGGATGGAGAATGTCATTATGTCACGGTTCAACTTCGAGACGATGATCCTGACACATGGTTTGTTATTACAAACGATTTATCACTGAAAAAAGCAAAATTGGCATATAATGAACTGATAGAGGTTCTAAGAGGTGGTGGTGGATATGATGAGTGGACTAATACATGGATTCAAGTATAAGATTTCTTAATATAATAATTAAGAAATTAGCGTCCTGCAGCAATTGCGTTTACATCGTAACCAACCAAGTTATTCCAATCTTCTGCTCTCTTATCCCATGTTTGTTCTTTCGCCCATTCGTATTGTCTGCGTCTTATCTCCATTTTCTCTTCCGGATTAGATTCCAAACGCTCAATCGTTGATATAACTTGCTCACCAAAAGTATCGTTTTCTAGCAATATTCCATTATTGTTTTCTTTGAGAGCCCCTAATTTATTGCTAATGCAAACTGGTCCATAATATTGCATCTCAATTGCAGTTGTACAACATGTTTCGAAAAATACACATGGGTAAACCCAGTAATCTATAACTTTTAATTTTTTAAATAAAGTAGATTGATTAACTCGCCCCATCGGATGGACACGGGGAAGGTTCATTTCTTTTATCTTTTTCATATCTTCTTCAGACAAACTATGAAATATTTGAAGTGTTGCCCAATGCCATTTGTTTAAAATTGTCGGCCACAACTTTAACAAATTCCACAATCCTCTTTGTGTACCACTGCAATAAACAAAAGACATTGAGCAGCGATCTTGTTCAATAGGATTGTAATTTGGTTCTAGAGTAATTCCGTTTTTAATTGTTTTAAACAAACGCTTTGGAAGGTCATATTGAGGAATAATAATTTCATCGATTTGGGAATCACCCACTGCTACAACGCCAGACAGTCTTTTTTGCATGTTTTTGCAAAAGTCTGGTCTAAGGCTTTTGCCTTGGTATGCATGATGCGGTGTTATATCGTGGCACCATAGCCAAATTTGTGACTCTGGTGGCATAAGGAGTTCGCACATGGCCGAAATATATCTTGAAATAACTATATGATCTGGTTTTTCTCCTTTTGTGATAAGGCTGTTAAAGTCTGCTTCAGAACGCCAAGTAATATTATTCTTTTCCACTTGATAACCAGGAGGTTTTTGGATAAAAACTGACACATTGTTAGTTTTACCGACTCTACTAAAAATCTCTAAAAGAGCAAGTTCTGATCCAAACACTGGTTTGCTTTCAAAATCTTCTGGTTCTATAATTTGACCGGCATAAAACGTTACTACCCATATAGAACTCATTTATTATTTATCAATTCTTTAAGGTCCGTAATTTGGAACGTCGTGAAGACGGCAATAAAATGTTAGTCCATTTGTTTTGTTGTTACAATAATAAACAGTGCATGTGTGAACATAACAATATTTTGAATTTCTTATTTTTCTTTTTTTGCAACCTTTGACGTTGCATAAAATAGGGAAACACATTTATATTTGATCTTAAAAAATATTAAATAGAATTGGTGATATAAATGGAATTCAAAGTTGGACATTTGATATTTTGCAAAGGTGTCATGTTGAGAGTGATTGGAACTGGTGAAAACCACATTGACGTAATCGAATACTCTGATAATCTCGCTTTTGGAGGAAACGAATTAGTGACAAAAACATACAGTTGCTTTCAAAATTTGTGGTACAGATGGACTGCAAACGGTGGAGAAGTTGTAAAACTTCAGAAAATAGGCATCATTGATCCGTCAAAAGTACCTCATGTTGTTAAAGATTTTTCTCAGATTCAAGGATTTGACACAATGATTATCAACGGAGTTCCTTACAAGCAGGTTCCTGGAACAAGTTTAACCATACCAGAAGAATGGGTCAAAGTATTTCACTTGAAGAGTAAAAATGGTGAAGCAGTATTAAATATTAAAGAAACAAAGAGAGAAACTCTTTATGATAGAGGTGCGGAGGCTCAGTTGTTAACCTTGGCAGGAGTGACAACGATATCAGAAAATGATGTTTGGACGATTGTTAAGCATTAAATATTCTATTTATAATAAGTGAAATGGAATTGGTTGGACCTAATAGTAAATGCCCGCATTGCTACAAGTTTTACAAAGAAAGAAAAGGTATGTGGAACTATTGCAAAAAGGGTCACAGAACTCTATATTTGGAGAGCATAGATCAGCGTGACATATTAGAAAGTTTGATTAAAGACTATAAAGCGTGGATACCGTTTTACAAAAAACATCATCATTGGATAAAAAGAATATTTGATGATCGCAGAAAGATATTTGTAAAGGTACTAAAACGTGATCAAAAAAATTTGTTTCAGTTGTATCCTAAAGAAATAGATATTATGATAAAAAAAGCGATTGATATTGGAGATAAGGAACATCAACTAAAGAAAAAGCGTAATAAAAAATTAACATGATATTAAAGAAGATGTATTTAATTTATTCTCACAACTTGAACACAAAAGAGATAATTCCCAGAGCCAAGTACTCTAGCAAAAAATCTGCACGTATAAACTTGTTAAAAGAAGCACAACAATGGCTTTTACAATACAAGTCAAGCGACGGCAATTGGGAGTTGATTACTCATAAATTCGAAGCAAAGAGTAAAGAAAGTAAATATTTTATCAAGCGAAACGATAAAAATGAAGATGTACTTTCTATTTATGAAAATGCAGAGATCAAAAAGGAGGGGTATATTTGGACGTCGGTTGAAAAAGATCTTAGAAAGATTATTGTATTTAGTGTAATGGAGATACCATCGGATGATAATCCAACAGTGGAATCTACGAGCTATATTGTCCCATCCAGTGAAAAACGTGAAGACCCGGAATTGAAAACAGCGATTGATAACAAGCGCGAAATGATAAGGGAGATTACTCTTGTATTACAAAAAAGACGACAGAGTATTAAAGAAGATTAATTTCTTAAATTTTTATTTTAAGAAATATAAAATGGGAGCATCACAGTCAACTAATATTGCGAAAGTAACTTTGGATGCAGTTACAGATGTTTCAACAAGTATCATACAAAATTCAACCACTACCACCAATCAACAACAGGGTATTGTAATAAAGGCTGGTAAAAATGTTAAAGTTGGTAATATTACACAAAAAACAACAGCAACCGTAAATACAAAAAATTTAATGAAAGCAATGTCTACAACATCAGCCCAACAAGATTTAACAGAAAAATTAAGTCAGGCTGCAACTTCTATTACTAGCGGAATAAATTTTGCACAATATTCTAATGCTTATAACGAGATAAACAACACTGTTAATGAGACTTTGAATGTTGCAACAAATATTCAAAACACATGCGTTGGTCAAGTTAACAATCAACAAACAATAACAATAGATGCTGGTGACGGGACTCAATTCGGGAATATTTCGCAAGAATCTGTTTCAAACATTTTTCAAGACTGTATCACAAATGCTGTCACATCATCAGACGCAGTTCAAACATTGCAAGCAACTTTAGATCAATCTGCCACCGCAAAATCTGAAGGCTTATCTGCATTTGGTATTGCGCTTATTATTGGTATGATTATTTTGGCAATAACTGTTCCCGTTGTTGTTGGTGGAACACAAGTAGTCAATAGTGTATTAAAATTATTCTTCCCAATTATGATTGTTGCTGGTTTAGTATTGATATTTTTGTATTTTACTTGGAAAACTGATGCATCGTTAGTCACTAAATTTAGTGAAGGTTTAAGTCAATCAACTGATTGTGATCCATCTGGTGCAATAGTAAGTCAAAAAGTTTATAATACATTTAAAGAAGCACATGATGCATTTCAAGCTAATGATAGTTATGTTGCTATGGACTGGGTTGGTTATGGTCCAACATCTGGTGGAAGATTAGGGCCAAAATTGCCACAGCCAAAAACAACTTTTTACACAAATATGGCAAATCCTGATTGCAATGTCCCTGTTGATCAAAATGTACAACTTTTTACAAGGCCAACTTTTAGATCAGGAAAGGGTGTTCCAAGCAACACTGTTGGAGATGCTGGTGATTATTACTTGAACATAGAAACAGAACAAGCATATTTCAAAGTTAAACAACAATGGAATCTTCAATCTGGAACTGTTTCAACAGATAATCAGCCAGTAACTTTCGGGAATTCTCTTCCATCTGGAAGCCTTAAACCCGGTGCTTATTATATGGACA
>Ga0307935_1000539_pt1 | contig 16671 bp, 7 predicted proteins | sample OrgLakmetageno92_FD_201827 | JGI IMG/M metagenome (GOLD analysis project Ga0307935, IMG submission 201827) | Saline water microbial communities from Organic Lake, Antarctica - #92 | ecosystem: Environmental > Aquatic > Non-marine Saline and Alkaline > Saline | place: Antarctica: Organic Lake...
ACGGTGTGTTAGGCTTCTGGAAGAATCAAGAAAACTGTTCACATATTTTAGTCAATGAATACAAAACTCCTCGGTTTCGCGCTTATGTTGGTTCTCCTTATTAATCCTGTCTTTGCCCAAGAAGAAGATCTTTTAGATGATGAATCGCCTGCGGCTGAAGATGATATTTTTGGAGGTGATTTTTTTAGTGACTTAGATTCTTTTCTTGAAGAAGAAGGCGATGATACGTCTGAGCCAGACATGATGATCATTCCAGATGCAGAGCCAGAACCACAAGAAACTCTAATCGAAACTTCTACTGAATCTCAGCTTGAAGATACGACTCCAGAAGTACTACAAAGTAGTGCTGGTGGATCAAGTGCGGGTTTGCCTTCAACGGCTCAAGTAACGTTATCGGTTACCAATGTTTCACAAGATAACGCTGACGCCACTCAATCAGGCGCTCGTCCTGGTGATGTACTGCGATATGAAATTAACTTAAATTCACCAACGGAAGATGTCGTAAATTACGTATCTTCTATTAATGTTTCTGGTATTGAGTCGGTGGTTGAATTTACCAACACGGGCTTTGGGGTTCGTGAAAACGGTATGGTAACTTACCCCGCTTACTCGCAATCAGCGCCTTGTACGCAAGCCTTTACGTTCTTTGTTCGGGTAAAAGAAGATTGTGCGGAAATGACCGCTTTAAACGTATCAAACGCCGAAGCGGGTAACCTGGCCGTACCACTTAACTGTGGGTTAGCTCAAACCGGGCCTTCACAAACACTGTTCTTACTGGCAGGGGTGATGATGCTTCTGTTAACGTTCGTGTTTGGTTTTTTCGGACGCGGTAAAAGTAGCTAGTGAAATTTTTACTTAATTAAAAAAGCCTCGTTCATCAGAACGAGGCTTTTTTTTAATTGTCAGGATTATTACTGAACGTGCTTTGAGTGAAACTTTCGGGCTTGTCGCTCTAGCTTATCTTTAATTAAGTCGGCTAGACCTTTAATACTTTCAGAGTGCTCTTCGGCCATAAAATCTCCACCATGGGGCGAAACCATATGGGCCTTGCCTTCAAATCTTTCTCCCGACAGATGTTTAGTTTTTTTAATAGACACATCCACTTTCACCGAATCATCGTCTCCGGCTTCGTTTCCTAAAAATCGCACGACATCGTTTAATCGTTTTTCAAAATAAGCTTGGTCTTCATCAAAAAAGGTTACGTCTCCTGCGTTGAATTGGATAATCATTAGATTAAATGAATTAAGAACTATTTACTTAAAGAGTTTCCTTAAGTAAGTCTGATTATAGTTCAAACTTTAATTTATTCCCAGAAAATTGTGACGTTAACGTAATGACAGGTTCTGAAGTTATGGTTCCGACCACTTGTGCCGTTACTTCTTCATCTTGTGTATTGAGGGCGTTGCAAATGGCTGGAGCGTCACTTTCATTCACCACCAGCATCATGGCCGTGCCACAGTGCCAGGTTCGGTAACATTCTTTTTCATCAATATTACCCAAGATTTGCATTTGTTTGATGGCTTCGTGCGGTTGATGTAAATTGTCTAAATTCGCTCCTAACCCTTTTGATAAAATCCGGGGCAGGTTTCCGGGCACACCGCCACCAGTAATGTGGGCGATACCGTGTACTTCAAATTTTCGGTCGCTTTTAAAATCACCGAGTACCGTTTCCAGTAATAACCGGTGAAATATTTTAGAAGGTGTTAATAATACTTCACCCCAAGTTTGATCTTCATTAAACGGGGCTTCATGCCAATTTTCGCCAAAAGCTGACTCACACACCTTGCGCGCCAATGAAGTGCCGTTAGAACGAATTACACGCCCTTGAAGCCCAATGACAACCTGTCCTGGTTTAATATTTTTGCCGGTAATAAATTTATCTTTTTTAACGAGTCCTACTGCGGTTGCATTCCAAACCATGCGGTTGACCGCGTTTCCTAGCTCCGCAATTTCGCCTCCAGGTATTACTACTTTTTCTACGCGACAGGCTTTGGCTAAACCAAGCGTGAGACTTTTAATGGCGGCCGCATCAACTTTTGGTACGTCAAAAGTGTTAGTAATAGATATTGTTTCGGCCCCGACACAAATGGCATCATCGGCCACCATGCACAGTAAGTCTTCGCCCATAGTTTCATAAAGACCGGTACGTTCGGCAATTTCTAGTTTGGTACCGACACCGTCATCGTTTTGAATGAGTAAAAAATCACCCATATCTAAAGCGCCACTAAATCCGCCTTCTAAGGCAAAGGGTTCACCGATCAAACCTTTACGGCTGGCGAACGTGCTTTTAGCATTTTGATAGGCCGATCTAGAGGCCGCATCACCCGCTTCAATATCGACTCCGGCACTGGCATAACTATGATCCATTATTGATTGAAAACAATTAATCCTACTTGAGATCCAAATATGGCTTTCATATTCTGTAATTCATTGACCGTGGTTTCGCCCAGTTTAACAATTAAAACCGGCGTATCAGTACTATGATCAATGCTGTCGGCAGGCGCTAAAGAAAAGAATTTTTCACTGGCTGGAAAAGTACCTACTAAACGTGGCGACTCAAAAGTCAGTATAAATTGCTCGAGTAATTTTTCGTCGTGTTTGCCTAATTTTTCTGGCATGGTGAGCACTGGGCTTTCTGGGAATATGTTTTTCAGGTACGCGTTATAACTTAGTTTACCGGTCATAGATTCTTTAGCGTACGCCGCAATAGTAGCGACACTTAATCCTAAAATAAGCGAGAACAGCACGAGTACCCATGGTGGTAAAATTTGGGACTCAGAAAATACTTCCGGCGTTGTCATCGCGTAAGGGGCTCGACTATTTTCATTTAAATCGGCAAAGCGAGTTTCGATTTGGCTAATGACCGCGGCTATAACTTTATCACTGGCTTGAATTTCGTTGTTTTCTAGTTTTAGCGTCCAAAAAACGTTTACAAAATTCTGTTTTCTCGCCGAAAGCTTTCGCTTGAAATTATTAATCGCTACGCCGGCTTCGGTGGCGACATCTTCTCGGAACTGTGGGTTTTTAGCCCAACCCGAAACGGCTTCTGCCATTTTAGAGGTGCTCTCGGCATGATCAAAAGTTGGCGAGTCTTGCTGGGTAATGACCGGTTTTAAACTAAAATAAATGGTTGTTTTTTGCGTTTGAGGCAAAAGTTGCAACAACGCGTATGTGCCCAGGCTTACAATGAGTAAAGCCACCGCAAATATCCAGAATTGTCTTTTTAAAGGCGATAGTAAATCGTTGAGTTGCATAAATTAAATATTAATTAAAGGCATGTCTTGTACTTTTTGGCTGACTCGGCCGCTCTCTTCTAAGGTTTTTAAATACTCAGGGGTTATGTCACCGGTGAGGTATTTACCGTCAAAACACGAGCAGTCAAAGCTTTCTATTTCTTCGTTACCTTCTTTGGCCGCCCAAATTAGCTCTTCTAATGTTTGATAGAAGAGAGCGTCGGCTCCTAGCACTCTTTGTATCTCATCGATACTAAGGCCGTTAGCAATAAGTTCTTGTTTCGTGGGCATATCAATCCCGTAGACATTTGGATATTTAACCGGTGGTGCGGCGCTGGCTACGTAGACTTTTTTAGCCCCCGCATCACGACACATTTGTACAATTTGTTTCATGGTGTTTCCTCGCACAATCGAATCATCAATAAGCAGCACGTTTCGGTTTCTAAACTCAAGCGGTATAGCATTGAGTTTACGTTTAATTGATTTTTGTCGTTCTTGTTGCCCGGGCATAATAAAGGTTCGGCCCACATATCGGTTTTTAACCAGTCCTTCACGGTATTTAATACCGGTTGCGTTAGCGACTTCTAAAGCCACGGGGCGAGCCGAATCTGGGACGGGAATAATACTGTCAATCTCTAGATTAGAAGCCATTATCTGCTTGGCTAAAGCTTGTCCCATTCGGAGTTGGGTTTTGTACACCGAGATTTTATCAAGCATAGAATCGGGGCGCGCTAAGTACACATATTCAAAAATACACGGGTGCAATTCACCCTGAGCCGCTTGATAGGTATGTATATTTCCTTCTAAATCTACTAACACCGCTTCACCGGGCTTAACGTCTCTTACTTTTTTAAAACCCATCATGCCAAAGGCTACGTCTTCTGAAGCAAAGGCGTAATCTTCACCGAGCATGCCTGATTGTCGGGTTCCCATCGAAAGGGGACGAATACCGTTTGGATCTCTAAACGCGAGCATGCCCACGCCATCAATAATAGCAATAATAGCGTACGCCCCTCGAATTCTTTCCATGGTGAGTTTCACCCCTTCAAATACGTTTTTAATGCCCTCTTCAGCCCCGTTGGCTTTAATGCTATCACCAATTTTATCGGCTAATACGTTTAACAGTACTTCAGAGTCAGAAGTCGTTCGTAGATGGCGTCGGTATTTAGCTTGAACGCGCTCTCGCAGTTGAGGCGTGTTCGTTAAATTTCCATTATGAATCAGGTATATTCCGTAAGGGGCATTTACAAAAAAGGGCTGCGCTTCTTTGGCGCTTAAACTTCCAGCGGTTGGATATCTGACGTGACCAAGCCCGATGTTACCCCGAAGGGTTTTGGCTTGAGATTTAGTAAAAACGTCTTTCACTAAACCATTATCTTTATGTTCGTGAAATACGTGCCCGTTGTAGGTGACTATTCCGGCGGCATCTTGCCCTCGATGTTGGAGCATTAACAGTCCGTCATAAAGCTCTGGGAATACTTCTTGTTGTCGATTAGAGAGGCCTAGAATACCACACATATATGGGAGGGATTTGAAATTTAAAAATGAACTTTCTGGCTAGACGTGCTCAAGATATTTAAATTAAAAAGCTTAGCAAGACGGGATTCGCCTTAAATTAATACCTAAGGCGAATTGGGTGCATTTGTGGGTGCCGCAGGGGCTACTGGTTGATTTTCGGCCTCAACGAGTTGGTTAAATTTGTCGACGACTAAATTAACAACGCTGTTAAACTCGGCGTCATCTTTTCCGAGTTCGTAACACTTTTTATAATACGTTTTGGCTTCTTCTAATTTATTTTGTTCTTCAAATAGCAGCCCTAAATTTAAGTAGGTTCTTGGGTTTTGTGGATCCGCCTCGCGGGCCGCTTCTAATATTTGACCGGCTTCAACGTATTTTTCATTGGCAATCAACGCCCAACCGTGCACATTAGCTGATGTGACATCGCTTGGGTCTTGGGCATATAAAATTTCACTAAACTCTAACGCCACACTGGGTTGTTTTAGTAAATCAACTGCCGTGTGAATCGCAGAGATAAATCGTTCTGATTCGGTGTCGTAATCGAGTAGGTCGCGGTATAACTCGATCACTTGATCGTATTTTTGTTGCGCTGAAAATATGTCTAAGAGTTTCCAACGTACTTCAGCCGAAAACTCAAAGTCATAGTCGAGAGCTTTTTCAAAGAATAAGGCCGCTTCGTCTAATTTTTGTTGCTCAAATAACGTCAAAGCTAAAAAGTACTGGGTCTCTGGGCGCAGGGGATCAAGCTCATATGCTTGCCGTAAGTCTAGTTCGGCGCGAACGTAGTCTCGCAATAACATTTGCGCGTAGCCTCTTAAAATCCACGCATCAATATAGGTTACATCTTCTTTTATAGACGTATCGGCCAGCTCTCTGGCGAGCGTGCCTTCGTTGTGGGTTGCTAACACTTTGGCCATTTCTGCGTACAGATGGGCATTTTTTCCTTCCGCTAAATTCTCAAACTCTTCGTACACAATTGATAACTCTTTAATTTTAACCGCGACGGCGGGGGTTAAAACCCGTTCCCCTTCATATTGATCAATCAGACCGGCAGCGGATACAATTGGGTCTTTGGTGGCCACTTCTAAGCGTTGTAAATTATTTAAAATTTCTTGAGCGCCTTCATGATTATTCTGCAGGGCAAAGAGAACCGCTTTATAGAATTCTAACTCTGGAGGTAGATTCTCTGTTTGATTCATAGTTTCTAGCACCTCCGAAAATTTACGGGCCGTGATCCATTGTCGAGTTCTGATAACTAAAATTTCTTCGCTTTGTGGGAAACGCTTTTCCATTTCTGTCAGCAAATTGTCTAGCTTCCACACGTCACCACTCCGTAAATAAATCTCGGCGAGAATGAGGTAGGGTTCAATAAAATCTGGTTTTTGTTTTATGGCTTGAGCCACTTCATTACTGGCCAAAGCAAAATAATCGTGGTTCATCAAGGTTTTAGCCTCTTGCAGTCGCCCTAGGTATGATATTTGTCGCGGTACGCCCGCGGGCTTTGGGGTCACGGTCTCAATTTTATCTGGGTTTGGGGTCGATATACCGGCCGTTGGTGGATTTATAACTTCGGCAATCGCCTCACGCATTACCCACGCGCTGCCTACAACTATAAAAAGTCCTAGACCAAACACTGCTATTTTCATGAGACGCATTTTATTCATTGTATAGAGAGTAGGAATTTATTTTTAGATTTCAAAAATTTGCGACTTAAAGTCTCACTTGTCATATAATAACGATTAAAGTTGCGTTGTGTGAAAATTTTCCTACGATCCGCCTTGCTTTAGACTACCTTGACGGCGAGCGTAGCTCAGTGGTAGAGCAGCGGTTTGTGGTACCGCTGGCCGAGGGTTCGATCCCCTTCGCTCGCCCCATTTATTTTAAATTCAACGAGAGCGAAGAAACAGCGTAAGCTGTTTTTTTTAAGTAACGGAGTTACTTAAAAAGGATCGAGCCCATGGGTTCGCGCTGAAAAAGTTGGAACGAAGTGACAACTATTTGAAGCCCGATGTTCGAGCAAAGCGAGATAAAACGTTCCCCTTCGCTCGCCCCATTTATTTTTACACATGAACCTAACTTCGTTAAGGTCTTTTCGATGAATCCAAAACCACTCAAAATTGGCATTGATGCCCGCATGTTCTCTGATGCCTTTACGGGCATTGGGCGCTACAACTTTGAGCTGACAAAGCGTCTCTTTACAGAAACAAATTTTAAAGGTCAGCCGCTTGAATGGGTGATTTTTTTAAACGATCCACAGTTCAGTGATTTTACATTTCCTGATCATGTAAAAAAAGTGTTGGTAAATGCGGGGCATTACAGCTTCGCCGAGCAAGTTAAGTTTTGGTGGTTACTGCAAAAAGAACGTTGTGACTTAGTACACTTTTCTCATTTTAATTTACCACTGCTTTATAGTCGTCCGTTTGTGGTCACTATTCATGACACCACCATTTCTTTCTACCCGGGCAAGAAAATGAACGCCTGGTGGAGAAAAATCGCTTATAAGTTGGTTATTCGGCACGCGGTGAAAGCCTCAAAGCAGATTATTACGGTTTCCGAACATACTAAAAAGGATGTTATTAAGTTGTTTCGTACTAACGCGCAAAAAATTAACGCTATTCATATTGCGCCTTCACCTGAGTTTAAAGTGATTGAGCCTTCATTAGTTGAAGCTGTGCAGATAAAATACGATCTTTCTAAAAATTTTATTCTCTACACGGGGAACTGGCGTGAACATAAAAATTTAGTCGGTTTAGTGCAAGCTTTTAGCAACCTAAAGTCACAGCCCGCTTTTAAAGATTTACAGCTAGTGATTACGGGCAAAGAAGATCCTCATTACCCAGAAGTTAAAGCCACGATTGAAAATTTAAACCTGCAAGACTCTATTAAACTAGTGGGCTTAGTACCAATAGAAGATTTGATCGCGCTTTTTAACGCGGCGCAAATATATGTGTGTCCGTCGTTTTACGAAGGCTTTGGTCTACCGCCCTTAGAAGCCATGGCTTGCGGCACGCCCGTGGCGGTATCTGACGCGGCTTCTATTCCAGAAGTTTGCGCTGAGGCGGCTGAGTATTTTGATCCGCATGATATTAAAGATATGACAGAAGTTTTAAAGGGGTTACTTCTTGATAGTGAAAAACAAGCAGCACTTAAAGCCAAGGGCTTTGTGCATATTAAAAACTTTAACTGGGACACTACCGCCGAACGCACTTTAACGGTTTATCGTAAGGCGTTGTAAATTTTGATAGCTCCCTAAAAAGTTATAGCACTGTTTTTAGCTTCATTCGGCAACCGTAATAGCTTGGTTTTGCGTCTGAGTGTCTTTAGAATAAATCTAACTCACAATTTAGTCAGTTTTATGCTTAACCAAAGGATTTACCGAGTCTTTTGTAAGCGCGCTAAAAATAAAGTTTTAGCGGGTTTTGTTCTGTTGTGCCTGCTTACAACCACGGTCCCAACGCCTGTGTGGGCGCAATTAGCCGCCCAAACGGGTTCGGATTCTGTGTCTTTGGTTTCGTTATTAGTCGAAGACGAAGTCTATAAACAAACGCCCCTGAAGCCGCTTATTTTAAGATATGCCGATGACGTGGCTAAAGCGCAAGGGGCTGAAGTGGTGATTACGATTTTAAATAAAGATATTTCCCCATTTGAAATTTATGAAGGCTTAGCGGCCCTGTACCAAGATGGTTTACCGACCGATACCCGTCCCTCGCAATTAAAAGGGGTTATTTTAGTGGGGAACTTACCGCTTCCGGTGGTGGAGAAGAACGGTAATTTATGGCCGTCAGTTTTTCCTTACACGGACTTTTATGATCTTAACTATGAATGGGACCCTGAAGCGGAAAGGTTTAGTTATACCACGGGTGGTAATATGGCCTCAGAAATCTGGCATGGGGTTATAAAAGCGCCTTCAGACACTATGACCTCGCGCGTGTCGCAGTTAAGAAATTATTTTAACGCGAATCATCGTATTCACACCCAAGAAACCACGTTTGATAAAAAAGTATTTATCGCCGATTTAATTCGTCAGCGCCAAATTGTACCGAGTATGTTGTACTGGCGTTATCAAGAATGGATTGAGTTTGCGGAGGAAGTGCAGTATTTGAGATACACAAAACATTGGTTGCGACGATTGTATGAGCGCGCCGAACAAGCCGGAATTAGTTCGGGTAATTTAAATAGTCTAAGCGAAAATGAAAAACTAGCTCTGGCGGATGAAATTCTTGAAGCGGATGGGGGACTGACCCGCGATGAAGTGATGGAAACCTTAAACGCGGACAATTTAACCGCCCTGCCGGATAATATTTCGAAAAGTATTATTGATAATCTTGCTAAACGTTACGTACAATTATACGAAAACTGGCTCACCCAAGCGAACACCCACGTTGAACGGAGCGGTCGATGGTCGGCTGCCGACCTTGAAAGTTTGCCCGCCCTGGTTTCCCAAAAAGATGAAGCGTCGGTTTTAGCGCTGCGTTACTTTAATGATTTACTCGAAGAAGATTTACTGACGGAAGTAAACGAAAGCAACGTTCCGCACGATATTGCCATGCCCCACACGGTGGTAGTGCCTTATGAGGAAGGCGGGCCAGACGGTGGTACAAATTACACTAATAAACCGGCGTATTGGAATGGCGTGCGTCCTTCAGAAAATATGACCGCCGAAGAGTGTACTTTAATTCGAGGGTCTAACCGGAACGATACGTATCCTTTCGCTCAACAAGTCGAGGCGAATCAAAGTATGGATATCGACACCACCGATCTCTGTAAAAATGGAGCTGAACCTGATTTTAACAGTGATAAATTTGAAGGCTGCTGTGCCCGAAACATTACCTACGAAGATAATCAGTTTGGCTATAACACTTGTAACTTAGGCACACAATGGGCCGGTGGGCAAAGTGGCATTAATTCGTTGTTTCATATTGGCGCCGAGCTGCCTGTTTTCTCTGAACGAGGGACGCGAGAGATTAACGGTTTAGAGGGGGCCGATGGTTGCCGCCCAGGTTTAGCGATTAACGAAAGTCCGACGTATGCCGCTCGATTTTCAAGTTTAATGCTGCATAACGAACCTCGACCAGAAACCATTATGGATCAGGTTTCGGCTCAGTTTACGCGAGCCATGCCCGTTGATGATCCGCGTGCGTTTTCTTTTTACGATCACGGTGAAAATTTTCATCGCTTAGAATTTCCTAATGTGTTTACCCAACGAAAAGTGGTGGCAAATGCAGATCAGCTACAAATTGCGATGCGTAATTTAGTGCAAACTAAAATCGACCAAATAAACGAGATCACCGCTGCAGGGAACGAGGTGTCGAATCAGCAGTTTAGTAGTGCTTCTGGTTTTCCGGCTGGGGTATGGCCAGCGGTATCTACTTTTGTCGGTGATACCGATTGCCAGTCGTTCCAGAATGTTCAGACGGTAGACACGTTTACTAAAAAACGAACCTGGACCCGAAATTGTACTTCTTCAACGACGAGTACTATAAGCGCTGGTAAAGGTTCAACGACGCAAACTACAGCGGGGCCGACGTATAATCATGCGATCTCAAAGTATTATGAAACGGGCGCATTGATTCCTGATCGATTTGTCGATGATTTTTTAGCGAAGTTTGACTGGAACGAAGTGTATGAGGCTTTAGCGTGGATTGATTTAGACATTGAATCTAAAAATCGATTAGCCTTTGAAAACGCCATGCGTACTTCGAATGATTACAACGAATTTTTTGAAGAAACTGATTTTAAAGGGTATGAAGTAGTGCAAATCCGAGCTGATGGTTCGACAGCCCAGGGTATGGAGATGGCTTTTTTACCAGAAGACTTTGATCCGGATTTTCAGTTCTTAGAAGCCCGGAGTGAAGAGGCGGCTTTTGTGTATGAAAATGGGGAAGCGGAAACAGAGTTTTTAGGCGAAGATTTTGATGATACTTTTTTAAATGCCGAAGCTGAATCTAAATGTGATCGAATTCCTAATACGACGTTAACCTGGCCACTACGGGTAGCGTGTTCATTAAAAGCCACTACAACGGCTACCACAAAACAAGTTAGCGTGGGGCCTAATTTAGGCACGAATGCGCCTTTAAATCCAATTGTTGAAGATCTTAACGTATCCTTGTCGGGTAAGCGATTAGTGGTAACGCCCGATGATTTATTTGTGAGTAGTCAGGCTCGAGACTTAATTGAAGTGAACGTTCGTTTAGAGGATGCGGCGGGGAATTTACAAACTACTGATTTTTCAACGGATGTGACCCTTGAATTTGATAGTGCTGATGCCACTAACTTCTTTGAAGTGAGTCCGTCGCAAAGCTTACCCTTAGTCGCGGGTGAAATAACTTTCTTCCTGGTGCCAAAAGGGCGTGAGTTTGGGGGCCGTTTTAATATGACAGCAGTTGGGCGAAACCTTAATAACGAAGGACAAAAATTAAGTAGTGCGGAAGTGCCAGTCCGCCTGGGAACTTATCGTCTTTGGGGGCAACTTGATGAAGATGAATTAGTGGTAGGCGATACCAACGGTACGAATGTGCAAGTGAAAGTACTCGGAACCGATGACGCCCCGACTCGAGACTGGGAGGGTGAAGAAATTCTCTTTGAGAGTGATGGCGGTCTTTTTGAAAATTATGGTAAAGCCAGCGTTAAAAATGGCGTGGTAAATATTAAATTCTTACCGGGCACGGTCACGGGGGACTTTGACATAAACGTCTCGCATCCAGAAAATAAGTTGCCGCCCCAAACACTCAAGGTCACTTTACTGCCTGATTTAGCGGTGGATATTGAACTTACTAAAAAATCGCCTTTTCTAGTGGCTGGTAATTTTTATCAGGCTATTGGGGCGCAGTTAATCGATAAATTTGGGAACATCGTTGATGGGGTTCCACACCAGTGGACATGGAAAACACAAAACTTAGAAATACTAGATCGTGCCGCCTATGACGCGGATCCTCGTACCAATGGGGTACAAATGCTCGCTTCATTTGGTTCCATTTCCGAATTGCTCATTCGGGCTGAGGCTAACGCTAAAACAGCGCAAATATCGGTTGAAAGTGATTTCTTGGCTGACCGTGAAGCCAAAGGCCTTTTATTTGAAGTAATTGAAGATCCTTTGTTTAACGTCTCTCTCGATGAAACTCAAATTCAAGCAGGGAGTGATGAATTTTTAACGGCTACCATTGAAGCTCGAACCCAGACAGGGGTGTTAATTGCCGATGACTTTAATTTGCAGGTCGGCATTGAGCCGCTGGCGCAAGGACGTATTCCTGAATCGGTTACCCTTACTAATGGAGTGGGTAGTATGCGGTTTCAGCCTGGGACGCTGGCGGGTGGTTTTAAATTGCGTTTATCACATCCTGGATTCACCGAAAGTGTAACTGACTTTAGAGTGTTACCGGGTGAGCCGGCAAAAGTTGATTTATCATTGCCCAACGAAAACCCAGAAGCCGTAGAATTTGATGCCGACCAGCCGATTGAACTGAGCGTTCAGGTGTTTGATAAATATAAAAATTTGGTTCCTAATTGGGCGGGGAAAATGAATTTACGTGCCACCGAGGGTACCGCGCATTTAGTAGACATAAATACCTCTAGTTTGAACTTTATTAGAGGTAAAAACACGGTTGAAATAAATCCTAAAAATTTATCTGGGACCGTGCGCTTACTGGCTGAACATGAAGATTTAACCCTGGGGACTTTAGAATTTAAGCTGACGAGTTTTTTCCGACTGACGGATGTACAAAATTTAGCCCCTCGTAGTTTAATTACTCTGTTGCTCGGTTGGGAAGCAGGGGATTTGCGGTATGCCCAAAATTTCGCCACCACCTGGCTCACCTCTAACAAAACCGGTGGCGTGGTAACGCTGGGGGCGGATGCTGATCCGGCCTACCAATATGGTTACATTGCTCCTGACGGTGATTTAGGACCACGACTTACAGCCGAATGGGTAAGTGAAGATCATTTTAGCGCCTTAGTTAAAGGGGATCGTAAAATATTAGCCCAAGCCCAACGTTTTGCGCCGCTTGATTTTAAAGCCCTGAGGGGAGGTGAATCCCCAGATGAACCCGGTGTATGGTGGTTACCAACGGTTGTTAAAAATAAAACCTTAACTTTTGATACGTCAGACCAGGTGTGGCGTTGGGAAGGTTTGCGGGTTTTAGAACTCGAAGCCGAGGGGGGGATTAAAATTTTAGATAAACGCTTTAGCTTAAAGCCGACCGATAATTTGTTTATTTGGAACGTCCACTTTAACCGCGACCGGGTTGGTGTACTTAACTGGGTGTACGATAATAAAGACCTAGAAATTAAAACGACGTTTACGCGTAACGGAGCTTTAGAAATTAAACTTATTGATCCTCAAGTTTACAGTGATGAAAGCTTAGTAGGAAATAGCACTACAGGTGATTTTGGTTACGTGTTGCTCGACCGAGTGCAAAAAGAACAAACGAGCCGCAAACTCGGTTCGCTTGAATCTTCAATTGAAGATGAATCGGGTACTAATTACTTAGCGTGGGGTACTCGCTGGGGAACGGCTGCGCACGTTGCCGCCGGGGAAGATTTAGGCACCGCTACTAAACTCGGTACGAGCGATATTTTAGTCTTCTATGGTGATCCGTCTTTAACGGTTAATACGGGCAATCAAACCGCGCCTAAAACTGGATTTACGCAAGATATTGGACAGCCAATTTTTAAAAACTTAGAGGGAAGTATTAAAACACTTATGTCAGTAGACGTTGATAACGATGGCTTGAAAGACGTGTTGGCCTTAGCCGGCAGTAAGTTATGGGTTGCCAGGCAAACCCCAGCCCTTGGTAATGGGCGATTACAGTTTGCGACGCCAGAGGTTTGGTTACAAGTACCAGGAGGTGTTAAATCAGCCGTTGTCATTGAAGGTCCCCAAAATCAGTGGCAGTTGCTTCAAGCTGACTTTGATAACAACTTAACCGCGTGGGCTTGGCAGTCTGGTCGTTTCGAGCCTTTAAAAGTAGATTGGTCAGAGGCTTCGCCGATTGAGTCTTTTCAAACATCGGTGCTTGATGATGACGGCTTTACTGACTTAGTGGTTATTGATGAAGAGCACACCTTATGGAGATGGTCATGGCTCGGTGGGACGTCATGGGCAGAGCCTGAAAAAATTTATGAATTTCCGCCTAATTTTGTATTTACCGACGAAAGCTTAGAAGACCCAAGTCTTAATTTAAAATTAGGGTTTATGAGTTACGAAGGCATTGAGCAAGATGATGTGTTACGGGGCAATACCACCATGACTAAAACGAGTTTAGACGCTCGTCCCCAAATCGTAACGGCTGATAACTTAGATGACGCTTTACTGGGGGCTTATTATGATGAAACGAGAAGTAACCCAAATCAGGTGCAATTTGTGGCGCTTGAAGATAGCTCTTTTTTAGGACGAGCCGATTACACGACCGATAGTAATAGTGATCAAGTTAAACCTGGTAGTCTTATCGATGTAGAGTTTCGATTATCACCGACCACGACGCTTGATAAGGTGCAACTTATTTTACCGCAAGATAAGTATTTTAGTTATGTTGATAATAGCTTTAGCTGTAATAACTGTGGGGGAGCGGTTGAAATCAACAAGCCTAGTCCAAGTGAGCTTTTCTGGGCGCGTATTCCACGCCTACAACGGGGGACAACCGCGACGCTCAACTGGCAGTTAAAAGTTGAAGCGCTCCCAAATTTGCGCGTGTCGGTCGGGGACTTTGAAAACGGTTTTGATCAGCTAGATGATATCGCGGTGGCGTGGACCGAAGGGGATGACCCGATTATGCTGTACTTTATGTCGAGTAAAAATGAAGACGAAAACCCTGTTGTTAAACCGATAAGTGATGAAAATGAAGTCATAGAGATAAGTGATGAAGCGATAGAAGCGGCTTTTAATGACACCGCGGATCCTGATGGTGATGGGGTACCGGCTTCGTTTGATCATTACCCCGACACCGTTAATGGTGCCGACAGTATTGCCGCTGGGTTACTGCCAGGTATGATTGCCGGAGCGATTGGCGGTTTGACAGCTGGTTTCTTGCAAGGAGGTGGATCGTGTTTCCATCAGCCGATGAGCAAAGCCCAAAACGCGCCAGGACTCGCCACGAACTACAATCCTCCTCACGCGACGCCGGGTGGTAAAAGTGGCGGTAAATGTGCGACGTGTACTAAACGCCTGCGTACTTATAAAATGCCGACGAGCACTGGTAAATCGGCGAGTGCAGTTTGTTTAGGACGTAAGCGTCCTAACATGGCCAGCCCGGCCGAAACCGATAATTGTTTTGTGTCTACGGCTAGCGAGCAGTTTAATGAAACGTGCCCAGAAAGTGGAACTAACCCAGACACTGGGCGAATGTTGAATAATTCAGCCAGCTTTGCTAAAGGGAGTATGAATTTTCAAATTCCAGGAAACATAGACGCCGCTAGTTTAAATTCAAAACTACAAACTCAATCGGGGCCACTACCGGGGCGTTTAACCGCAGGAACCGATAAAGGTTCGGCTTGGGCGAGCGAACAGTTTGTCGATTTAAACCGTAAAACGGCTGAGGCGGGTCCTGGTTCTGATAGATCTGATAATAGTCCTAGTTTTGCGGCCGAAAGTGGCCCGAATCATCTACGTCCTGAAGGGCCTATGGAAGAAGCGCAACGATCACTAGAAGCGGGAGACACGGTCAACTTTACTCGTGCACCGGTTCCGGTGTTAATTCCTTCTACCAAAGCGTCAGACCTTAAAGAAGCTGAGGGCAAATTTAAAGAAAATAAAACCGTATTTGAGCTTGATTTAGAGGCCGTTATTCCCGCCGAATTGGAAAACTTCCAAACCCAAATTGAAGCGATTGTGACGGCCTACCCTGATATTGTTGGTACCCGATTAGCGCCAATTCCAGATGAAGCGTTACTTCGTGATTCATTTGTTCGTTACCAAACCCAATTGCGTGACTTTGCGGCTGACTACCGAGATTTTTGTTTAGAAACTGAGGCGAATCAAGGCACAGAAGGTTGTGCCTTAGCGCAAAGCTACATGTTACAGGCTCAGACAGACTTTAATCAATTACGCGCCCTTGAAGCCGAAGGTTTAACCGCCTTAACTGAAGCCAAAACAGCAGGTGACAATGCTTTGCAGTTACTGGCACAAAAGGCCCCGACCTTAACCCCGGCTTTGTCGGATTATGCGTTATCCTTAGCACCGGCCGTTGAAGCCCGAACCGCATTAGAGGGCTTTGTTCAAAAATTCAGTGAGTCGTTTGAAAATACAAAAGATTTAATTACTACCGCTACCGATCGCGTTTTACAAATTAGAGAAATTGAAAATCAAGTGGTGGCGGCAACCACGCAAATGACCGAAATTTACGCTAAACAACAAGAGGCGTTTGAGGCGAAAGAAGCCCAAAAAGAACAACAGTGGGCGGCCGCAGCGGCGGTTAATAAATCGCAACATGCCGCAGAACAAGGCGTTATGAATCAATTTTATAATTTCTCTCGTACCTACCAAACCGATCAAGTAGACCGAGGAAGCTTACTGCCTTGGAAAACCAACAATGGTATTAAAGGGAGCATGCCGGTAACTAAACCGCCTGTTTTTCCACAAGTTTCACAAGATTCTAAAAATAGTACGCCGGGACGAATGGATGTTAATTTACCAGACATTCAAATTGAAACCGTTGATATTGGGCCGCTGAACACTATGGAGGAAGCGCCGGTCCTCCCTACTTTAAGTAACGACTTACAGTCTGATATTGAGCAGCTGACCTTTGCAGTAGACCCGTTAACCGAACTCGAAAATCTTAAAAATGGAATTGCTCAGTGGGAAACGTTGAAAGATCAACTTGAAACCGAAATTTTATTCCCCACTTTAAATGCCAACGCCGAGCTGACGGGGAATTTTGTAAATCTATCTTCGGCTCCGGCGAGCTTTACTACCGAGGCTATAACCCGA
>Ga0307935_1000541_pt1 | contig 16657 bp, 14 predicted proteins | sample OrgLakmetageno92_FD_201827 | JGI IMG/M metagenome (GOLD analysis project Ga0307935, IMG submission 201827) | Saline water microbial communities from Organic Lake, Antarctica - #92 | ecosystem: Environmental > Aquatic > Non-marine Saline and Alkaline > Saline | place: Antarctica: Organic Lake...
GCTGGGAAATGAAAAAATAAATGTCAGACAGAGTTTAATTTACACTACCAAGGAAAGCCATTGCTAGCTTTCCTTTTTATTCTTCATGTTGTGTAGATCACGAGCGTGACGCTCGCGCCAGCTGGGGAATTAGAAGATGAAATTAAGGAAGGTAATCAGACTAAGAAATATGATTACAAGGTAAATACCAATGTGTCTTACGGGCTATTAAAAAATAGAATTGTAACACTGTTTTTGGAAGAACAATCAGTTGAAACAGATATTGTATAAGAACTTAAATTATTATTCAAATCAAATTTAGTGCCTATAAGACCTAATCGGAAATTTGAACGTAGACCAGGGAAATATCGTAATCGTATAAAACCTAAAATAACTAAAAATCAGAAAGATGGAGTTTGACAAAGCCTTAACTTAATGACATTGCGCTCGCGCCAGCTGGGTATTTATACCAATTGCTGTATTTCAATTATTTAACACTTATAATATCTATATGTCCTAATTTGGAACACTACCCACATTACCTATTTTTTTAAATAATAACTTGTTAAACTCCCACTAAAATCACGAGGTTTTATTTTATCCAATTTTAGGATCCAACTTTCATTTTCAAAAACCCTTTTGGTTTCAAAAAATATTTCAAAATAATTATTAGAATTCCCATATATTACATGTTCAGGCGATCTAATTCCATTATTATCTTTTAAATAGAAACTCTTTATTCTTTTATTCTTTATTGTAGATTTTCCTATTTTATTTTTTAATACTATTAAATTCCCATCCTCTAAAGTTAGATATAAATTATAGTGAAAATCTATTCCCTCTTTAGTTTGTACGATAAAAGTATCTTTGTTTTTATTTCTCTTGTTTTCTTCCCTAACAATTATTCTGTCTCTTTGAGGAAAGCTATTTAGGAACAAACTGTCTTGTGAAATATTGTAATTACCATTAACTATATACTCGGAAAAATTTTTTCTCAGTAAGTAGGTAAATTTCTGGTTTTGTTTAAGTTCTATGGACTCATAATAATGAGTTTGACGATAACTATAATTACCTTGTTCACTTTGCGAACTGTTATTCAGAATTGTTAAAATAACGATTAAAATTATTATTTTCATTTATTTTCTTTTTTTAACACCTTTATTGTAATCCTTCTGCCATCCGATATAAACATTGTTTACAGGCGTATCATTTAACCCAGATTCTTTGGCCATTTTACGTAATTTTCTACCTGTCTTACTATTAATACTAATAGAGCTACTAGGCAAGTTTTGATAAGCAGGAACAGTAAAAGTTTTTCCTTTGTCTATGATATCTTGATCGGTAAAATCTCGTTTATTCCCTTTTATTGGAGAAAGTGGGTTTACCGGAGAAAATTGACTAATAGTACGTTCTAGATCAAGTTCACGATTATAACCTTCAGTTTCATCTGTAATATCATATAATGGAGATTGTCCGTTTCTAGTAAATCCAACATTACCTGTCTCAAATTGATAAGCGTGTTTTAATTCGTGACCAACAGTACCAAATGATGCGGATTTACTAAACTTTACAGCAACATCATGATTAATCCAATCATAACTTGTTTCACCTTCATTACCGGAAAAATTGCTATCATATGATACTCTATAAACTTGTTTTGAATCTTCTAAATCTGTTATCTCTTTTAAAACTGAATTATAGAAATTGTTAATTTTTTTAGCAACTTCAGTATCAAGTGCTCCATTACTGACCATGAGATTTACATCATTCTGATCACTTGCTATTTGACTTTTTTGTTTTGATACGATTCCATCATTATCAATTATTTTATTTCCATCTGGATCTATAAAATAGATAGGATTGTTTGTAGTATAGTTGAAAGGTGAATGGTTATAATACATTTCACTTAGATTATCCAAATTCATCCATCTACCCAAACTTGCATCATAATTCCTAGCATGAAAATCATGCCATTCTAAACCAAGTTCACCCTGTTCTTCTTTACCACCAAAACCATATTTATGATCACGTCCAGTAATCACGTTATTATACCCTTTATGTTTAAGCCCAAAAGGATAATAATTATTCTCTTCTCTAATCTCGGTATTAGTTACAGAGCCGTCGTTATTGGTATCTGCATAGGACAGTCTAATGTTCCCTAAGTGGTCTTTGTATTGATATACATAGTCGTAATCAGTCCCATTCTTTTCTATATAGCCCTCTGGATGGGAGAAGAACGAAAGCTTCTCACCAGAGCTGTCTTTTTCATAGATGTAATTCCCGGCATAAATACTGGTAAGATCAGCTACTGGATTAAACAAATCCCGTACAGTTAAAAATATTTCTTTTTTTAATTTTACCCCAGATGCATCGTAAGTGTAAACAATTGTACGATCACCGGTAAACTCTATTTGGGTAGGTAAGTTCAAGTGATTATAGCTTATGCTTTGAATATTTTTGTTGTTATCATGAGTCATATTCCCATTTGCGTCACCATAAATATAGTTATTTCCAGCAAACTTATCCTTGAAGCCTCCGTTAAATGTATTGGTACTAGAGTTATCTGCACTATCTGTAACGTCTATCAACTGATTACTTTTAGGACTGTACTGATAAGTAAGCTTGTCCACATAATCCATAGACATCGTACTATTTGATGCGTTTTCAAAAAGACCCTTTCTATTTAAAGTGGTAATATTTCCATTCTTATCATAGTTGACATTGTTTACGGAATAGTTTTCTAACATTCCAGAGGCTTGATGTTGGGTTCCTCCTCTATAGGTAGCATACTTTATTCTATTGAGAGCATCGTAACCGTATTGATAGCCTCTCGTAATTCCATCATTTGCAGTTTTCCATAAGGTCTCAGATATATTACCATTGTACAATGCTTCAGATCCAGAACCTAAAGCAGGAGCGTTATAATTTATGTCAAACCCAAAAAGATCATTACCTAAATTATTTTGATCGTTAATATTGGTCAACCATCCTCGTACATTGTAATTATAATCTACCGTTTGTAAACTTTGTGATGCTGTTGCTGTTCCTCCCACGCCTTTAGATTCCAGCTGTCCCATAGCGTCATAGGTATTGTTTACGATGCGTTCTAATGGCTGTGAGCCTATCATTTGGTCATGGGTGATCAGTCTATCCATATGATCGTAAGTAAGATAATCTGTAGTTGTGATGGTCTGAGAAAGACTTTGTTTGTGGTGTTCGGTTTTGGTTTCTGTTGCCTTGCCTATAAAATCTATATTGCTCCAGCTCTTGTCCCAAGTACCCAAATAGTCGTTGACCATAGCTCCATATACGGCTCTTGCTTTGATGTCGTAGTAAGAAGCACTGGTGATCCAGTCATTTGTTCCCAATACTCTGGTTTCACTTATGGTAGGAAGCCCTGTGTTTGATGTAGATAAAATGGGACTGTACGCATTAGTATAGGCTAAATTATTGCTTAAAATCACATCTGTATCGTAGGTTATATTAGATCCCGCAACCTGAGTAGCATCGTCATAATAACTGACACTCAGCACTTCTATATCGGCAGGATTTGATGGGAAATTATTGTTGGAATAACGTACTACTTTTCCACCATTAGTAAACCCAGTTACTGAACGTACTTCATAAACACTACTAGCGATTTGATTATCAAAATATTGCTGTTGTAGTTGCTTTCGCGAAAGCGAACTCGTAAAAAGCCCCGTGTAGACCACTCTTCCTAATTTATCATACTTCGTAAACATCCAGTTGGGAGCAATTCCATTACCACCTATGCGCTGATTTCCATCTTGAGTCAATACGGGACGGTCTAAAATATCATAAACAAAAAAACGCTCAAGCGAGCTTGGCGTTTTTCCCAATGATACTATTTATTCGTGACCCCAACAGGATGAATTTTATTGATCCTGAATGTGCTCCGCTTTGAAAATAGTATAAACAAAAAAACGCTCAAGCGAGCTTGGCGTTTTTCCTTATGATACTATTTATTCGTGAACCCGACAGGATTAATTTCATGATCCTGAATGTGCTACATCCTGCAAATAAGAATTTATGCATCACTGAAAGAGCGATACAGATTGTATTTATTCTATTCGTTTATGAAAGTCTTGGGACTTTCAACGCTCCTAAAATAAAAAAAATCCATGCTTTACATAAAAGCATGGATTCATAAGTAATTGTGAGCCCGACAGGATTCGAACCTGTGACCGCCTCCTTAGAAGGGAGGTGCTCTATCCAGCTGAGCTACGAGCCCGTAGCGTGGAGTTATTTCCAAGCGGGTGCAAATATAGTATTATTTTATAAAGTGCCTACCTATTTTTTAAATTAAACATTCGATTCTTTAAAATAGATCAATAACTATTTAAATGACCTAATTTTACCATCATGAAATTTTTGAAAAACATTCTTTTGACAGTAGTTTTACTAGTAGTTTCTATTGCTAAGTCACAAAACTTTAAGTCAGACAAATACACTGCTTCTGACGTGAAAGAAATGAACACCTGGCAATTGCTGCAATATGATGGTCTGAATGCATTAAATGGCGTTGCATACGCATATGCAAAGCCTTTTCACTGGCAAAAACGTGATTTGTATCGCGCAGGAGCAACATCACTACTGGTGAGCGGCTTGTACACCTTTGATAATGAGTCCAGTGATTACTTTAGAAAACAAGAAAAAGATGTTCCTGAATTGATAAGAGATTTTGGATGGTACTTTGGAAGTCCGCAAAATAATTATGGCGTTACCGCAGGTGTTTATGCCTATGGATTAGTTACTAAAGATCCCGCATGGAGACGCACGGGCGTATTAATGATTTCTAGCGCAACTGCTGGTGGCATTTTACAACAAATACTTAAAACAATAACGGGTAGAGCGAGGCCAGAAACAGGTCTAGGAAGACATGAATTCCGTCCTTTCTCTGGTGAATCTGGGTTTGGATCTTTTCCATCTGGACATACCGTCCTTGCTTTTACAACTGCATACGCACTGGCAAAACATTTTGATAATCCCTATGTAAAAGCAGGTATTTACACTGTTGGGTTGATTTCCCCAGTCTCTCGATTATGGTCAGGTGCACATTTTCTAACTGATGTGGTATTGAGTCTAGCGATAACTATAGCAACGGTAGAAGCAGTAGATCGCTATCTGGATACTAGAAATGGATATGGGGTTAAACGCTATGGAAGGGGTAAAACCGGACAAGATCCACAAAAATTTGTGTTTAAACTATCTGCCACTTCACACAGCATTGGGCTCACTCTTAATTTCTAAAATGTTTAACAAATTTAATTTAAAGTTAAACAAAATATAGATAACTTTGCCGCTTAATAAAAAGTATATGGCACCTTACAGGGTTTTTGAAGAATACAACATAAAAATTACAGATGAAATCAAAGGTAAATACCGCGATGTTATTAAAGAATTAGGAGAAGACGTGGAACGAGAAGGTCTTGTAAAGACACCTGAAAGAGCTGCAAAAGCCATGCAGTTTTTAACTTCAGGATACGATATAGATCCTGCTAAGATACTTAAGGGTGCTATGTTTGCTGAAGATTATCACGATATGGTCATCATAAAAGATATCGAATTGTATTCCTTGTGTGAGCACCACATGCTACCGTTTTTTGGAAAAGCACATATCGCCTATATTCCTGATGGTCATATTGTAGGTCTTTCTAAAATACCTAGAATAGTAGATGTATTTGCTAGACGCCTACAAGTACAGGAACGATTGACACATGACATTTTAGAATGCATAGACAAGACTTTAAAACCTAAAGGTGTTGCGGTTGTTATAGAAGCTTCACACATGTGTATGATGATGCGTGGTGTTCAAAAACAAAACAGTGCTACTACCACAAGTGGTTTTAGAGGCCAGTTTCAAAAAGTAGAGACCCGAGCAGAATTCATGAACCTTATTTCTTCAAAATTGCACTAAAAACATTTTGCGGAACGTTATTTGAACTTAAGAGTTTTTAAATCTATCCTATGTTTCATTCAAAACGTTCCAAATTAGTTGCAGGTGTCATCTTTGATCTTATAGGAATGTCTTCCCTTTTAGGATTTGGGATACTGGAATTCGCTGATTTAGCTTGGGCGCCAATTGCTGGTTACTTGATGACAAAACTTTATCCAGGAAAATCTGGAGTAGCGGCTGGTATTTTTACCACAGTAGAAGAATTACTTCCAGGGCTAGATGTTATTCCATCATTTACCATCATGTGGTGCTATACCTATCTTATCAAATCTGAAAAAGAAAGCAACAAAAATAATAAATCGATTGATGTAGATCACTCTTCATAAAAAAAGCTCCTTTTAAGGAGCTTTTTTTATTTGACCAATTCTTTAAAACCTGTCATCAATTTCTTGATTTTAGGATCTATAATTACCTGACAGTATCCTTGCTCCCGATTGTTATTATAATAATCGTTGTGAATATCTTCTGCGGGATAAAAAATAGTAGCTGCAGCTATCTCTGTCACTACAGGATCTGGATAGACAGCTTTGTCTTCTAAATTTTTAACGTAATCTCTAGCCGTATTTTCTTGTTGATCGTTAAGGTAAAATATGGCACTGCGATAATGTGTTCCCACATCATAACCTTGCCTGTTTAAAGTAGTAGGATCATGAGTGGCCATAAATACGGCTACTAAATCCTTATAAGATACCACTTCAGAATCATATGTGATCTCTATAGCTTCTGCATGACCTGTTCTTCCTTGCACTACTTCTCTATAAGGAGGATTTTTAATACGCCCACCACAAAAACCTGATTTCACTTGTTCTACACCTTTTACTCGTTGGAAAACCGCTTCTGTGCACCAAAAACATCCTCCAGCAAAAATTGCTTTGTCCATTTTGTTTTTTTAGCAATTTAACCTACATATTTTTATCTTTTTTTTAATTAACATGTCTTTAATGAAATGATTTGTTAAACAACTTATTTTTGCATTTTTGAGAACTCTTTATGCAATTTAAATACATTTTTACCTGGTTAATTATAATTCTCGCTTTCGCGAAAGCGGAATCACAAATAGCTCAAGACACTCTTGAAATCAAGAGAAAAGTGTATAATGCTACTCGGGTAACTACCGTACCTAGCATCGATGGTGAGCCCTTTGAAAAATTTTGGGATGCTATTCCTACAGGTGGTGATTTTGTAATGACACAGCCGACAAATGGCCAAAAAGAACGAGATACTCATAAGACAGAGTTTAAAATTGCTTATGATGATAAGGCTCTTTATGTTGCAGCATTTCTTTACGACAGCGATCCAGAAAGTATACCCCGACAATTTTCTCAAAGAGATGAAATAGATGCTCAGGCAGATGTGTTTGGCTTCTTTTTAAACACCTATAACAACCAAATCAATCAAACAAAGTTTTATGCCACTAGTGCCAACGCATTGGGTGATGCCATTGCCGAAGGTGGACGTGAAGACTTTAGCTACAATGTTGTTTTTAAATCCGAGACAAGCATTAATAAACTTGGCTGGTTTGTGGAAATGAGGATCCCTTACAGAACACTGAGATTCCCAGAAATAGAAAAACAAAACTGGAGTTTTCAAATTTTTAGAAGAATACGCGCGCTGAATGAAGAGTACACTTATAACTTGATAGATATTACTAAGGGAATAGAAACACAATACGATGCCTTAATGACAGGAGTAGAAAAAATAAATCCGCCGTTGAGATTGAACCTTTATCCATATACCACCATAGTTAATGATCGTTTTGATGGAGTAAACACCACAGAATACAGCGCTGGAATGGATCTTAAATACGGGATCAACGACGCCTTCACTCTGGACGCGACTTTGATTCCAGATTTTGGTCAAGTAGCTTTTGATCAAGTTGTTCTTAATCTGGGACCTTTTGAACAAACCTTTGGAGAAAACAGGGCCTTTTTTAATGAAGGAACTGATTTGTTTAATAAAGGAGGGATTTTCTTTTCTCGAAGAATAGGACAGACACCTAGCGGCTTTGGTAACCTAGAGCTATTAGAAAATGAAGATATTATAGATAATCCCAATAGTGCACAATTGCTCAATGCTGTAAAAATTACGGGAAGAACAAAAGATAGATTAGGTGTAGGTTTTTTAAATGCCATAACCGAAAAGACAGAAGCTACTATTGAAAACTTACTTAATAACGAGCGACGCACAGAAATTACAGAAGCTTTTACCAATTATAACATGTTTATCCTGGACCAACAATTCAGTAAAAATAGTTCTATTGCTTTATCTACAGCAAGTACGATAAGAAATGGGAGCTTTACAGATGCGGTAGTTAATGCTTTGGTGCTCGACCACAACGATAAAAACGCTTCAAATAATTACCGAGCAGAATTAAAGATGAGTAATCGGTTTACTCCTACGGGAACTGAAACTGGTGTTGCAAGCGAGGCGAGATGGCGCAAAACTACTGGTAGATGGAGACCTAGTCTAGCTCACTTTTACCGTGATAAAAATTGGAATCCTAATGATTTAGGACGTAATTTTCAAAACAATACGCAAACCTTTGCAGCAGACTTGAAATACAATCAGTTTACACCTGTTGGTATCTTCAATAGGTACGATGTAGACTTCAGAATAAGACATCGAAGACAAATCGACCCAGATTTACATACCAACAGCGAGTTCAACATCAACCCTTTCTTTTCTACTAGAGAACGTCTGGCATTCGGTGGAGATTTTAATTTCTTTACCAGAAATTTAAATCAATTTGAAGCTCGTAAAACAGGACAAGTCGTGCGGTATGAGCCTGCCTATTTTACGGGAGGTTTTATCTCTACAGATTATCGTAAGAAGTTTGCAACAGATGTGAGAATGGGCCGGCTTAAAAGATTTAATGACCTGGAAGAAAGCTATAACTTTACTTTGAGCCCTAGATATAGATTCTCAGATGAATTCTTGCTTATTTACCGACTATCATGGGACAAAAACGACAATCGTATGAGTTATGTAAATACAGACGTGGACGACAACCCTATAGTCAGTAGACGTCATACACACTCGGTAGAAAACAGAATCTCTGGAACTTATAATTTTAATAACAAGCAAGCGCTGAGCTTGTCATTTAGAAATTTTTGGTCTAGAGCAACATTCAGTCGCGATTTTAAAGAACTTGATTCAAATGGAAGTACTATTCCTACCGATTACACATTGACAGACGACTTTGACCCTGACGCTAATTTTAATGTATGGAATCTAGACCTTTCCTATAGATGGCGTTTTGCGCCAGGTAGTGAAGCTACTTTACTATATCGCAATAGCATATTTAACTTTGATAATCAAGGTGATATAGCTTTTCAAGACAGTTTAGATGAATTGTTCACGCAACCATCTCGACACAACCTATCCCTGCGAGTTACTTATTTCCTAGACTTTAATGATGCAAAAAGATGGTTTAAAGCATAAAAACCCATTACTTTGTTATTATGATTAAAGCAGTACAGATTTATAAAAGTTTTGGTGATTTACAAGTGCTTAAAGGCGTAGATCTAGAAATTAAAGCTGGTGAAATAGCTAGTGTTGTCGGTAGTTCAGGTGCTGGTAAAACCACCTTATTACATATTCTAGGTACCTTAGAAAAACCAGATCTCAGAACCGGTAGTAGTCTTGAAATAGATGGTACAGACATGATGAATCTTAGTGGTAAACAGCTTAATAAATTTAGAAATAAATCACTTGGCTTTATATTCCAATTTCATCAATTATTACCTGAATTTACAGCTTTAGAAAACGTTTGCATCCCTGCTTACATTGCAAACACTGATAAATCAGAAGCTGAGAAACGAGCTAAAGAGCTCCTTTCTTATCTCAAATTATCAGATCGAATGGATCACAAGCCAGGCGCGCTTTCTGGCGGTGAACAACAACGTGTTGCCGTTGCAAGAGCTTTAATAAACAATCCTAAGGTAATCTTTGCAGACGAACCTACAGGAAACCTGGACAGCGCAACAGCTCACGACCTCCATGAATTGATTTTTCAATTGAGGAAAGAATTCAATCAGACTTTTGTTATTGTTACTCATAATGAAGAACTCGCAGACCTCGCAGACCGCAAACTGGTAATGAGTGATGGTAAATTTCTATAAGCATTAGTTTGAATGTCCTGCTTATAAACTCAATTATTTTTGAGCTTATGAAGACTAGCTACATAAGTCTTGCCGGTATGAAGTTATCATTTTTAAGGCTAAAAAAAGGAATGTATATGCGATATTTAAAAATAAAACTGGTTTCATATGAACCGAAAAGAACTTAAAGAATTTCTCGATGTTAAAGTCGAGCAATACAACACCCCAGATTTTATACCTCACGATCCTATTCAGATACCGCATCTTTTTACTGATAAAAAGGATATAGAAATAGCAAGCTTTCTTGTCGCCACCATTGCATGGGGAAATCGCAAGTCCATTATCAATAATGCCAACAAATTGATGACGCTCCTCGATCAATCTCCAGCAGATTTTATAAGAAACCATGAAGAAAGTGACTTGGATAGATTTGATGGTTTTGTACACCGCACTTTTAATAGTGAAGATTGTAAGACCTTTATGCGATCCTTACAGCATTTAGAAAAGAAGCATGATGGTTTAGAGCACGCTTTCGCGAAAGCGTATCAAGAAAAAGCAAATTTGCAAGAAGCCATCTCCCAATTTAAAACCAGCTTTTTTGAGGTAGATCACTTGCCACGCACCCAAAAGCACGTCAGTGATCCCATGAAAAATAGCAGTGCAAAACGCATCAACATGTTCCTGCGCTGGATGGTGAGAAAAGACAATGCTGGTGTAGATTTTGGAATATGGAACTCCATTCCTATGAGTGCTTTATCACTACCATTAGATGTACATACTGGAAATGTCGCTCGCAAACTTAAACTGCTTAAACGCAAACAAAACGATGCAAAAGCCGTTGCCGAATTGGACAAAATTCTTAGAATATTTGATCCTAAAGACCCTATTAAATATGATTTTGCTCTTTTTGGATTAGGGGCTTTTAAAGAATTATAGCTGAATAAAATTGTGATAATATTAAGAGTAAATTGTGTTAAATTTGTGAAATTTATTCAGCCAACTAATGACTAAAGTACCCTTACATCCTCGTGAATTGGAGCGTCTTGCTTATTTAGAGTCATTTCATATCGATCCCAAACGAGAAAAGGTGCTTGATGAACTCACGGAGTTAGCTTGTAAACTTACTAATGTTCCAAAAAGTTTAATTTCTATAGTTCATAAAGATGAAGTTTGGTTCAAATCTCAAAAAGGACTTCAATTAGATAATTCCCCTAGAGAATTGAGCTTTTGTGCTCATGCAACCGTAAATGATAGTGACTTTTTCTATATGGAAGATGTTCATGAAAATCCGGACTTTAAGAATCTTCCCTTCTTAAAAGAGGAAGAAAGTATTAGATTTTATGCAGGGGTCCAGTTAAAAGATGAAAACAATTTACCTTTAGGTACCGTTTGTGTTCTAGATACTAAGCCACATAAACTAAATAGCGAACAGAAAAAGTCTCTAGAAATGATTGCAGACCTTGTAATGAGGCAGTTACTGCTCAACAAGAAAAATATAGAACTCAAAGAAAAAACAAGATTATTACAAGAAAATAATGAGATGCTCAAGAACTTTGCTAGAGTCGTGTCTCATGACATGAAAATGCCTCTAGCGAGCATGATCCTTACCACTGATCTCCTATCAAAGAAATACAGCAACCAATTGGATGAAGACGGTAAACGTTATCTTCACTCTATTAAAGACACAGCTTTTTCTATGAGTGATTACATAGATAATATTTTGAGCCATTATGAAAGTGACCAATTAGCCATCGATGATAAAGAAGAGTTTGACATTTATTCTATTATTGAAAAAGTAGAAGAAATGCTAGGTCTTAGGGATGATATACAACTCCTTTTTCCTGAAGATAATCTTATCATTAATAGCAACAGTGCTGCTATGGAACAAGTCGTATTAAACCTAATAGGAAATAGTATTAAATACAACAATCAAGAAACTATTGTTATTCAAGTTACAGCAGCTATAACGCCTGAATATTATAAAATTAGTGTGAAAGATAATGGTGTAGGTATTCCAAAAGATAAACAGGAAGACATTTTTAAATTATTTACCACATTAAATCAAACAGATCGATCTGGTAAAAAAGGTAACGGTATTGGACTTTCTACCGTTAAAATTCTTGTAGATAAACTAGGTGGGTCCATCAAATGTAATTCAAAAATCAACACTGGAACAACTTTTACATTTACCGTTAAAAAATAAGTGCTTTTTTAAGCAAAGGCAGTATCTTTGAATTGCAATTAGGATAGATGTTATTTAAAAACCCAATAATACTTTACGGTCTATTTTTTCTTATAGTTCCTATTATTGTTCACCTTTTTCAGCTTAGAAAGTTTAATAAAGTATCCTTTACTAATGTTGCCTTCCTCCAACCTTTAATTACCCAAACTAGAAAAAGTCGTCAACTTAAAAAATGGTTGACTTTGTTAGCTCGTTGCACCGCTATTACCTGTATAGTGATGGCTTTTGCGCAACCCTTTTTACATGGAAGTAAAACCGCTACTCAAGAAAAACAAACCGCTATCTATCTTGATAACTCCTATTCCATGGAATTAAAAGGTAAAAACGGAGCCTTATATAAAAACGCTACCAGCCAGCTTCTAGAAAAATTACCAGCAGATAAAGTCTTTACCCTATTTACGAATGATAAAGTCTTTGCAAATACCAACAGACAGCAAATCACTAATGAGCTGCTTTCTAATAATTATTCTAACCAAGCACTCACCTTTGATCAAGTGCAACTTAAAGCCTCTTCCCTACTCCAAAATAAGAACGCGGCAAAAGAGATGATCCTCATATCTGATTTTCAAAATAGTACTGGAGAACAATTTCCAGAACCTTTGCAAAACGTAAAAAGAGAACTTCTAAAATTAGAACCTCAAGAAATTAATAACCTATCTATTGATACCGTTTTTATAGAGAGCCAATCTGGCAATAACTTAAAGCTTCAGTTAGGCTTAAGCGCCAATTATAAGGTGGAACAACCTGTAACTTTATCTTTTGAAAATAATAATATTTTACTCGCAAAAACTTCTGTTCTTTTGGAGAATCAATCTGGAACAGCTAATTTTGAAGTAAAGACCAATGAGCCTATTGAGGGAAGAATCTATATAAATGACAATGGAATCTCATTTGACAATGAGCTTTTTATAAGTACAGGTAGGAAGGAAAAAATTAAGGTGTTAAGTATCAATGGCGCCGACTCTAGCTTTCTAGACCGACTTTATAAAGGAGAAGAGTTTGAGTACATCAGCGTAGCAGAAAGAGATGTCAATTATAATTTGATCAAGAATCAAAATATCGTTATCATTAATGAAATGAGTGCTATTCCTGCCAGTCTTAGTGAAGAATTAAATACATTGACCAGAAACGGTGGATATATGGTCGTTATTCCTGCCCAGAAATCTTCAGGATATCAAAACATAGGCTTGACCGGATTAGAATACAACGACTTTTCTAAGAAAATTACCGAGATCAATTTCAATCACCCTTTGTTTAAAGGTGTTTTTAACAAGCAGGTCTCCAACTTCCAATACCCTAATGTAACTGGTGTTTTAAAAACCACAAACGCTATAGATCCTATACTAAAATATGACGACGGAAGCAGCTTTCTATATAAGAATAACACTACTTATTTCTTTACTACAAGCCTGAATTTAGAGAATAGCAACTTTCAGAATTCGCCGCTTATTGTTCCTGTTTTTTATAACATGGCTGTAAATGCATTGCCTATTCCTAAATTGTATTACGAGCTAGGTGAAAGCAACAATATCGCCGTAAATACGAGCCTAAATCAAGACCATATTTTAAGCCTCTCTTACGATTCCTCTGAAATGATTCCTAGACAGCAAGCCTTTGATAGTTATGTACTCGTCACTGCTGGAGAAGAGTTATCTATTGCAGGAAACTATACGGTGAAAATTAAAGAACAAAAGATCTCTACGTATAGCTTCAATGCAAAACGTCAAGAGAACAAGTTAGCATATTATTCAAATGCAGATTTAGGGAATAACCTTTCAGAATCTATTGATGATTTACTGTACAAACTCAGTCAGGAAGAAAATATCCTTTCTTTGTGGAAGTACTTTGTCATGGGAGCTTTATTCTTCCTAATTTGTGAATTATTGATTTTAAAGTTTGTAAAATGATACTACTTAAAAATGTGATTATCGTCAATGCCGGTTCTGATTTAAACGGCAAAAAAAGAGATCTACTCATTAAAAATGGAAAGATTGAAAAAATAGGTGCTTCAATAAAAGAGGAAAATGCCAAACTCGTCGAGGCGGCAAATTTGCATGTTTCCATAGGATGGATCGATACAAGTGTCAGCCTGGGAGAACCCGGTTTTGAAGAACGACAAACACTAGAAAATGGTGTTAAAGCAGCAGCAGCAGGCGGTTTTACCACCATCATGTTGAATCCAAACAATCAACCGAATCCGCAAGATCAATCGGGAATCAAATATTTGAAAAACGTAACGGCACATCAGGCAGTGAGCATCTTGCCAGTAGGTTCTTTTACCTTAAATCAAAAAGGGAAACACCTGGCCGAATTGTACGACATGCAAGAAGCAGGAGCTGTTTCCTTCTATGATTACAAGCATGAAGTGACTAATGCCAACCTGTTGAAAGTAGGATTGCAATACGCATCCTCCTTTAATGCTGTGGTGCAGTCATTTCCTCAAAATAAGGACATCGCTGGAAAAGGGATGGTCAATGAAGATACCGTTACTACCAACTTAGGACTCAAGTCCATGCCCAGCCTTGCTGAAGAGCTTCAAATAGCGAGAGATTTAAGAATCGCTACTTATACCAATGGAAGATTACACATTCCTACTGTCAGCACGGTAGAAGGTTTAAAGTTGATCAGAGAATACAAAAAGACAGCTCAAAATGTGACTTGTAGCGTTTCCATTCATCATTTGACCTTATCAAGTAACGAATTAGAAACTTTTGATGCCAACTTTAAAATACAGCCACCACTGAGAGATGAAAAAGAAGTAAAACAGCTTCAAAAGTTTCTAAACTCAGGAGTAATCGACGTTGTTACGAGTGATCATACGCCGCTAACGATAGAACACAAAGACCTTGAATTTGACCGTGCAACTGCTGGAACCATAGGCTTAGAAAGTGCTTTTGGTATTTTGAATCAGCTGACTGACCTAGAGACCACTATTGGGTTACTGACTAAGGGTTACCATGTCTTTAATCAGGCAACACCTCAAATAAAAGAAGGACAAATAGCTAATTTGACCCTTTTTGAACCAGAAACAAGCTATACCTTTGAAAAAAGTCATATTGTTTCTACTTCTAAGAACTCTGCCTTTCTAGGAAAAGCTATGAAAGGAACGGTGTTTGGAATTATCAATAATAAAAAAGCCCTCTGGAATGAAAGATAATCCGCCTGCTAAAAACCTCGCGATACTTGCTTATGCCAGCGCGGTATTTTTATACCTGCACCTTATGGTTTTTATTGCTGTTTTTGGTGTGTCTATCATTCTCAATTACAATAAAGGAAATAAATTTGCCAGCTTTCATATCCGACAAATGTTTGGTATAGCTATCATTGCCATAGTAGTTTCTGTATTTGCAGATAACATTCCGAAGGACCAGCTATTACTGCCATTGATTATCATTACCTTAATGGTATTGCTCGCCATATTAGGCTTGATCAGTACTTTGCGCAATCAACAAGATTTACTACCATTTATAGGGAAATACTTCCAGAAATGGTTCACTTTTATTAAATAACCACATTGAACACATCACTTAGTTTACCATATATTACGCGACCAGCGCGTAAGGAAAATGCTCCATTGCTTTTACTACTGCACGGTTACGGCAGTAATGAAGAGGACCTTTTTTCCTTTGCACCAGAGATAAGCGAAGACATTTTTATAGTTTCAGCTCGTGCCCCTTATGAAATGCCTCCTCAAGGAGCAGCATGGTATGCCATCAATTTTGATGCATCAGGTGGTAAGTTTAGTGATAACGATCAGGCGAGAGAAAGCATGGTGAAAATCACTAGCTTTCTAGAAGAATTAAAGGCTACCTACTCTATTGATCCTGGGAATATGAACGTTCTTGGTTTTAGTCAAGGTGCGATTCTTGCTTATGGCTTAAGCCTTTCTCAACCAGGATTGTTCCAGAATGTAGTTGCGATGAGTGGTTATGTCAATGAAGATTTAATTGCAGGAAGAAGTGGACTAGAAGCACGCTTTCGCAAAAGCGAGATCAAAACCAACTACTTCATTTCTCATGGAACGGTAGATCAAGTGATCCCTTATCAATGGGCAAAAAAAGCACCACAGATTATGGAAGAAATCCATGCCGACTATATGTTCAAAGAGTATCCTATAGGACACGGTGTTTCTAGAGATAATTTCTATGATATGAAAGAATGGCTGGAGAAGCGGATTTTAACTCAGTAATTTAAATTAAAATAATATCCATGAATAATTCCATCAAATCACATCAACAAATTCTGGATAAACTGGGGATTGTTTCTTTAAACGACATGCAGTTACAAGCGCATGACGCCATTACAAATCATAGAGATACAGTGATCATCTCACCTACTGGAACAGGAAAAACATTGGCT
>Ga0307935_1000544_pt1 | contig 16559 bp, 20 predicted proteins | sample OrgLakmetageno92_FD_201827 | JGI IMG/M metagenome (GOLD analysis project Ga0307935, IMG submission 201827) | Saline water microbial communities from Organic Lake, Antarctica - #92 | ecosystem: Environmental > Aquatic > Non-marine Saline and Alkaline > Saline | place: Antarctica: Organic Lake...
ATAAGAAGGATGTATAACTATGCAATATACGGAGGTGGTCCAACCGGTTTGGTCCTATCTTATATCATTGCCTTAAATGGATACAAGGTTGTTTTGATAGAAAAAGAAAAAGATTTGGGTGGATGTTGGAGAACAGAATGGCTTGAAGACAAGTATTTATCTGAGCACAGTCCACGTGTTCTTTTTCCTAATGACAACGATATAATAAAAATTTTAGATCATTTTGGTATGGACATGGATAAAGAACTATCTAAAAAATCGCCGTCTGGAACAGGGGTTATGAGTATAATAAAATATATGTTGACGAGATTATCGTTGTTGGATATTCTTAAACTTGCACCCGTATTTTTGTTTGGAGGAACTGGTGATTTGACGGTCACTGAATGGTGTGACCAAAATAATATTTCAAAAGATGGCGTTAGGGCACTTAGAACATTTAGTGTCGTTTTAGCAAACAGCCCTGACAAACTTTTAATGTCTGAACTTTTTGGCGATGAGACTATGCAGTCTATATTCAGTGTTGGAAACAAATACTCTAGCATGTCTCAATTTGTTAATCACGACAAATGGATTCAAATATTTGAATCCAAATTGATAGAATTGGGTGTTACAATATATAAAAATACCGAATTATTAGAATTAGAAAGGTCTTCTCTCGAAATTAATAAAATAACAAAAGCTATCTTGAAAAGTGGAGAATTTGTAAACGCAGATAATCATATTCTAACTTTGCCTCCTGTCGCTTTTTACAATCTACTAAAAGGAAGTCAAATAGAAAATAACTGGATGCCAATCGATAAGTTAAAGGACTGGACGTTGGATAGTTATTATGCGTCTATTGGATTTCAACTTCATTTTAAAGAAAAGCAGCCATTTCCAGATGAATGGTGTTGGTCTTGTGAAAATGACTATGATTTAATAGTTGTAAATGTCTCAAAATATACAGATATGATTTCAAAGGACCCAAATATAAAATCTGTTTGGTCTTGCACTGTAGTATCTACAGGTAATCATGTTGAAAAATGGGATAAAACAATAAATCAATTAGAATTAGATACTATATTAAAAGATTGTTTAGAAATACTAAAAGTTAATCCTTACAAAGTTACAGTTTATCCTGGATTACACAAACAATTTGGTGAATATGTTTCTCGTGATACTAGTTTTTCTTTGGGGAAAACAGGTGTTATACCGTATAAAGGTAGGGCTGAAAATTTATATACAGTGGGACCTCATAATATTTCTGGGATAACAAGTATTGGAAAAGCCTCGAAGGTGGCGATAATGTTTTGTGATTTTTTAAAGTTGGTCATCCCAAAATATTTAAAGAAATCGTTTTTTAATTTTAAAGTTTTGATAATATTTTTAATTATATTTTTGTCATTATTTTTTATTTTCTTTTTGTCATAATTCAAAAAAGAAATTACCATGATTTTGCATATATGTACAATCCAAACATTCCTTTGGTTGCAAAATCCAATGCGTTGTAATTAAGGTTTTTAATAGTGCTATCTTTTATCATGTGGTTTACGCCATACAAACTCCACAGAGAAAAGAATGTATACAATAATTTATATTGTTCATCTGTGGTATTTTCACCCAATCGATCTTTGATTCGTTTAAATATCAGGATAAATGGGATAAACCCAAGAATAGTTCCATTTAGCATTGATATGTAGTTTATTTCACTAAGAAAACCGAATAGTAACATCAACGTATTGTAAATGACTATTTCAAACATAAAATATGGGTCTTCGATATCCAACAAAATGCATAAATCAACAAGTAAGATTGGGGTTGTGAAAAACCAATCAAAATATCTGTAAACTTCCACTTTATCATTATTTTGTATCATCAAAAAGTAGTGCATAGATGCTATGATAGTGACAAGAGTAGATAAATGTAAACTAATTCTTTGATTTTTCGTTAATTTATCTTGAAGACTCCTTAATCCAGTCAAAATAGTGATACTAAACAGCATGATAAAAATAACTTCATAACTTTTCAGATAAAGGTCCATCTTTATTAGTTTGATCACATTTTTTATGAATTTCATTTTTTTCCAACATTTCAATATCAGAAATTCCAAATCGAAATTCAGAGTTAAAGATTAGAGGTCCGGAAATTTCATATCCAAATGGTCTTGCCCAAGGATTTTTAGAACCTTCTTCAACTTCTTGTAATAGTATTTGTATTGCATTCTGGCTTTCCAGTTGAAATTTTGCAGTTTGCAATGTTGGAGAATACCACAAATCATAATTATATGTTGGAAAATTTAGTAATCCTGCGTCAATAAAACCATAGTGATAATTACTATTTGGTTCAATTAACACCCAGTTTGTTGGCTTGTAATTACCTATTTTCTTTAAATTTTCCTGCTTGTAATGTTTATAATATCTTTTTTTAAACAAAGTGGTGAAAGGCCACCCCATCTTTATTTCTTTTATTAAAGTTAAAAGAAATTATTCAACATATGATTTGTAAAAATCAAATAGTGCCTTTTTGCGCCATCCTTTTACACAATTTTTAATTGCTTTGCATGCCGATTCTTGTTTACCTTCACAAGATAAATTACTATCTATAATATCTCCCAATCTAATCGTGTTATAAATTTTGTCTGGAAAACAAACCCAGTTCCTCAAAACAGATTTTTGGTATATTTCTTCTCTGAATTTTCTAAATCCCAATTTTACTCGATTGTGAAATTCATCGAGCTCCCGTTTGGTAAAATACCTAGTTTCATAATCGGCTGTATCATCTCCCTTTAACTTTGCAAGCAAAAGAGCTTCATATTTTCCAGGGGCCGAATTTCGGATTTTATTTATCTTAAAATCCGTTTTTGTCATAACTCTTATTGTATAAATCGTACCCTTGCAATAAATAGTAACTAATAGCGGCTTACTGTTTTTAAGAGTAATCCCACAATTACACTCGACTAAAGGATTCTTCATTTGAGTTTCAGTAAGTGGAAAAGTATTTCCGTCTTTTTTAACTATAAAATTAGTTGGCGAAAAATATGGAACTTTCCACAATTGAGACATTGGTGAAATAAATTGCTGGCATTCAATATCCCAAATATAAATAAGTTTTAAATTATTCTTGCCATCAAGCAAAAATGTATAAGCATAATCTCTATCAAGTTCTTGAAAATCACTTTCATTCAAGTTTTTCAAAATTATATCTCCAATTGGTGTTTCATTTCTAATATTAAGGAATCCGTCAAGTTGGTTTAATGTACACAAAAAATAAGCCCTTTCAAAATCAATAAACCACGCTTTTTCAATATATTCCACTCTTAATTTTTTTCTGCTGACGCTGAAAAAAGAGAATGGTGTACCTTCTGAAGCATAACTTATTGTATAAGGATTTTGGATAGTTGTATTTACGCAAATTGTGGTTTCGTCATCTTTTACACTTTCGACAACAATTCCTGGTCTGTTGCAAATACAACTTTTTCCATCTTTTGAATTCAAATAAACAGGTCCTCTCTTTGTAATAGTAATCATAGTCTAATTTATACACATTTATACATTTTAATATACAATTTCAATTATTTATTATCCTACTTTATCTTTGTCAGTTCACCAAAATCACAATTTTTGATATTCTTTTCTATCCATTTTCCGGTATCAAAATCTTTAGGCTGTACAATATCCCAGTTTGTTTTACCGTCAAGTAAATCAAGGGATACAAGAATAAATGATACTAGAGCACTGCAAACAAAACAATTTGTTCTTTGATAATTTCTCCATTTTTTCTCCAAATCAATTTTAACCAAATCTATTAATCTGGTATCATAGGGTTTATTATGTACAACATCATGAGCTTTTTCCAACAACTCTTGAATAACCTCCTTTTTTTCATAAGGCTTCAAAGACCTTTTCCAAATTTCTCCTGTGTATCCTTCATATATTTGAGTAAAATCTGTTATCTGTACACCAAATTTACATTTGTCATCCTCTGCATCCTTTATTATTTCTATTCCAGATTCTAACAAATAAGTTCCTGTTAAACTGGGATCGATATAAATTGGGTCTTTTAATATAATACCGACATGGCTAAATCTAGACCACGTAAGCCATTCCACAACATAACTAAACCAGTAGCCTTCACCCCTAAATAAGACTATATCTAAATCATCAACTTTATCCATTTTATATTTACAATCTTTTTTATCATCATTTTTTATATATCTCAGAAGCAAAACATTATTTATACAGACCAGGAAATTGCTTAAGTGCCGATGAGACATGTCCATTTACACCAAGAGCATCTTACAATTATGGGAATCCTCAATGAAGATACTGTTGTGTTTTTCGACTTTAGAGCAATTCAAGTTCCAAGAAATCATATTTTTTCTTTAATTTATTTTCACAAAATGAATAAATAATGCCTTGCTTAACAGGACGTAGCAAACATAATTTATGCAAACCAAAAGTTTGTAATGATGAAGATCTTTGCCCATGCACTCCAACAACCGCATTCAGCTGTCGCCCAGCTTGTGATAAAAACGAGTGCTGCAGAGATAGAGAGGCTTATGGAAGAGTTAATTCATTTGCTAGTGGTATTACAGGACCACGTGGATTGTTAGATGAAACTGTTTCAAATAACGGAATCTTATCTGTTGTTCGCCAAGATACTGGAGAATACGATGTTACTTTTGAAAAGAATTTCTTTTCTGATTGCGAATTAATCCCAGCTGTATTTGTCAGTGCATGCGCTGGAACTTTGAGCGATTTAGTAATTGTTGCTTGCGATAATAACACAACAACTGAAACAGCACGTGTTCTGACACGTTTATCAACAGATGGATCTACACGCGACGATACTCCATTCTTTATTAGAGCCATCCAAAAAGCTAATTGCTAGATCATCACTTTCACAATTTCTTTCATAATTTAAATTATGAAACTTATCTAAACCATCTTCTTCTCCATCTCCATTGTTCCTGTCTTTTTTGTCTACGGCGCCATCTTTCCAACCAATCGATTTTACGTCTTGGTTCTGGTTTTGGCTCAGGTTCTGGTGGCGGGGGAGGAGTCCATTGAGTTTCTTCATCAACAGCACTCCAAAGTTCCCAGTGCATTCCCCAATCCTTGAAATCGTATATCACGTGACCATCGCCATTCCAATCACTTCCCCAACTGTTTCTGATAATAAATCCTTTTTCTGTCCAGCCAACACAAGCGACCGCATGTCCTCCAGCCATTTGTCCTTTTGGTTTCCAAAATTCTGCTAACCCGTTTTCATAGTAAGGAAAAGCAAAAAGAAGCGGACCCGATGTCATAAGAGCTTTCTTTGCAGCATTGATAGTATTTACTTGAGCATAGTTTTTGATTTTAAATCTTTCAGCGTCTTTAACCAGTTCATCACTTAAAGATTTTGGTTCTACGTTGGAATAAGGGTGGAATTTTTCTCTTCCTGCACCATGCTTTCTTAAAATATTCATAACATCACGACAATACATTCCTTCTTCAGGTTTGTTCTTTCTGTAAAAATATATACTGTCCGGACTCATGTATCCTTCAAAATTATCGGGATGATCTATTTTCTCATGGTACTCTTTTATGCATCCCGCAGTAAACGCTGCACATGTTCCTCTAGCACCTTGATCTCGTACTGGCGGAAGATGAGGTCTTAAATCAAAAGTTTTAGGATAGCCAACTGGTCCTGCTAAAGCAAGACCTTCATATGCCCAATCTCTATCATCAGGAGGTGATCTAACAACTAAATTAGGATGATTCATTCTTTTTATTATGATTTAAAAAGAATATATTAATTATTTTTACTTGCAACTTCTGACGGGTTTTTGAACTGCTCTGAAATCAAAACCAACATCATCAACTAAGAAATTATTTGAAGTAATATTAACTATCACTCTTTCTTTAGATCTTGGACCACAAGTTATTGTAATTTGTTCTAATCCGGTTGTAGTATCAATAAAACATGGTGTAAACAATATTGATGGATTTGGATCGTCTGGACAATCGCTGAAAAATCCTTTTTCAAAGTTGATTTGCCATAATCCTGTAATTCCTCCTGTTTGACCATTAACAATTCCGTTTGCTCCTCCAGTAAATCCAGCCACACCACATTGGGAATTTTGGATAGGAAAACCTGGAGTGCCAGTTAGTCCTTCAACCGCAATTGGTATAAACGTACCAAAGGCTTCGATTAATTTTGGTTGTGTTTCACAACAGTTTTCTTTTTTAGCAGGCTGGCAACTGTACGCACTTTTTGGAGTACATGGGTTTTTATCATCAGTATCACATCTTACTGGTCTGCATAAACTATATTTACTACGACCTGGCGCACATCTTGTTGGACAAGACATTTTATATTAATTTCTATAAAATATATTTTGAATTCTTGGAATAACTTCTGTTAATCCTAATGTTCCTCTTGTATCGTAAGCCCGATTTATTATTTCTTCTACAACATGAACAGGAAGACGTCCTTTGCTTGTTTGAAGTCCTCTTAATCCAATAGCCGCGTCCAAAACACCCTTTTTTCTAATTCTATCTTCAAGTTCCTCGTTGTACACTTCACGATATTCCTCCTTTTTCATGAGCAAGTCGCGAGTCCCAGGATCCGCCATCACGATATCTATTTTCAACAATTCCGCTATTTCACGAGGATAAGCATTGTCATATGCTTTTTCTTGAAGTTGAACTCTTGGATCTTCCAATAAAAATTGTTCGATTTCATCAAAACCAGCGTTTCTAGCAAGAAGTAAAGGGTAATTTGTGCTTTGTTCGTCAATTATTCCAGTCAACTTGCTATGATATTCTCCAACTTTTTCAAAATTACCATCTTTTATAGATTTGATAAAATTTTCGTAATTTCTGACTCTTGGATCCTTTTTTAGAATTTTAGCCATTTCTTGAAGGTCGTTATCTTCTGCATGACGAAGTGACCAATTTCCTATTTCACTTGGATCAACGTCTCCTCGTTCAAGAAGTTCTTGAAGACCCGTTGGATCTTCGTCATACATGACTTCTTCCAACTCGGCACTCATTTTTATTATTGTTATAATAAAAAGTTTAATTTTTGTTGTTACTCATTTAAAAACATTTCGCATATCTGCAGTAATCGAAATAACTAAGAATTTCGACCAACTTGTTGAAAGCGTCTTCATCATCAGAATACAGATTGTATCTGGAACTAGAAAAGTCCATATCGCTTAGAAAACCGCAATCGACCTCATCTTGTTCGATTAGCGAAAACTCATCGTCTGGCCCAACGTAAATCATGTTCCTGAGATGTTGTGAGAGTTTTCGATATTTTTTGAGGATCGCCTTGATATTTTCCCATTTTTGCGCGCTCAAACCCTGGGGAATGTCCGGAGGAATGGTCATAATTCCTGGAGTGTCTTTTCCAATTTTAATAAACTCGCTTTCTTCATCATCTTCTTCTTTTGTGATTTGCGGATCCTTTATAAGTTGCTCAATCTTTTCGTGAGTTGCAATGGGCTCTTCGTCGGATACAGTTCCGTCCGAAACGGGATATGGGATCCCATTCAGTTCTTCAGACTCCATCTCGATTGTTTCCTCACTATCTTCCTTATCCTCGCTATCCTCCCTCTTATCCTCACCCGTTTTCATGATCTCACACCATTCTTGTGGATAAGAATCGGAAATGAAAAATGTTGTTTTGTTTACAGTAGATTTTCGATTACGGTTAGTTCGTCCGCGAGTAGGATAAGTTACACGATAAATCAGACGATCAAAGACCGATTCATCTTGATGAAGTTGCAATTTGCTTTTGGTGCTTCCGTCAAAGGGAGAAATTGCGCAATCCCTTGGCAAAAAAGTAGCGTTGACGATAAATTTTTTCAAATGTATCAGCATACTTTCGGGAAGTAGATTCCATCGGCTCTTTGATGTCCATGAAAGACGCTTGTATGCGATTTCGCCGTTTTGATCTTTGTAGTAAATTTCAGGCAAAGGAGCCATCATGTCGAGGATTTCCAAATAGTCTGAAGAATCAACTTTTTTAGCGTTAGACAGGCGTCGTGCCATGTCATAAAGGTTGTTGAGATAGTCGTCAGTTTTGATAGTAGTCATGTTTTGTTTGTATATAAAACATGAGAGTTTTGATTTTTATTTTCAAATTTTTTAGACCTTGACGTATTTTAGCCAACTCTAATATTCCGAAAAATACTAGAGTTGGCTAAAATAGTTTTTTATTTAAAACAAATCGCAGATTTGTGGTTGCGCTTTGCTTATAGTTTATTTACTGCTTGTTGGCGGCGTCGATCATCTCCGTGATCTCCTTCTTCAGCCACGATGTCTTGACTTCAGTCTTCTCGTTAGGCACTGCGATAAAGTACTCCTCGTCAAACATGAACTTCTTCTCCAAAGCATCGGTTCGCTTGATAGGTCGCGTCGACTTGGTGTTGGCGTACTTGTCTTCCTCCTTGGCCTTCTCAATGTTCTTGAGCAGATTGGTCAACTTCTTCTCGTCGTAGTCCGTCGCATACTTGATCGATTGCTCCTTCGACTTCTTGGCCTTGGGAGAAGTTGTGTCTGGCTCATCAGATGAACTGCTGCTGTCCTCGTCCTTCTCATCATCCTTCTCATCGTCCTCCATTGCGTTGCGGCGAGCGGCGGCGCGTCCACGAAGGCATTCGCTGCTGCTGTCATCGTCGTCTCCATCGTCCGAATCTGCTCCATCGTCCTTCTCATCATCCTTCTTGCTCATTTCTTGAGTGCTGTCATCCTCCTTATCCTCCTTATCCTCCTTCTCATCCTCATCAGACGAAGACGACGAAGACGACGAACCCGACGATTCAGCGTTGCTATCCTCCTTATCGTCGTCGCTCGGCTCTTGCAACTTGCCCTTCTTAGCCTTCTTCTCCTCCGGCTCTTGAATCTCTGGGTGCTCGTCCAGCCAAGCCACCAGGTTGAGAAACGTCGCATTGTCCTTCTTCTCGCCGCAAATCATGTAGTTGTCGTCGTAGATCTTGTCGTCCTTGGACTCGTCATCCTTCTTCTGCACCTCACGCGACGACGCCCAGTTGATGTAGCCGTCCTTCTTGCGCTCCTCGACCTTGCTCAGCATGTTGCGAACCTTCTTCTTGTCGCCGTTCCACTTTGGCGGAAGACCAGCAACGACTTCCTCCTCCGGCGGCGGACCAACCTTGCCAGCCTTCTTAGCCAGCCACTTGATGACCTTCTTCTCCTTCTTGGGTCCTGCGATGCGTGCGTTGTCGTCAAAGTAAAAGTCCTTGTGCTGCTTGGTCGGCTTGAACACCTTCTTGCGTTCGGCGTGGACATAGTGTTCGTCCGGAACTCCCATCTGGCAGAGAGCAAGAACTGCCTCTGCGCGAGCCTTGGAAAGTCCGATGTCCTTGGGCATGTCGTCGAGGTCGCCGTCGTATTCGGGTGCGACTGTTTGCTTAGTTCCTGGGGTAGATGTTGGAGTAGCGCTGATGCTGCTGATGTTGAGCAGGGCAAGAATTTGTTCGGCCGTCATCTTCTTCTTGAGGGTATGCTTTGAGAGGTCTCCGGCAAAAGCACGAGCAAGCATAACAATAGCGCAGTTCGAAGCATCGTTAAAGGTAGACATTTTTTGTTTGTTTAGAGTTGTTGTATTGGGTTTGGTTTTTGTAGAGTTGTAAAGATTAAAAATCTATAGTAGAAAGTTTGAGTTGTTGTTTACCACAAGTATTCAGATTTCAAATTTCAATTTTTCTGGAAAGCCATAAAATAAAGGAAAATCGCTTCAGAAGAAACGCAAAAAAGGGATACCCGAAGGCATCCCAATTTTTGCTTTTTTATTTGTTTATTTAGTAGACTTCTTGTTGGCTATCCCAGCGATCGTCCCAGCTGTCTTCATCGTCCCAACCGTCTTTGCAAACCTTCGCTTCGTTCGAGTTGGAAAAACGATGGTCGAGTTCTGCGTACTCTCGGTCTTCGTCGAGATCCGCCCACGACCCAAAGTGCAAGTTGCTGCCAAAGGTCGGTGTGATCTGCGGCAACGTGACTGGCTGCTTTTCTTGAACGACGGGCTGGACAGGCTCCTCAGCAACTTCGCGAACAGTCGGCTTGCCCTTGGCCCAAGCACCCTTTGGCTGCACAACGACTGGAGCAGGCAGAGGTTGGTCGACGACCTTCAACTTCTGAGGCCACTTGCCCTTCTTTGCTGGCGAACTCTTGATAGGGAGTTTGTCAACAAACTCTGCAAAAGTGTTGCGCTTGGCAAGTTCCTCCTCGCGCTCCTTCTTCTCCTGAGCCTTTTTGGCGTGGTACTCGGCTTGCTTCTTGGCCTTTTGCTCCTCAAACCAAGCCTTCTTTTCGGCTTCGGCCTTGTCCAAGAGTTGATTCAGCTTGTTCTCAATGTCCTTTTTGGTGTCGTAGAGTTGCTTCTCCTTGTTGGGAAACTTGGTAACGATCTCGATCTTGCCCGTCTTCATCTTGTCGGTCGAGTTGTTGATGTCCTCAGTCCAGATCGCCTTGACACCCTTGGGACAAAGGTCCTTGAAGCTCTTGATAACGGCACCCATGATGTAGCGCGAAACGTTCTCGATTTGGATGGTGTACTTCATTGTTGTCTTCTGAGTGGTTGGTTGCGGTAGAGTGGTAGGGTTGTAGGTATGGAAAAGGGAAAGTAGTAGAAAAGTTTTGTTGTTGTGATAATATAAAGTATTCAAAATTCAAATTTCAATTTTTCTGGAAAGCCATAAAATCGGTTTAGAAGAAACGCAAAAAAGGGACACCCTAAGGTATCCCAGTTTTGCTTTTTATTTGTTTATTTAGTAGACTTGGAAATCCTTTCAAATTCCAATATAAAATCTGTCAATATTTGACGTTGATTTATTGTAGATGGAATAGGTCTAAGCATTGACACCGGAACATTGTTTCCGCAATAAAGTTTGAAATGTTTTGTGAATTTGTTGTCTTTTACAATCACTTCCAATATTTTAATCTTGACTTCCATTGGAAGTTCTTTGATTGGCCCAAGTTGAGTATAAACCATGTACTTGAACAAATACCCTCCCCAAAAAATGATCTGCTTCACGATTTTCAAGTAGTCCTTTTTTCGAAGGTTAGAGTTTGGAAATAAATCATAAACCTCCTTGGCGAGTTCCAATGGGTCAATAAGTTTGACCGACGGTGGGTACGCTGTCTTTATATAACGTCGAATCTGTGATTCTGTTTCATCAATTTCTTTAATTTCTTTATATCGAAAATTCCAGCGAATCAAAAAGTCGAGATCCTCGTCTGAGATTATCGAATCTCCGTCGCAGTCAAGATAGTCATCAATTGTCTCAGAAAGAAAAGATTCATGGACTAAATTGCTTTTGACAACTTCAACAAATCGACTTGGGTTTGTCAACAGAATTGTTGCAAGATGCGCCCCAAAATTGGCATCATGTTTCATCGTGGTGAGGTAAGTCAAGTCCATTTTTGGTTTGTAGTAGAGAAGTAAGGTAAGGGGAAAGTTGTCAATAGTAAAAGTTTTGTAGTTGTATCAAAATCTAGTTTTCAGGTTTTAAATTTCAATTTTTTATATAAAACAAAATAAATGAAGAGATGTTTAAGAATACCAAAAACTCTTCATATTGCTCCAACCAAACTAAAGGATGTAATTATACCAATGGCCGGATTAGATCCAGGCACGAATACATTTCAAACACTTTATGATAATAGTGATAAAGTGAGTAAATTTGGATTTGAAAAACCAAAAAATATATGTTTATTTCAAGAATTAGTCGCCGAATATTTGACAGAAGAATACGAATATGTATTTTTACCAAAATTTAACGTCAAAAGTTTTTGGAATCATAAAAGATTCCACGATATTATGACATCCAATCATCCTGGAACTATAGATGTAAATGAACATTTAACCAGCCAGATTTGTAGTAATTGTGGTAGAATAAAAAAGTGTGGCAAAGTATACAGATGTAAATGTGGCAATGTTATGGATAGAGATTCCAATGCGGCAAAAAATATATTGAATAGAGGAATTAGCGCTCATCCCTCACATGTTGGTAACCAATTTGAGGGACAAGACTTCGATCTGCTCTCTTATTTACAAAGTCATAGAAGGTTTTGACTTCGATAACATCACCAGATGTAAATCCCAAAATGATGCTGACGGGATCTGTTGGAAGAATTGCAGGAAGAAGGTCGGGCGTAATATCGCCATAATTTTTCAAAACAACATTTTTTTCGTGTTTGGTCAATTTTCGGAAATCAAATGGGTTCCATTTGTGGTCTAAAATGTTTCTCAATAATCTGTTTTGTTGAATAAGTTCTGCGTCTTTAAAATAATGCCTGATATCATCATTAAAACTTTTTAGAGCAGGATTTGTGATGTGACTATAAACAATTATTACGTGGATCGGATCGTGAATCAGTTCTCTAAAAATAGGGCCAATATCATCAACATTAGCTTTTTCTTTTTCTAGAAAGACAACCTTTCCCTTCTTACTGTCACTTCTAGTAAAAAAGATCTCGTTATCTTCTTCGCCAGTAACTTTGTAGCCTCGAAGTTTCAAAATCTTTTTTGTGATCTTTTCAATATTCGAATTCATATTTTTATTTTTCATTTATATTCAAATGAAATTTTTCAAATTTTAGTTTTAAAGTTAAATAAATATGAGACTTTGCCAATATAAAAATTTATTTGGGCAACCAGCTACAGGAGCCCATAGTTATAGAATTTTTGATATTGCAATTGTGGATACTTTATTGACGGTCTTATTAGGATATTTAATATGGGTTATATCAAAAAAGAAATGGAATCCATATTATATTGCTGTTTTTGTATTTATTTTAGGATTGTTTAGTCATTGGTTATTTTGTGTTGATACAACAGTCAATAAATTATTTGGATTAATATAATTGATAAAAATGGGGAGATCAGCAAACTGTTATATTTATGCATTCAACAAGAGCATAAAATTCGTTAATTTCATAATATTAATTATGAAATTAATCAAGATTTAATCTGCCAACAATTTTTTCAATCAGTTCCTCCAATTGTTCTACTGAATAAGGAGTTAAACACAATTCTTCAAATCTTTTTACCAATTTTTCTTGATATTCTCTACTAACACTTTTACCCTCATTAATTCTGTTTCTTTCTGCCACTCTTTCCATAGCTACTTCCAATGGAGTATTTAAATAAATATGATCCAAAACATAGCCGCGCTTTCTTAAATCTCTGTCATACCAGTAATGTTTTTCTTCCATTTTCTTGTATTCTTCGTCGGAAAGAATTCCATTACACCAATGTAAATAACTAAAAACAGTGTATGCTGCCAAATGACCACGCTCCATAAGGATAAATTGTACATCGTCTTGAAATGCTCTTTCTAATTCATCAACAAAACTATCCATAATAAACGACTGAAGTTGAAATGCCCATTTCTTAGGATTATCGTAAAAATTCTCGAGTAAACCACTTTCAACCCACTTTTCAACAGGTTCAAAAATCACTCTTAATTTTGGATATTTTTCCTGAATGTTAGTTAAGCAAAACGTTTTTCCGGCACCGATAGCCCCATCTACAAACAAAACATGCTTTGGCATTTATTATCCTTTTATATTATATTCATTTTTAAATAAACATTTCAATTTATTTTGCATTGTCCACAATTTTAATCACATATCCATATCTCTGAAATCTACAGTTGTCCACAACAATCTATATTTTACTGGACAACCACTTGCTTCTAGTAGAAGTCTAACGGTTTTAGACATATTATAAAAACGCGTTATATTTTGCCCTTTTTCTGCATTTTGTTTAATTTTTGCCAATGCAGCCATAAGTTCAAGTTGCACGACAAGTTCACTACTCATTTTTAAATAAACATTTCAATTTATTTATATTTTGCAACAAGATCATTAATTGCATCAACATTAGCACCTTCAACCCTATCCATCTCGTTTCCATTTCTAACTGCTATTATTGTTGGAAGAGATCGAATTCTAAAAAAGGTTGAAATATTAGGCGAACTATCGACATCAATTTTGTAAAAATGGCAAGTTTTGTTTATTGTCATAAGATGTTCTAAATGGGGTTCTAATTTTCTGCATGGACCACACCAACTGGCGGAAAAATCAAGAAAAATAGCTATATCTTTAACATTTCTGATTACTTCCATCCAAATATCATCTTTCAAGTATTCCATTACTTATTCTTTATAGTTTCATATTTTTTTAATATATTAATATGAAATTATTTATTTTTTGCAATCTTGTTCCCAAGTTTCTTAATAATCTTTTCATCACCTTTTTTAAGCGCAACTCGTTTTTGCTTATCTTTGTCCCATCTTCCAAGAGCATATAAGACAGTCGGACCGTCTATCTTTTTATCGACTCGGTAAACAAACTCTCCTGATTTCAAAATAGTCTTTTGAGGATTCAGCCATCTGCCTTTTAATTTTCTGGGATTTTCAGAGGCAGTGACAGATTCTTCGGCTGGATATTCCTCTTGTTCCTCTTCCTCCTCTTGTTCAGAACTCGATTCAACCCGAGATTCCTCTTCATCAACCTCGGACTCCTCTTGTTTCTCGTCTGATTCCGCCTGTTCCTCTTCATCATCAATTGGACCAGAAACTTTAGTCTCAACCTCAAACGATTGTACATCTTTATCTACGCTTTTTTCGGCTTCGATATAAACTGGAACTTCCTTGATAACAACCTTTTGAACTTCAACAGGGACTTCTTTGATAACAATTTTATCAACATAAACAGGAACTTCCTTGATTACAACTCTTTCTCCGATAGCGGGCTCACTTGTAGGAGTAGATTGAATTACAGTAGTTCCCGGATCTGAATGAACTTCTTCATCCTCCTTAACTTCTTCTTCAACTTCTTCTCCTGTAACAAAAACTCTAAACCCCTTACCTTCCAAATATTTTTTAACGACGTTAAAGGCCGGAAGAGGAAGACCTGGTTGGCGCTTCATCATATTAACCATTCTAACGTCGTCAAGAGAATCTAAAAAGGTGTTTCCAACATTAGCCCTGTAAACAACCCCAGATTTGGTAAACTCTATTGTTGTTTTATCGTCCTTTTTCTCTGCTTTTTTAACTGGAGAAATAGGAGTATTCATGTTAAAATGAACGTTTCCGGTAAATGGAGTAGATCCTTGGACGCCGAGTTCAAAATCACCCATATTAGTTAAAAAATCTTTGCTAACTGTGACGTGAACAGTCCCATCTTTTTGAGAGAGTAAAAATCGATTGCCAGTATCTAACACAGTAACTTTTGCGTCAGCACTAACAACATCCCTTACAACACTAAGAAAATTTCCAAGTTTTGTTTTATTTTCTGGCGTTGAAATCTTATCAGCGAGCGTATCAAGTAAATTGCTCATTTTGTTTATACATTTTTGTTTAAATAAAATGTATTTTCATTTTTCTCCGGATTTAAATATTTTATATGTTGCATAAATCATCATTCCCACAGCAGCACATATTATGAAAATAGATACTATAGCAACGATTGTCATTTTTTCTTTTGATCAAAATAAAAAGAAACTTTTTCAGTTTTCTCCTGAATCCACCAAGTCAAAAAATGTTGATAAGGTAGAGTATGAAATATTATCTACATAGGGGTACACTCTATCTACGAAACTGTCTGTTGTTTCCATGAAACAAACATAAACACCATCTGGTGGAACGACATCCTTGCTAACAGATTTAGTAATTATTACAATATCTTCATTCACATTCTTTTCAGCAACAAACTTGCTAATATCCTTTTGGGTGATTGGATCATCCAATGAAATTTCAATAGGGGTTCTACAATGCTTGTTTTTGTACATTGTTCCTTTATACAAACTCAAAATTGGTACATCTTGGCCAGATGTGTTGATAATTGTCTTGTGAAGTGGCTCGTTAAAAAGACCTAGCGTATATTCTCTTGATTTATCCAATTTTTCAGTAATCACATAGTCTTCTTTGGCTTTGTATTGTTTTAATAATTTTCTCCACTCACCCATTTCTATTCCTTTTAAAACTCTAATCTTATGGTAAAATTCTTTATTCCACTTTACTTTTTCTGTTCCAATTGCGATAGCGCACGCACTTGCAATGCATGGAGTTCTATCTGTAAGATAATCGGCTACCTGTTTACAAACTCCCCATGATGGAGCATTATATTTGATTAAAAGTTCTTTGATTATTTTATGAGTATGAGCGGCTATCTTTTCTTCAGTCAACTGTTCCATAAACACTAAAGGTACTCGTTTATTTAATTCTGCCATCTTATCGACAACTTCCAAAACATGGTTGACCTTTTTGCAATACCAAAGCATCGATAAAATATGCTCACCAACTGGTTGTTCGTCTTTAGTTTCCCAAACAAATGAAGATAAATATCCAAACATTTTATTATTCATTCTATATTTAATTCAATAAATTTCTCTTGCAAATATCCAGTTTCTTCTTTCGGATAACCAACTGGATTACTCAATATAATCGTGTTTCCTTCCCTAACATTCCTATATTTATGCGTATGTCCATGACACCATAATTTTAGTTTATCAGACATTAGTCCAGTCAAATCAGAATGGTAAGCATAGTCGAGTGATTTTGG
>Ga0307935_1000545_pt1 | contig 16516 bp, 11 predicted proteins | sample OrgLakmetageno92_FD_201827 | JGI IMG/M metagenome (GOLD analysis project Ga0307935, IMG submission 201827) | Saline water microbial communities from Organic Lake, Antarctica - #92 | ecosystem: Environmental > Aquatic > Non-marine Saline and Alkaline > Saline | place: Antarctica: Organic Lake...
TTACAGATTTTAATTTTCCGCGTGAGCTCGGCATTGCGGAAAAGGCGTTGGATTTTGCGCTCGGTTGGCGCATCACCTTTCTGGACTTCTGCGGAATTATCGAGAGCTGTATCGGTGTGTTCTTTCGAGGAGCCAGTGGCACCGCCAACTCCATCGCGACCAGTGCGACCGCCTATGAGAAGAATGACATCTCCAGGTGAAGGTGACCCGCGGAAAACATTGCTGCGTGGTGCGGCGGCGACGACTGCACCGATTTCCAGCCGTTTCGCGACATAGCCGGGGTGGTAAACTTCCGCAACCTGACCGGTCGCGAGACCGATCTGGTTTCCGTAGGAGGAATAACCTTTGGCTGCGACTTGGCAGATTTTTTTCTGAGGAAGCTTGCCGGGAAGGGTTTCCGAGAAAGGGGTTAGAGGATTGGCTGCGCCAGTGACGCGCATTGCCTGATATACGTAGGAGCGTCCGGAAAGGGGGTCGCGTATGCAGCCACCGAGGCAGGTTGCGGCACCACCGAAGGGTTCGATTTCGGTTGGGTGATTGTGTGTCTCGTTCTTGAATTGGATCAGCCATTCCTCTTCTGGTTGGCCGTCGATGCCGACGGGAACTACGATGGAGGCAGCGTTGATTTCTTCTGAGACTTCAAGGTTATCGAGTTCGCCGGAGGCTTTGAGTTCACGCATTCCGATGAGCGCGATGTCCATCAGGGTCACCGGCTTGTCGTCGCGACCGAGTTTTTCACGGACCTCGCGATAGGTTTTAAAGGTTTCCTCTATGAGTTCGGAGCCTTCGCTGAAGACCACGTCATCGATGGCGGTAAGGAAAGTGGTGTGGCGACAATGGTCGGACCAATAGGTATCGAGCATGCGGATTTCCGTCAGAGTTGGCGGCCGGTTTTCTTCAGTGCCAAAATATTTCTGAGTGAAACTGATATCTGCTTCAGACATCGCGAGCGACATTTCTGAGCGGATTTTATCCGGGGAATCGGTGAGAAAGCGTTCGAGAATTTCGATATTGGAAGGAGATTCGCTATCAGTACGATGACCATCGATCGGTGTCACAGGAGCCTCGTGGGAGTCCACGGGGTTAATAATATAAGATTTGATTGCTGTGACTTGGGCGTCAGTGAGATCCCCGACAAGGACGACGATCCGGGAAGAGTGAACGGTTGGTTTTTCCTTTCCTGTGAGAATCTGAATGCACTGGGCTGCTGAATCCGCGCGCTGGTCGAACTGACCTGGGAGGTAGGAGAAGGCAAAGGCTGTCTCGTTTACGGAAGTGGCAAGTGCGTCCGAAAGAAGATCTGTCTGTGGCTCGGAAAGAATGCTGGATGATGCTTGGGCGAACTCGTCCTCGGTAATTCCCTCGATATCATAGCGATTCAGGAGGCGTAGCGAGCTGAGGTTGCTGAGCACGAGGGATTCACGTAAGTCGTGGAGGAGGTGGCGTGCTTCGGTGGCGAAGGCGGATTTCTTTTCGACGAAAAGTGTCTTGGGCATGGATGTTAGCGGTAGTAAGTCTGGAAAATCGGAAATCAAAAACGGGCTAAATAGAAAATTCAGACCCGTTTTTTCATGATTTAGCCCTTAATCTCAAGAAGCATCTGCGGATTATTTGGGAACTTCTTGATGAAGTATAGCAGGCGTTCCATGGCTTCGTAAGGCCGGTGGCCGGAAAGCCCGCGCCGGATCAGGTGAATTTTGTGGAGGGTGTGTTCCGCGAGTAGTAGTTCTTCGCGGCGCGTGCCGGATTTAAAGATATCAACTGCAGGGTAGATGTAGGACTCGGCGATTTTTCGATCGAGCACGAGTTCCATGTTTCCGGTGCCTTTGAATTCCATGAAAATGGCTTCGTCGGCTCGCGAGTTGGTCTGGATCAGTGCGGTGGCGAGGATGGTCAGGGAACCGCCTTCGCGGGTATTGCGCGCTGCGGCGAAGAGGCGGCGTGGGATTTCAAGAGCGCCTATGGTAATGCCGCCTGAGCCGGTTGCGCGGTTGCGACCGCGTCCTTTTCCGCCGCCGCTGCTCATGGCGCCATTGTAAGCACGGGCAAGGCGGGTGATGGAATCCATAAGAAGGAAAACGTCTTGGCCGGCCTCGACTAGGCGCTTAGCGCGTTCGATGGCTAGTTCTGCGATGCGTGTGTGGTTGCGTGAACCTTCGTCGTTGGAAGATGCGTAGATTTCCGCACCGGGGAGTGCGCGGCGAAACTCAGTGACCTCCTCGGGGCGTTCGTCTACGAGCAGAATCATGAGATGAATTTGCTCGTCGTATTTTTCACGAATAGCCTCGGCCATGTGCAGCAGAAGAGTGGTTTTCCCCGAGCGCGGTGGGGAAACAATGAGGCCGCGTTGTCCACGGCCGACGGGTGCGACGATATCGACGACGCGTGTGGTGTAGCGATCCGAAGTGGTCTCGAAGGCGATGCGCTTATTTGGATTAATCGCTTTGAGCTCATCGAAGTGAGGCAGCTTTGCGGCATCAGCCGGGGGCATTCCATTGACTGTGACAACTTCGATCAACTGAGGGCCACGGCTGCTGTCCTGATGTTTGCCGTGCAGCCACTGGCCGTGACGGAGTGAGTGCGTGCGTATGAGTTCAGGGGAAATGAAGATATCTTCTTTCGCTTGTTCGAAGTTTGTATCCGCGAGGCGGAGAAAACCAAATCCCTTGGGGGTCATCTCGATGATGCCGTCTGCTTCCGTGATCGGACCAGTGAGGACGGCGGGTGCGCGTTCTTCCTGTCTTTCTGCACGGTCCGGACGCTCCTGGCGTTCATTACGAACCGCACTGCCTTGGTCATTGTGGTCACGACGGCGCTTGCGCTTGTCGCGGCGTTTCTTGGAGCGTGAAGGGTTGTCAGAGTTGTTATTCGAATTGTCGTGGTTTCCGTGATTCACTCTGCCGCCGCCAGGAACGCGACCGATGCGTTGGTTTTCACGTGAGTCTTCGGTGTTTTCTGACTTGGCCCGCGATGGGGCTTGTGAGTTGGGCAAGCTGAGGGTCGGAGCTTCGATGGGTTTAGGTTTCGAAATCGCCAAGGCTTTCGGCGCGGTCTCGGTTTGTTTTTCCTGAGCTGGTGCTGGTGCTGGTGGTTCGGCGGGCTTCGCTTTCTTCGTCGCAACCTTCTTAACGGCCTTTTTAGCGGTTTTTTTGGCCGCTACCTTTTTGACAGCGACTTTTTTCGCAGCTTTTTTGGCGGGTTTTTTTGCCTCTGCTGTCTCTTGGGACTCGAAAAGGTCGTCGGTGCTGTTCTTGCTCATTCGGTAAATATTTTGAGAAGCGAATCTTTGGTGATTTTGAAATCACACAACGAAAAGGGTGAGGTTACTGTGATACTCCGATGATTTGGAAATCCCTCGGGGAGTGCTTTGAAAGCAGACGGTTTGAGCAGTGGGTCTCCCAACAGAACCCACTTTTTAAAGAATTGGGCAAAGAAGTGAGAGACGATTGCTTGGGTGACTGCCAGGGAGGAGCTCCGAGAGGCGGCCGACCGTCGTGTCAACAGAAGCAGAATGTGTCCGTAAGACTCTTTTGGCAACTTAAAAAAGGTGACCAAAAACGCAGCGCTGCTGAGCTGGGAAGTCGATAGGTCTACTGGCGCCTCCGAGGCTTGCTGATGTGGTCTTTGATCCACTTAAAAGGCCCGCTTCCAGACGGTTTATTTCTTCTGAAGCTTAAGAATTTCCTCAGCGTATCGTTCGCCCATGAGTTTCATGCTTTTGGCATCGAAGTGCCAGCGGTCCATGGTTGTGAGACCTTCCGAGCTCACGAATGAGGTATGCGGAAGCTCGGAAGGAAGTTTGGCGATGGCGTCGTTGATGCCAGGAACTTTGTTTACTTGGCCAGCCACGAAGGGGAGGACGGGGCTGTCGAGGTCTTCGCGTAAATTGGTGACGAGTGCGACGAGTTGGGTGAGGTATGCTTCAGGGTTCTTTTCATTGCTTTCGCCCTGATGCCAGAGGATACCTTTAAGGGTTCCGTTTTCCTGAGCTTTTTTGGCGCGGCGAACGGCTTCTTTGTAGAATCTGGTGTCTTTGGCCCATTCCTCGATTTTGCTACCACCCTTGGCGTTGACGATCAGGCCGATGGGTGTTTCGCCGTTCTCGGCAAGCATGACTTTGGTGAAAGAGTAGCCGGGGTTGAGTTTCTGCGCATTCAGACCCTTGCGAATGGTTGAGTGGCGGTTGAGCGGATTCTTTGCAATTTCCCATTTGTCTTCGTTATTGAGCAGGTAGCAGTTTTCCAAAGGCTTGGCTTCTTCCTCAGTGAATGGAGCACGGCCTGCCATATTGGATTGTCCGATCAAGAGATAGAGGTCGAGTGGTTGATCCGGAGATTCATCCTGACCGTTGAGAAGCTGGGTTCCGGATAGGGATGAGATTACAAATATAAGGCAGAGGAAGAGACGTTTATTGAGTTTCATTATTGTTGTTCGAGAGATTTGTAACCGGATCTTACTGCATCGTTTCTCTAGTTAAAGCTCAAAGAAGCACTGGACGGTTGACGACGGCCCGTGCCACTGAAATGTTCCGGATCATGAAATTTTGGGTTATGAGCTGCGTGAGTTTATTGCTGATGACGGCCTGTGAAGAGCCGGAGGATGAGATTCCGAAGGCGGTAGCGGTGAGCTTGGATGGCGCGATGGAACTGTCGGTGATGACGTTTAATATTCGTTACGAAAACCAGCGTGATTCGGGACCACGAGCTTGGCGGGAAAGGGTGGTGGGTATTGTGAAGATGTTGCGCAGGGAGAGGATTGAAGTGTTCGGCATACAGGAAGGTTTGCACGGTCAGGTGGCGGATTTACGGGCATCACTTCCAGATTTTGATTTTATCGGTGTGGGGCGAAGCGATGGCGAAAAGCGTGGCGAATACGCCGGGATTTTTTATCAGAGTGCGCGGTTTTCAGCAGATAAGTCCAATCAAGGAACCATGTGGCTATCTGAAACTCCCGATAAAGTCGCTTCGACAAGCTGGGGCAACGAGATTCCAAGGGTCGCCAGCTGGGTGCGATTGCGGGACCGGTCCAGCGGTCAGGCGCTGTGGGTTATCAATTCCCATTTAGATCACAAAAGCCAGCGGTCACGTAACCAGAGTGCGAAGCTTATCGCGAGTAAACTGGTGGAAATGAACCAAGATGATGAACCCGTAATCTGGTTAGGTGATTTCAACGCGACTGAATGGAATCCGGTGTTGCGCTTCATCAAAGGGGATCTCTCAGTTCTCGGGGTGGTGGAGGGTTTTGGAGGATTAACGGAAACGTTCGATGAGTTGCACCCAAGCGAGAAAAAGCGGGGAACATTGCACTTTTGGATGAGTGATCCGAACCGGCAATGGAAGGTGGATCATATCTTCGCCTCAAAGCATGCGAAGATCTTAGAAGCGGACGTCATTCGGAGTGGTGAACCCTATCTATCTGATCACTTTCCAGTCAAAGCTCGGGTAAGATTTCCAAAGAAGCTTTCTGAAGCAGGTGGATGAATAGCACGGCTGCGCTACGTTAGATTTTGAAGAGTGCCTTCGGTAACACCGAGTTTTTCCGTGGCGTTGATTCGGTTGAGAAGCTCATCGGAAGAGATGGCTCCTGAAAGGAGATCGCCGTAGGCGCTGATAGTTGATAGGGCAGTCGAGTGATCTTCATCCAGCAGTTCGATACGGAAATTCCGTAGGCCGGAACTGAGTAGTTGCTCAAAGAATCGTGCGCCCGTTTGGGCTTTGCCGTTAAACAAAGTATTGCGGCACCCGACGTCCGCTTGAAGGCGGTGTAGTTGGCCGACACGGTCACGTAGATGGACGACGTGTTTTTCACACGGTCTGCCGCAGTCTTTATACGTGGTTCCCTCGCTTAGGAATGTGCAGAAAACGCAGTGCTCCATATGAAACATGGGCATGTGCTGATGGAGAGTTAGCTCCAGCCATTGCGGTGGTGTTTTCTCCAAGAGGTCGAGTACCTGTGAGATGTTCAAGTCGTAGGAGACGGTAAGTCTTTCGAGGTTTGCTGATTCCTTTAGGATTTTCGCTGTCAGGGGATTGGCGGTATTGAGTGAGAAATCGCCGATTTTAATTAGGTCACGGTTGTCTTTAAAATGATGCAGCGCGGTGAGGTTACGGAGCAGTAGGCCGTCGGGCTCGGCACGTTCGATCATTTTCAAGTAACCGATCTCACCGGTTTTGATGATGCGCGGTGTGGCGAGGATGATGCTGGAATCTTCCTCAGTATTGGTATCACGGAACAGTTTTACCGCATCTTTAAAACGGCGTGGATCCTCGAAATCGCAGTAGATCTGATCGGCAGAAGACGCGATTGCGGCTTCCAGTTGCTCGATAGTGCGGGTGAGGATGGCAAGTTTTGGGGCTTTTTCGCTAGGGGTTTCAGGTGCTTCGGGGAACAGGTGCTCAATGGTTCCCGTGCTTTTCCGTGGCGTAGAGGTTTGGGATGTTTCGAGTTTGGTGACGAGATCACGACGGACTTGGTTGAGCGCAGAAATCGCGATGTGGCAGTCGCCCTGCAATTGATTTTCTAGCGAAGCGAGCTCGAAGGGAGTTTCGCCGAGGCGGGAAAGTTGCTTTTGTAAAATTTCCGTATCGAGCGGCCGGGATGTGGCTTCAGAGAGTTCTACTTCGGTATCGGCGGAGCTGTTTCCCGAGGAGATTTTCAGAGGTTGGCCAGGTTTGCCGGATACGATGAGATGAAGCGGCGTTTTGTGGAGTTTGGGTTTGGCCGTTTGCCAAAACTTGCGGAGCGAAGAGGCTAGTGCTGGATCCGCGGTTTTGTAGAGAGTGATGCCCGGACGGATGCGGTCGAAGTTGATCCCGGAATAATTGCGGTGGAAGATGATGCGATCGTTTTCGATTTTCCAGATGGAGGCACCTTGTTCCAGATCGCGGTTTTCCCCGGCGTCAAAGACGATACCGTCACCAGCTTTGAGCGGAGGGTTTTGATCGGAGGGCTGGGTGTCGAGCCGGATCCAGCCGTTTTGCGCTTCAATAACGGTCCCAAGAAATGGCCCGCGTTTTTTGCCAAACTTACCGTGGGTGAGGTAGGGGTGGTTCGTTCCTGCGAGCCAGCCGGTGGTGAGGCCGCGCGAGAAAGTCATTTCCAGCTCGTATTTATCGGTTTCTGAAATAGGTGAAATCGATACGGCGGATGACTCTGTCGCGGCATCGAGAGCTTTACGATAAACCCGGGTTACGGCGGCGACGTATTCGGGAGTTTTGAGACGGCCTTCGATTTTGAAGCTCACGACTCCTGCTTTGACTAGTTCGGGTATGAGATCGACTGCTGCGAGATCCTGAGGGGAGAGAAGGTAGCGGTGCTCACCTAGATCGCGCGTTTCACCATCGACGACAACTTCGTAAGGCATCCTGCAGGCTTGCGCGCATTCACCGCGGTTGGCTGAACGCTGGCCGAGAGATTCTGAGGTCAGGCATTGTCCTGAGTAGGCGACGCAGAGCGCACCATGAACAAAGACTTCTAATGGAGTAGACGGTGATGAGTGGTCACTTGCCAGAGGGGAGGTGAATCGTTCGATTTCTTTAATGGAAAGCTCTCTGGAGAGGACAGCGCGCTCCATGGGGAAGATGGTTTCCAAAAAGGCAAGGCCTTCCGGTGAAGTGATGGTCATCTGCGTAGATGCATGCAACTCGACGTGGGGGACGATTTCTCGGGCCATTTTTGCGAGACCTAGATCTTGGATGATGAGGGCATCGACGCCAGCCTCACCAATGGTGCGGAGTTGTTGTTCCGCTACTTCAATTTCACCCGGAAAGATCAGCGTATTCATCGCGACAAAGCCTTTGACCCCATGCTTGTGCAGATAGCCCATCAGCTCTGGGAGATCTGCTTCGGAGAAATTGTCTGCACGTAGGCGGGCGTTAAATTTCGGTAGGCCGAAGTAGATGGCGTCAGCACCTGCTGCGACGGCAGCACGAGCGCAGTCCCAGTTCCCGGCGGGTGAGAGAAGTTCAGTCATGGTTGGCTAGAATGGGCTGATTCCGTTTCGAAATCTCGCCATTGGTTAAATGGAACTTCGATCGGAATCAGAGTCTTGGAAGAAATTCCAAGGGCTTGTGTCGCAGCGGTTATTTGCGGCGGTTAGAGGATCGGGTGCGCTTTTTCTGCGGGCCGGATTTTGCGGCAGTCTTTGAGCCAGGTTTTTTGGAACCACTGCTTTTAGACTTACGATTACCGCTCGTTGATGCGGCTTTGCCAGAAAGTTTCACTCCCTCGGTGGTAGGTGGTCCGGCAACGGCGAAGTCTACGAAGCGTTTGACTTTGTCGATGGCAACAATGCTGAGTGGCAGTTTCATGCCGAGTGCCAGACGTTTCCCATCGAATGAAGTCCAAGCCATGTTGTGACCTTCGAAGCGCCATTTACTATTGCGTGGCAGGTCTTCGCGTTTGACTACGCCGCGCACATTCATTTCCGGTATTTCAACCATCAGTCCCATCGGGCGGACGTCGGTGATGACGCCATTGAACTGAGTCTCCTCGCCGTGGTTTTTCGATTGATCGGTGGAAGCGATGAGCTCGAGGTATTCGAGAAGTTTGATTTGCTTCGTTTCTGATTCGGCTTCCGAAGAAGTGCGCTCTGTATCGGAAATGTGGCGGGCGATATCGCGCAGGTCTGCTTGAGACGGAGTGCGGTCGGTGGTTTTCGGCTTATTCTGCAAGAAAGGTTGCAGCGAGCGATGAACGATGAGATCCGCGTAACGGCGGATTGGTGAAGTGAAATGGGTGTAGTCAGTTTTAGCGAGTCCGTAGTGCCCGACAGGCTCCGCGGAATAGGCTGCACGCTTGAGGGATTTTAGGAGGCCGAGTTTGATCGTGTGTTCCTCGGCAGTTCCTTTCGAAGCATCTAGCAGGGCTTGGATGTGGGAGCGGTTGTTGAGGTCACCGGGTTTGTAGCCGTGTTGCTTTGCTGTTTCAGCGTAGTCGTCCAAGCGTGATGGATCCGGATCTTCGTGGATGCGGAAGATTGAGGGCTTGGAGCGTTCACGCAGGATTTTGGCGACCGCTTGGTTTGCGATCAGCATGCATTCTTCAACTAATTGGTGGGACTCATTATAAACGACTTGGTGTGCCTCGCATGCGCGGCCTTCTTCATCGAGCTTAATTTTGATCTCGGACATTTCCAAGTCGAGGGCGCCGTTTGCAAAGCGATTTTTGCGTAAGAGGGAAGCCATTTTCCATGCTTCTCTCACTGATCCGGCGAGAATTTTATCCGAGCCTTCGGGAGCGGGTTTCCCCTCGAGAATATCCTGTGCTTGTTCGTAAGAAAGTTTGGCACGTGAGTGGATCACTGCATCGATAAACTTGGTGTTCACGACATGGCCATCTTTCGAAATTTCGATCACCGCGCATTTTGTCAGGCGGTCGACGTTTGGCTTGAGAGAGCAAATGCCATTTGAGAGCTCGGTCGGGAGCATGGGCAGGACTCGGTCCACGAGGTAGGTCGAGTTACCACGCTCGATGGCTTCTTTGTCCATCGGGCTGCCAGGCTTGATGTAATGAGAGACGTCTGCGATATGGACTTCGAGCAGCCAGCCGCCGGATTTGGTCTTGGCGATGTAGAGTGCGTCGTCGTGGTCTTTCGCATCAGCAGGGTCGATGGTGACGACGAGTTTGTCGCGGTGATCCTTACGGCGGGCGATTTCTTCCTCAGAAGGTTGTTCGGGGACGGCGCGTGCTTCTTGGAGGACGTCTTCGGGGAAAGAGGTTCTCAGTCCGTAGCGAGCGATGGTGGAAAGGATGTCAACTCCGGCATCTCCGGGCCAGCCGAGGACTTCGATCACGCGGCCGATTGGATCGGAAGAGGGGTTTGCCCAACTCTCAAGATCAACCACCACGGTCTGTCCCGGTTCTGCGGTGGTGTCGCCGGTGATGTTGATGCGGCCATCGAGGGCTTTATCGTCGGTTTCCACCCAAGAGGTTTTATTTTTCTTTCTAAAAACGCCGACGATACGGCCGGAGCGGCGAGAAGTAATTTCAATGACCTTGCCACGTATTTCCATCTCATCAGGACCATTTCCGTTCTGGCGTGATCTGGCTGTTGGCTCGGAGGGAATGACAATCACGCTGTCTCCGTCCAAGGCGGTCTCGGTTTTCTCTTTCGGGATGAAAATGCGTGAGTGGACGCTGAAGTCTATCCCAGTGGACTCGTTCTCCGGATCACCGATGACTGGGTAAAAGAAGGCGTGGCCGTTTGGGAGAAACTTGATGGAGCCTCTGAGGGATCCTTTTGGTATGGGCTCTGAGTCTGTCGCTGGAGAGGAAATACCTTCCGGATTTTCGTCTTCCGGCTTTCTTTTTTCCGTTTGTTTGGCTGGGGGCTTCTCTGCTTTTGGCTGCTCAGGTTCGGCCTTCTTGAGCTCTGGAGGTGCTTCAAGGGTGTAGAGATTTTTTGCTCCGCATTTGATTTTTTGACCTTCCGTGAGGTCCATCAATATGCCGGTCATCTCGCCTTTTCTATCCCCGGGGATATTGAGGTTTTTGGCAATCTGAGTTTTTGAAAAGGATTTGTCCGGTTGGCTCTGAAAGAGCTCGATTATCTGGTCGCGCATGTGAAAAATGTTGGCAAGGTCTGATTTAAATCGGCGGGCTCTATATTCGGCACGCTCCGCTACACGATGTGATGTTGCGGTAGTTTCCGATCGCCTTGCGCCGGAACTTAGCTGGCAAGCCTCCGCGTGGCAAGATCGGCTTTGGGGGGGGGAGTCAGGAGAATGTGCTCTCCGAATTTCAGATAATTGGAAGGCAAGCTCTCTTTAAAGACAAAGCCGTTTGAATAATTCGTCGAGAGGGAGTTGAAGGCAGATGTAGAAGTCGCCAAACTCGGAGTAGCGTGCAGAGACCTCGTCGAAGCGCATTTCGTAGACGATGGCTTTGAGATCGACAGTATCTTTGGCGAGCAGGGTGACGCCCCATTCGTGTTCGTCTAACCCGGTGGAGCCGGTGATGAGCTGGAGAATACGACCGGAGTAGGTGCGTCCCACGCGTGCGTGGCCCATCATTAGAGTGCGGCGCGCTTCGTAATCGAGCGAATACCAGTTGTCTTCTCCGCTGCGGCGTTTGGTCATGGGATAGAAGCAAAGCACCGGCCAATCGGGAAGCTGTGGGTAAACGCGGTATGAGCGGTAGTGCTCCATGCGTTCGTCGAATTCTTTCAGAGCGGCCTCGAATTCGTCGCTACCTTCGGTGAGCTTCTTCTCAGCAATAAGGGTTTCCGCAGTGTATTGCTCTCGCGTGGTTGTGTATTCGGAGGGCTCGGTGAGGGATAAATAGGAGTAGGCCGGTGTTAGTATTTCCGGTCCGAGCGAGAGGGAGAGCTTTTTCTCAAACGCGTTTGCGATTTGAAGATCGGGGGTCAGCAGCATGAATCCCATGTCTGCCTTGGGTGAGACGATAGAGAACGTCAGTAGTTGGGTGTCTGGTGTAGCGCGGATTTCTTGGATCAGCTCGGTGAAGCTTGTTTTGGCCTGACGTTGTTCTTCATTACTGAAGAGCTCCCATTGGGAGTAGTCGACGTGGTAGAATAAGTGAAGAACGTGCCAGCCTTCTTTGGGGACAAGTGGAGTCATGATTGATTGATGATTAGTTGAAAGTTATTTTATAGTCGAATCGATTTCTGCTTTGAAAAGGATTTTAAATTTTTCCAATGGCGCTCGTGCCGAAGGGCCCTCAAGGATTTCGACAGTCCAGCGGCCAGTATCACCAGTGCGGTAGCCAGAGTGCATGCCGGTATCATTAAAGCCTGCGGTGGCAGCGATTTCCAGTTCTTCGTTACCAGAAACCCTGTGGTTGATATTATCGCCGACAAAAAGGCCTTCGCTGTCGCGGAAGAGGAACCGAAGTACACCTGAGGAACCTTCGGTTTTCAATTTAATCACAGGTAATAGTTTCGTTCCGCGTCTGAAAATATCGCTATTCTCACCTCTGGTGATGGGCTCACGCCAATACGTTTCAACTGCCGTGACTGAGACTTTTTCGCCTTTGATTGGCAGGGCGAGTTCACCGGCGATCAGCGGTTCGAGATCGATGGTTTTATTGAAAATTACGATCGAAGTGATCGAACCGATTAGCAGGAGGGCGATGAGTCCTGCGATCGCGAGGAGTTCTATTTTGGAAAGTTTTGTGAAAAATAGCGGAGAGTTGGTTTTTTTCGTTGAATCTGGGGAGGCGGTTACCTGCGGTATTTCTTTAGGGGAGCCAATTGAAGTCTCAGCAGCTGTTTGTGCGGGTGCTATTTTTTGTGCAGGGGTGGATGCAGAATCTCCTAAGTCCCAGAAATCGGCGTCGGATGGCTCTGATGCGGCCTTGGAAAGTGGCGTATCTTGATCACTGACTTCAGGAGTGTTTGAATCGTTACTCATAGGAGGAAATTTGATGCGAACCCTAAGAACGTGTGTGGATCTTGGCGAGAGAAGAAAGTGCGAAAGCCATGAGGTTCAATTTATTTCTAGAAAGGATTAAGCTTCGAACGTGTGTTCTGCCTTTATCATCTGGCGTTTTCGTTCCGTGCCCCAGCGAAAGTCGCCGATTTCTCCATTCTCGCGAACGACTCTATGACATGGGAGAAGAAAGGCGATGCGGTTTTTAGAAACGGCATTTCCCACAGCGCGCGCGGCACCGGGCCTTCCTAATTGGTGGGCAATTCGTCCGTAGGTTGAGAGAGTTCCGGCGGGGATATCGACTAAGGCGCGCCAGACTGCAATTTGAAAATCAGTTCCTTTTATGTGAAGCTGAGGTCGTTCCTGTGGAGTTCTGCGTGAAAAGGTCTGGCTGGAGATTTCCTGCGCCATGGTGTTGTCGCGACTCCTTAATGCATTCGGCCAATCGCTGCGCATCATTTGTTGCGCTTCCGTTGGTTCGTCTTCGAAAAAGCTCAGCTGTATAATGCCTCGCTTGGTTCTAGCGACAAAAAGATTTCCAAACGGACTGATTGAAGTGCCCCAACAGATGGTCATCTCGGGTTCGCTAGATTTGATTTCTTCTTCTGTGGCAAGATGAAGTAGTGGCCGAAGTTGAGGGTTTTGATCGCAGTCTCTCATCTGGGTCGGGGACGCAGAAGTGGATTCAAATATATTTGGTGAAAGATTCGACTGTCGTGCTGTCCAGTTTTTCCGCCAAGGTTGTCGTGAGCTCAACCATCGCAAAGTAGTCTTCGATATCGATGATGGCATTATGTGAGTGGATATATCTCGTTGGCACACCCAGAACGATGGATGGTATGCCTTGGTTGGCGAGGTGGAAGGAGCCGGCATCAGTGCCGCCGCTACGACGAACCGTGACTTGGTGGGGGATTTGGTTTTCCTTGGCGGTTTGTATTGCGAAGTCGACCAGTCTTGGGTTGGCGATGGCACTCGGATCATAAAGCCGGATCTGCACGCCGCCGCCGAGTTTCCCCTGGCTATTAAGAGCGTTGAAGCCGGGAGTGTCGTCGGCTGGCGGGCCTTCGAGCACAATGGCGATTTCTGGCTTCACAAAGCTAGCTAGAGTTTTTGCGCCGCGTAGGCCGACTTCTTCTTGGACGGTGCCCGCAAAAACGAGTTCGTTGGGATGCTCGGTGTTTGAAAGCATGAGCGCTGCTTGGATGGTCCCTGCCATGCCAACCCGGTTATCGAAGGCCTTGGCCATAAAATAGTTAGGGTTACGCATTTCCGTGAATTTCGAGAATGGAGCGATAGGGTCACCTAGGGCTATTTTATAATCGTCGATGGCTTCGCGTCGTGAGCTGGCGCCGACATCGATGAACATTGATTCGACTGAGACTGGATTGTCGCGTTGCGCAACAGGAAGATAGTGAACGGGCTTGCTGCCGATAAGCCCGTGGATTTTTTCGCCACTGCGTGTCAGTATCTCAACGCGCTGGCCGAGCATTACCTGATTCCACCAGCCACCGATTGTGATGAACTGAATAAACCCGTCGATGGTGATGTTTTGCACCATGAAGCCTACTTCGTCCATATGGCCTGCAATCATCACGCGTGGGCCTTCGTTACCGTGTGCGCAGATTACCGAGCCGGACTTATCCGTTGCCAATGGACCAACGTCTGAAAGCTCGTCCGTAAAGATCGCGCGGACTTCGTCTTCGTGACCGGAAACGGAATGGGCTTCGGTTAATTCTTGGAGGAGAGATAGTGCTTTGGCTCGCATGAGATTGGATCATGCCTAGTGCCCAAGAATAATAAATATCAAATTTCGGGAAGCGATGAATCACATTTGCGTTTTCCTAGGTTCGGTAGCAGATTCAGGAAATGAAATTTTCCGCTCTCTTCTTTAGCTTGGTTTTGACCATCCCAGTCATGGCCTTTGAGCTTCCGGAGAGAACCGGTCAGTGTATTCTCGGTATTGCTGAAGATTGGGATAGTTCACATGTCACACTTTCCTACCATGAGAAAAGGAATGGTAAATGGGTCCCTGTAGGAAAGTCATGGAAAGGTCGGCTGGGGAGTAAAGGTCTAGCATGGGGGCGGGGAATACATCCGAACCCTAGAGGCGTAGAGGCGAAGCAAGAAGGCGATGGCAGATCTCCTGCGGGTGTATTTAATCTCGGTGGTGTTTGGGGGCAGGCCGGAAGCGTTAAAAAGCACCCAGAGACCTTTTACCGCCAAGTCACAACCCGTGATTTGTGGGTTGAGGATGCCAACTCCAAATTTTACAATCAGTTCCTATCCCTGAACCATGAACCTAAAAGCGCGTGGGAAAAAGCAGCTCAGATGCGGCAGAATGATTACCCGCATTCTTTGAAAATGTTTATCGCGCACAATGCTTTTCCAGAAATTAAAAGAGGAGCGGGTTCTTCGATTTTCTTCCATATCTGGAGAAGTGAGGGTGCGGCCGCTACCGCTGGTTGCACCACGATGCTGGAATCAAAATTGCGTTGGCTCATAGCAACAGTTGACCCAGGGCTTCGCCCGCTTTACGTCCTATTACCTCGTTCTGAATACGAGAACCTTAAAACCGATTGGAAATTACCATGACCCCGACCACCAGCTTACCAGATTCCAAAGGGCATTTCGGCCAATTTGGAGGAATGTTCGTTCCTGAAACCCTGATGACTCCGCTCCAGGATCTTGCGAGAGCATACGAAGAAGCAAAGGCGGATCCGGAGTTCCAGAAAGAGCTCGACGATTTATTAAAAAACTACGTCGGCCGCCCGACCCCTTTGTATTTTGCGGAGCGCTGGACTGAGAAACTCGGTGGAGCAAAGATCTATCTCAAGCGCGAGGATTTGCTGCACACAGGTGCGCATAAAATCAACAACGCGCTCGGACAAATCATGTTGGCAAAGCGGCTTGGGAAGACGCGCATCATCGCGGAGACCGGTGCCGGTCAGCACGGAGTCGCAACCGCTACGGTATGCGCAAGATTTGGCATGGAGTGCGTAGTTTATATGGGTAAAGTGGACATGGAGCGGCAGGCGCTCAACGTCGCCCGAATGCGGTTAATGGGAGCTGAGGTCCGGTCGGTCACTGCTGGTCAGGCAACTCTGAAAGAAGCTGTCAACGAAGCGATGCGTGATTGGGTTGCCTCGGTCGAGACCACGCATTACATCATCGGCTCCGCACTGGGTGCACACCCGTTTCCAATGATCGTCCGCGACTTTCACCGAGTGATCGGCATTGAAGCGCGCGAACAGATTCTCGAAAAGGAAGGTAGACTGCCCGATATGCTCGTTGCCTGCGTGGGAGGTGGATCAAACGCGATTGGACTATTTCATCCGTTCCTCGGCGATAAGGATGTCAGGATGGTAGGTGTCGAAGCTGGTGGTGATGGAATTTTTCCGGAACGTCACGCTGCCCGATTCCAAGGCGGTAAGCTTGGTGTTCTCCAAGGGACAAAAACTTGGTTGCTCTCCAATGACGACGGTCAGATTCAGCTGACCCATTCGGTTTCCGCAGGATTGGATTACGCAGCAATCGGACCAGAGCATGCGTTTCTCCAAGAAGAGGGACGTGTGGAATACACTTACGCCACTGACGATGAAGCGCTGGCAGCTTTCAAGGAGCTTGCCAACTGCGAAGGGATTATCCCCGCATTGGAAACTGCCCATGCAGTGGCTTATATTTCAAAAGTCGCCAGCTCTCTGCCAAAGTCCGACATCATCGTCGTCAACCTTTCAGGGCGTGGTGACAAAGACGTCGAAACTGCTGCTAAATATCTTCTTGGCGAAAAGTCGGAGAAGTGAACTGACTGGAATTTAGTCATCTAGCCAGAATTGCTCGATCGATGTCTTGCGCCGTGGACTTGCGGTTTAGATCTTTTGGCATAGCTTACTCACTTATGAAGCGTTCCCTTTCTCTGTTTGCCGCAGTGACCTCTCTCGTAGTTTCTGTTAGCTGCGGCCAGAATAACCAATCTTCAACCGATCGGACCGACCGTCGTGATCAGGTCAAAGCTCAGCTAAATACTCCCATGGAAGCCGAAGCAGAGGAAGGAATGGCCCGTGCATACTTTGCGAGCGGATGCTTCTGGTGCGTGGAGGCGGTTTACGAAAGCGTCAAAGGTGTTCAGG